>Ga0315532_1001635_pt1 | contig 16327 bp, 8 predicted proteins | sample SalMarWE160370MG_FD_203082 | JGI IMG/M metagenome (GOLD analysis project Ga0315532, IMG submission 203082) | Salt marsh sediment microbial communities from the Plum Island Ecosystem LTER, Massachusetts, United States - Salt Marsh Sediment WE1603-70 ... | reverse complement strand
GCCGTAGATTGGCTCCCAGCTCACTGTCAAACTGTTAACGTGCTTGTCCCTGTTGGTATCTCATCACACCTGGGTAGGCATTTCACCATCACCAACAGACCTGCCCCAACTTATTGAGATGATACCTAAAATCAGTGTGGCGGAATAGTAGTGGTGTATGTCACGCGCTCAATGAACTCGTCCTCGCTCAGTTCGCCAGCGCTAAAGGCTACCAAATCCGCCGCGCTCACGCTTGCGCTGATCTGCGTATTGGTCTGACTGCTGTGGGCCAGGATCGTGACTTCGACCTGGGTGAAGGTGGCACACTCATTCTCCTGTTCCTGCAAGGCCAGTGCGACGTCGAAGGCTGTCCACACTAACTGAGCTGCCTCGTCGGCCGTCTGGCCCGGCGCGATGGGGTGGGCGATTTCGAAGCGGAGTGAGCCATCGGGGGGCAGCGCCAGCGTCCCGCCCAGCCCGGCCCGAGCCAGCAGTTGCGTAGCCTGCCATTGGCAGGTCTGCTGTGGGGGTGTGGGAGTGTAGGAATGTGGGGGTGTGGGAGTATGGGAGTGTGGGGGTGTGGGAGTATGGGAGTGTGGGAGGAGCGAGGGGGCGGTGCCGGAAGGACGCGTCACAAGCACCACTAGGGCCAGGATGACGGCGATGTCGGCGATTGCCAGTATAGCGATGGTGCGCTTCTGTCTCGGGGTCATTGGTCAAGAGTGTAGCACAAGTGTGGCCATAGCACAACCGGTGAAAATGACAAAAATGACAAATGACCAATAACGGTGGGTTGGGCGACAGGAAGAGAGGAGAGGAACGAGGGAACTTGAGACTCAGGGCCTGGGACTTAGGACCTGGGACTTAGGACTTATGATGGAGGCGAGATGACACGTCTAAGCCGCGAGCAGCGCCGGGGGGTCGTGAGCACGCTTATGGCCAGTTTTTTCCTGGGCTGGGCGCCCATTCTGGGCAAACTGGCTTACCGGGGCGGCGTCGCGCCGTTCACCCTGGCTGCCTTTCGCACGCTGGTGGCGGCCCTGCTCCTCTGGCTGGCATTTGCGTTCTTCTGGCGCCGCGCGGTCGCCATCTCCTGGCGTAGTCTGATTGGGTGCATCAGCGTTGGCGCGGTCAACGGCTTCGGTTCGCTGCTCTATTACACAAGTCTCTCCCGCCTCGATGCCTCCCGTGCTGCACTGCTCAACACGCTCTACCCGTTGTGGGTGGTGCTGTTTCTCTTCGCGTCCGGGCAGCCGCTGACGCGCCTCACGTTGGCCCGGCTGGTGCTCTCAATGCTGGGGGTTTTCCTCTTGACGCGCGCTGGGCCAGGCGAACTGGACTGGCTGGGGGTGATGCTGATGGTCGCCTCGGCGGCGATCTACGGCTGGCATCTGGTGTTGGGGCAGTGGGTACTGGCCGACGTTCCGTCGCGCACAGCGACGCTCTACATTCTGACGGCGATGGCCTGCGTGGTCGGCCTGGCGCGGGTGTTGGAGAGCCCCCTGCAGCAAATAGCGGTGGAGCCTATCACGACCGCCGGTTGGACTGCCATTCTGGCGCTGGGACTAACGACCGCCCTCTCTCGCCTGGCGATGTTCAGCGCACTGCGGCGGGTGGGAGGGGTAGAGACATCATTGGTTGGTCTGCTGGAACTACTGGTCAGTCTGGTGCTGGCCTTTCTGCTGTTGGGCGAGCGATTGACGCTGGTGCAGTGGGTTGGGGGTGTGCTGCTGGTGGGCAGCATGGTGCTGATGGCTCGCGACCCGGGTATGCGCCTGGCGGAGGGCAACGTGCCTCTGGAGTGGAAGCGGGAGTAGGCAGGCTTGGGTGACTCAGCCGAGCCACCACGAGACCTGCAATCCCCACGCCGTAAACTAGACCGCCTGCTTCATGATCTCTTCCAACAGCTCTTCGTCGGTGAAAGAGCCCTTCTGCATCAACGTCTCAATCTGGCCGCTGAGGCGCTCTCGCTCGGCGGCAGTCAGTTCCTTGGCCGTGATGACGATCACCGGCACGTCGCTCACTCTCTCGTCGGCCTTGAGGGCTTCCAGCACCTCAAAGCCGTCCATACCCGGCATCATCAGGTCCAGCAGGATGATATCGGGCCGCTCGCGGCGCACCAGTTCGAGGCCTGTGGCTCCGTCGCGGGCCTCGAAAATCCGGTGCTCGCCCCGTGTCTGCAGGATACGCCGCAGCAACAGCGTGGCTTTGGGGTCGTCCTCGATAATGGCGATGGTCTGCACCCGCCCGTTGATCTGTCCCAGCGAGCCCAGCAGCCCCTCCTCCACAGCTGGCGTTTCTGTAGGCACCTCCACCGTCCGCGCCCACTCGTCTCCCAGGAGGTGCTTTTCGACCGGGAAGGTGTGGCCGGAGCAGTTGACGACGATGACCTCATCGCGCCGGATCACGCCCTTGCTGAGCAGTTTGAACAGCCCGGCGAAGGCCGTAGCGGCCGCTGGCTCCATTGAGATGCCGTCTAACTTAGCCATCACGTGCATGGCGCGGAACGTTTCCTCGTCGGTGACTGCCTCGAAGGCGCCGCCGTGCTTCTGGATGACCTGGGCCAGGAAAGAATAAGCAGGGCCGGGATTGCCGGTAGCGATGGTGATGACCAGCGTCTGCGGGTTGAGGACCGGCTCGGCCTTTTCCAGCCCCTTATTGAAGGAGTGGACCATCGGCGCGCAGCCAGCGACCTGGATGCAGGCCAGTTTCGGCATCCGGTCCACCAGTCCCAGCGTCATCAACTCCTCGTATGCTTTCCACACGCCTACTGGCCCCATCCCTCCACTGACGGCCTGGAAGTACCAGTCGGGTGTGCGCCAGGGAGTATCGCCAGGACCGATTAGCATAGGGAGTTGTTCGGCGATCTCGAAAGCGACGGTTTTCATGGCCTCGCGGGCTGAGATGCCCCGGATGCCCCGGTCTATGCAGAGTCCCTTACGGGTGGCAAACTCTGCCGCGACTTTTTTGGTCTGATCGTAGGTGGCGGTCACTTTAATCACTTCGCTGCCGTAGAGCGCCACCTCGCGCATCTTCTCAGATGGTACCAGGCTGGTGAGAAAGGCCCACATTTTGATGCCAGCCAGCGCAGAGTAGGCCGAGTAGGAGATGGCGACGTTGCCAGTGGAAGCGACAACTGCCTCGGTCACGTTATGCTCCTTCATCACCGAGATGGCCAATGAGGCTTGCCGGTCCTTGAACGAACCGGTCGGTCCCTGTCGCTCGTCCTTGATGTAGATGTGCGGACAGCCGAGCATCAGCCCCAGGTTGGTGGCATGAAGCAGGGGGGTTCCACCCTCGCCCATCGTCACTCTGTGGGCGTCGTCGCGGAGGGGGAGCAGTTCCCGGTAGCGCCACATGTCGAAGGGCCGCTCGCGCAGGACAGCGGGCCACCGTTCTCGCACGTCGTCGTAGTCGTAGCGCGCATCGAGCCATTCCCCGCCGCACTGCTCGCAGGCCTTCAGCGGCTGGACAAATGGGGTGCGATGTCCGCATGTCGCGCATTCCAGCCAGACTTGATGTTTGAACTTGTCCCGTTTCATTTGTTCGCTCACTTCCTATCCGTTTTGATCCGTTCCAACGCTGCTGCCACGTCCGCCAGTAACTCCTGTTGTTCGAAGAGCCCTTTCTGCAGCAGCGTTTCCACTCGTTTGTTGAGGGTGTTCCGTTCTTCCCGGGTCAGGTCTTTGGCGGTTACGACGATAATAGGAATGGAGCGAGTGGTCCTGTCTGCCTTAATTGACTCCAGGACGGCAAACCCGTCTACCTCCGGCATCATAAGGTCCAGGATAATGATGTTGGGACGTACCTGCCGGATCAGGGCGATGGCCTCCTGGCCACTGGCAGCCTCCACGACCTCGTACCCATCCTGGCTCTCGATCATCCGGCACAGAAGTTTCCGGTCCCTCGGCTGATCGTCCACCACCAGTACCCGGTGGCGGCCTTCTTCCCGGTCCAACCGCTCCAGCGCGGCCACCAGGTCCTCTTCGAGGATCGGTTTGAGCAGATAATCGGATGCACCCAGGCTGAGGCCGCGTTCCTTTTCACCGACGATGCTACACACGATGACAGGGATATTGCGGGTATCAGGGTCGGCCTTTAGTTCCTGGATGACCAGCCAGCCGTCCTTGTCGGGCATCAACACGTCCAGGGTGACGGCAAAGGGCTTGAGTTGCCGGGCTTGTTCCGTCACTGCCGTGCTCTCAGTGAGGCCGACGACCCGGTAGCCTTGCTTGCTCAGGTAACGGCGGAAGAGCGTGATGACACCCTCGTCGTCGTCCACACAGAGCACGACTCTCTGATCAGATTCCGATTCCGGCTCAAGTTGCTTCTTGTTCCCATGTGCTTCCTCTTTCCCGTATGCTTCCTCTACTTCCTCAGATGGCTTGGGAGGTCCCCCGATGGGCAACGCGACGTGGAAGGTGGATCCCACACCAGGCGTGCTCTCCGCCCAGATGCGGCCACCGTGCAGTTCCACGAAGTTCCTGGTGATGGAAAGACCCAACCCCGTGCCCCCGGCCCTGCGCGTGCTGGAGCCGTCCGCTTGAGTGAACTCCTCGAAGATGGTCCTTAACTTGTTGGGCGGGATGCCGGTGCCGCTGTCGGACACCGAGATGACTACTTCGGTAGGGCTCGCCTGGGCCTCAACGCGAATGAAGCCCTGCTCGGTGAACTTGGCGGAATTGCCGATCAGGTTGAAGAGCACCTGACGGATGCGGCGTGTGTCCGCGCGCATGGTCGGCAGATCTGGAGGTATGGACTGCTGTAACTCAATGGGCTTGTCCTTGATCAGCACGATGGAGGTAGACATGACGCCTTTGATGACCTCGCGCAAGTTCATCTCTTCGAAGGAGAGTTCCATCTTGCCGGCCTGGATCTTCGATATGTCCAGGATGTCGTTGATCAGGCCCAACAGGTGCTGCCCGCTATCGTAGACGGCCTGTAGGTCGGTACGCTGCATATCCGTGAGCGGGCCGTCAATGCCCTTGAGGATAACGCGGGAGAAGCCAATGATGGAGTTAAGCGGCGTGCGCAACTCGTGGGACATGTTGGCCAGGAATTGGGTCTTGAGCCGATCTATCTCCTCCAGTTGCTTGGTTGTTTCCACGGCATCCTGGTACAGCCGAGCGTTCTCCAGGGCTACGCTCAGGTTAGCGCCGACGATCTCGGCGAAGTCTAGGTCCTCAAGGGGGCGCTCCTCAGGCTGAGCGAGAGCCAGCACCCCTAGCACCTGGTCACGGGCGGTCAGGGGGACGTATACGTTGGTCTGAATTCCCAGTTGCTTGGCCAGAGACGCGGAGGGGCTTTCCATAGCCGCCGTGGCAGCGGGTTGGCTAGGATGTGGGGCCGACGTATCCAGAGTAGAAATGCGGCGACTCTCCACCATCTTAGAGAAAAGAGCGGGGTTCACCTCGCGGGTCACTCGCAAGCCATCGGCCAGCGGAACGTCGTCACCATGGGCATCGTGGACTGCGACGGGGCGGAGGTTCTCCTCCTCTGGCTCCCAGACGAGGAGGGCGGAGGGCCTCTGCAGGCGACGAGAGATGACCTCCCCGGCCTGGTGGAGCAACTCATCCGGATCAAGCGACGCCGCAGCGGCTTGTTGTACCTCGTTGATAAGGTTGCGGCGCATTGCGTCGGTCCGAACCTCCTGGAACAGCCTGGCATTTGCGATGGCGGCAGCCAACTGGTCGGCCAGCGTCTGCAAAACTGCCACGTCATCCTCGGAGAAGGCGGCCTCCTGGATGGACTGGACGTCTAACACCCCGATTACATGCTCCCGTACTTTCAGCGGCAACCCCATCTCCGAGCGGGTGTCTGGGAGGTCAGGGTTGACGAAGTGTATGGCATCCTTGCCCACATCCAGGGCAATGCGAGGCTTCCCCGTGCCAGCGACGTAGCCGACGATACCGACCTTACCGACCCGCAGTTTGTGACCCCGCTCCAGCATGCGGTATCCGCCCTCGGAGGAGGCGGCTTGCAGGACGGCGTATTCGCCTTCCTTGTCCAGGAGGAAGACGCCAGCGTGGTAGAAGCCGAACTGCTCGGAGATGAGGTGTGCCGTCTCGTCCAGCAATTGGTCCACGTCCAGGATGGCGGTTGCATCCCGGGCGACCTCTGCGGCGGCGGCCAGCTGGGTTGCCCTCCGCTGCGTCTCTTCCAAGAGGCGCAGGTTCTCGAGTGCCACGGCCGCCTGCCCGGCCAGCGTCCAGTAGCCGCGGACGAGTTCATCTGCGAAAGTGGAAGGCTCATTGCGACCGACGAAGACCATTCCGATCCAGCGTTCTCCGACGGTGATGGGTACCAGGATGAAGGAGCGCAGGCCCGAGAAGGTCGTGATTAAGGTGCGAGTAGTTTCGTTGGCTCTGGGGTCGGTAAGCACGTCTTCTAGGATGATCGGCTCGTTCGGGTTCATGAGGTTTACCAGCGGGTAGTCGTCCAGGGAGAGACGCGTGCCGTAGGGCTGGGCCGGCCGGCTATCCACCGTCCACCCCTCACGCATCACCATGTAGGCTGGCCGTCCTTGCTCGTCGTGCTCAAAGAGCAGGACGCGGGCGGCGTCTACGCCGCTACCAGCGGCGTAGTCCATCAGCGCCTGCCCCACCGCTTCGGGCGAGGTAGACGCGCCAATAGCCCGGTTGGCGCGGTAGAGGGCCTCGGTTTCGCGCAGGGCTCTTTGGGTCTCTTCGAACAGGCGGGCGTTCTCCAGCGCCAGTGCCATCTGGTCGGCCACGGCTTCAATGAGCGCGATCTCGTCATCTGTCCACCGCCGCCCGCCTTTTGTCTCGTGCAAACCCAGCGCGCCAATGGGTTCGCCGTGCAGGCTGATGGGCACCACCAGGGCAGCCTGCTCTGTCTCGTTGTCCGTATCTGATTGCACGACTGTCTCCCGCTGCGCTATCGCCTGCTCGATGGTTCGACCGAGCCCGCCGACCTCCTCGGACATCGTGGCGTCGCCGAGGGGTATCACGCCCGGCTGCGTGCGTTCGTAGCTGGGAACAGCCCGCGCGGACGCGAAATCCGCCCACTGCTCATGCGCGTGGCGCCTTTGGCGTGTCTCCATCTCCTCCAGCCTTGCCTGTATCTCTGCAAACAACTGTGCGTTATCAATCGCCACTGCCGTCTGGTCGGCCACCGCCTGCAGTACGGCGATGTCTTCCTGAGAGAAGGCCTTGCGCTCGGTGCTCTGCACATCCAGGGCGCCGATCACTCGGCCACGGGACCGCAACGGCAGGGCCATTTCCGAGCGCGCCTCCGGAAGCAGCGGATTAACCTCGACGAGGCTTTCGCGTGAGCACCCGGCCAAGTGCTCAATCGGGCCGCCAAGGCGCATGGTACCCAGGTCCGGGGCGGTGTGGGCCTGGGCATTGGCTGTGCACCGGCCGACCGTGGAGGTGTCGCCCACCTCGACCCTGTAGTCTTGCGCTAGCATCCGACGGCCGGCCGCGCCTGTGCCTGCTCGCAGCGTCGCCCATTGCCCGGATTCATCAATCAAGAACAGACCGACGTAATATAGGTCAAATCGCTCGCGGATCAGATTCACTGCCTGCTGCACCAGTTCGTCGGGGTCGAGCATTGAGGCGGCAACCTGAGAGATCAGGGCAGCGGTTTGAAGCTGGAGGGTGTGTTTTTGTAACAGAGCGTTTGCTGTGGCCAGTTCATCCATCTGCTCCTCAAGGAGTGTCTGAGAGCGGACTGCTTCGGCGTGCCTCTCTTCTGCTTCTTGGAGAGTTCTGGTCAAGGAGGAGTTGAACATCCACTGTATCAACGTGATGGTGAGAGCCACCGCACAGGCAGCGAAGTATAGGGTATGGAACTCCGACCAGATCACCGGATTATTGCGGATGGGCCAGATGAGGCGAATCAGCAGGAAGACGAGGAGCACTCCTCCGAGGATGGTTGCGCCGCGCAGCAGGATGTTAGGGATTCTGGTATGCTGTTCCCCTCGTGTGACCTCCCAGTAGGGTGGCTTTCCATAGCCACCGGAGCGGCTTGCCGGGGGAATTTGAGGAAGGCCGTGCTCTTCCTTGGATTCTTCCGGGGCTTCTTCCGGCCTTGCCGGGACGGGTGGAGGGACTTCCGCTGCCATGAGCCCGGCTTCTCCCGGTTCAGCCTCGGCTTCGTCTCCGAGGAGGCAAGTGATTGCTTCCTCCAGCGGCACTTCGGCTTTCTCTACCTCTGCCTCTGGCTTGAGATCAGAAAACAGCCCCTCGAGCTGGCTTCTAAGTTCTTTATCTGTCATGGTTCATTAACTCCTGGGCCAGGGCACGGTACTGTTGAGCCCCCCGGGTCTTTGGTGCATAGAGCGTGATGGGTTGACCGAACACCGGGCTCTCCCGCAACTTGGTATCTACCTCAACAATGGTTTGGAAGAGGACGCTGCCCAGCCCTCGCCGCATCTGTTCAAGTATAACCTGGTAGATCTTGTTGCGCCGGTCGTACATTGTCACCAGCACACGGTAGGTCAGCCAAGGGTTCGTTTTCTCTCGTACCTGTTGAATCATTTTCATGAAGTAACGAAGCGAGTAAGCAGCATAATAGTCGCACTGGATGGGAATGATGAGCAAATCGGCCGCGGTCAGTCCGTTGAGGGTCAGTGTTCCCAAGGAGGGCGGGCAGTCAATCAGGACGAAGTCATAGAAACCTTCCCCCATAGCGTCCAGTCCTTTCTTCAAACGAAACTGGTAGCCTGGTCGCCCGTACAGGATTTTGTCAAGGACGATCAGCATCCGGTTGGCGGGAACGATGTCCAGACCGAATACTGAGCTCTCGCGGCTGACGCTCACCAGCGAAGCGTTTCCCAGGAGGGCCTCACCCACTGCGTGACGTAGATTCTCGGGCCTCAATCCCAGCGAGACGGTGAGATGGGCCTGGGGGTCCAGGTCAATGAGCAGGACGCTTTGCCTCATCTCGGCCAGGCAGGCCCCCAACGACAGGCAGGTGGTGGTCTTAGCCACTCCTCCCTTTTGATTGCTGATGGCAATGGTTGTCGTCATAGCTGGACGCCTTTCCACTACTTACTTATGGCTTGTACTTCCTGTTATCCTGTGAGGCTCCGTCTTGAGGCGCTTTGGCTGAACTCGGCATCGAAGCCTCCGTCTGAAGGGACGGAGCGATCCCCAGTTGCACGAAGGTGCGCGACGTTCCCAACGCGCTGAAGAGCTCGTCCACTGCCGTCTGCAAGATTTCCTCCGCGCCAGTGGCGCGGCGTATCTTGTCCGTGATCTCGCGGGTCAGTCGCTCGCGAGCGGCGCGACGCTGCGTCTCGTCGAGCAGCCGTATGCTCTCGAGCGCAACAGCCGCCTGGCCGGCCAAAGTCCAGTAGCTACGGATGAGTTCCTCTGTGAAGGTAGAGGGCTCGCTGCGGCCAGCAAAGATCATGCCAATCCAGCGTTCCCCGACGGTGATGGGCACCATAATTAAGGAGCGCAGGCCTGAGATGGTCGCGATGAGGGTACGGGTCGCCTCGTTTGCCCTGAGGTCGGCGAGCACGTCTGCTATGATGATCGGCTCGTTCGGGTACATAAAGCCCGCCAGTGGATAGTCCTCCAGTGAAAGACGCGTGCCGTAGGGCTGGGCCGGCCGGTCATCCACCGTCCACCCCTCACGCATCACCATGTGGACCGGTTGTCCTTGCTCATCGTGCTCAAAGAGCAAGATGCGGGCGGCATCCACGCCGCTGGTGGCGGTGAAGTCTATCAGCGCCTGTCCCACCTCCTCGACCGAGGCGGCTGCGCCGATGGCCTGGCTGGCGCGGTAGAGGGCTTCCGTCTCCCCCAGCGTTCTCTGCGTCTCCTGAAGGAGCCGCAGGTTGTCCGCGGCCAGGGCCAACTGCTCAGCGATCGCTTTGACCAGAGCGACGTCCTCGGCGCTCCACTGTTGTCTCCCTTCCGCCCCTTTGAGCCCCAGCGCGCCGATAGGTTGACCTTGCAGCACAATGGGCACCACCAGGGCAGACGGAGACGATTCCTTTGCTCCCCCCTTTTCCTCTCCTGCTCCGGTGGGAAGGGTAGGAGGGAGGGCCCCTCTCCATACTACCGGCCTCTGCTCCATCATCGCCTGCTGTGTTTCGGGCAATACCTCGTCGTCCAGGGGCATCGTCCCTGCGTCGGTTTGCTCGTAGCCGCTGGTCGCTCTGCCACGCGCGTATTCGGCCCACGCCCGGCCCAGGTAGTGCTGGTGGATGGCCTCCATCTTCTCCAGGGCGGCCTGAGCGTCGGCGAAGAGCCGGGCATTGTCAATGGCCACCGCCACCTGGTCGGCCATAGTCTGCAAGACGGCGATACTCGCCTCGTCAAAGGCTGCCTCCTCCACACTCTGCACAGTCATCGCGCCGATGACCCGTCCTCGCGCTCGCAGCGGCAAGGCCATCTCCGAGCGCGTCTCCGGCAGGAGAGGGTTGTCGAAGCGGACTGCTTCCTTGCCAACGTCCAGCGCGACGCGAGCTTCGTCTCTGGCCACACACTGGCCGATCATCGAATCGCCGCCTGTCTCCAACTTGTGCCCCTGCTCCAGCATCTTGCGCCCGGCCTCGCCTGTACCTGCGCGCAGGACGGCGAAGCGCCGTTCTTCGTCGAGGAGGAATAGGCCCGCGTAATATAGGTCGAACCGCTCGCGGACGAGGTCAACAGTCTGGCGCAGCAGTTTGTCAGGGTCGAGCACCGAAGTGGTGGCATGGGAGACCTCGGCTGCCGCCTGCAAACCGCGTGTGCGATCGGCCACGCGCTGCTCCAGGCCTTCCATTAATTCACGTAACTGCACGGTCATGGTGGCGAAGGCTTGAGAGAGGACGCCGATTTCGTCATTGCCCGCCCGCGGGAGCGGGGCATCCCACTGACCAGCCCCAATCTGTTGAGCCGCTGTTGCCAGTCTTTGGATTGGGTCAGCCAGACGATTGGTCAATAAGAGGCCAATCACCAGTACTGCAGCGAGAGTACCTCCGCCAACAGGCAAGATGCGTGCCAACACTAGTGATCTGGTCGAGGTCTCCAACTCCTCCTGCAAAGTGACCATGGCTTGGAGCACTTCGTCTGCCCCAACGACATTGGCCAGGCTCCATCCTATGCTCTCCAGAGGGGCATAGGCAACAAACAACTCTCTTCCGCCTACCTCCAGGGTGTCAAAGCCAGTCGAGCCGGCCATCATTTTGGCCAGTACGGGGGCGAATTCCGTCGTGGCCTCACTCAGATCGGTCCCAAATTCGCCGGGCTCGGCAGGGCGACCCAGGATATCCTGATAACCCTGCTCTGGAAGGGCAATAGCGTGTCCTGTGTCATCAACGAGGAAAGAGTAGCCACCACCAAGCAACCGAGCGGCTTCGACGTTGGTGCTGATGTCCTTCAGAGTGGTGTCAATACCGATGACCCCTATGAACTCATCCTGGCTGGTGTAGATAGGGGCTGCTGCCGTGACCATCAGGCCTTTGCCAGTCGCGTCAACATAGACTGGCGACCACACTGCCTTTCGCTCCGGGTTGTTTTCCAGGATAGAGTTGATGTACCAGGGACGTTGGGTGACTTGAAAGTCTGGTGGAACGATGGTCCCTATGTTGATGTTCGGGTAGTATCGCAGTACCTCTCGTTCCGTCCCCAGGTATATGGCCACCGTGTTGGGATCGCTTTCATAGGTCGGGACCAAGATGAAATCCAAATATGCACTCAACTCCAGGGCTGTTAGCAGCTCATCGTCTATGTCCACAATGCGGGGAACGAAGGCATCGCTTACATCGGTCTCATCGTTCATATACTGTCCGTTGGGCCCGGTGAACATGTGGTCCTCAGCCTGCCAATAGGCTCCACCGGTGAATGCGTCTGGCCTCTCGAAGATGCCCGCGGCATACTGAGCCACATTCTCAGCATCGCGTTGTACTCTCTTCAATGTGAGATTGTTCCCCTGGGCGTCACCAACGGTCACTTGGCGGAGGTATTCTTCCGCCTGGGCGCGCAATGCCTCGGCACTGGTCTGTTGTGCGCTCTCTCCCACGCTTTGGACTGAGTTAACACCCAGGTAGCCAACGGTCAGCACCGAGATCGTGGTCAAACTCAACAACAATGCCAGCAATCGTGTCCGGATACTTCGTCCAACCGTCAAGTGGGGGGCTGGCTTGGCCGGAGAGACAGGCGTGGAGGGGGCCCCTCTTTCTTCAGCGATGTCCAGAGATGTCTCCGTGGTGATTTGTTCCGGCTCCATTCTGGTCATAGGAGGGGTTTCCGGCGCTGTCAACTTGGCTTCGGCTGACTCGGTTTCGACGGGGCCTACGACTGCTTCATCCAGCGGAGATTCGTCCATTTCGTCTGTCTCTGGCTCGGGGCTGGTGTCGAAAAACCGGTCCTCAGGCTGCCATTTCAGTTCATCGTTGCCCATAGTTGATCAAACTCCTCGGGAAGTACACTCCAGCTCGCGGTCACTCCTGTTCGGCAGGTGGTCGCATTTCCTCGCCCTCGTCACCTGTCGACACTGGCGGCGCGCTCAACTGTACAAAGGCACTGGACGTGCCCAGAGCGGCGGTCATTTCCTGGATGGTGGTTTGCATCAGGTCGTCCATGTCAACGGCGCGGCGCATCTTGTCCGTGATCTCGCGGGTCAACCATTCGCGGGCGGCGCGGCGCTGGGTTTCATCAAGAAGCCGCAGGTTCTCGGCAGCCAGGGCCATGCGCTCGGCGACGGCCTCAACCAGGGCGATCTCGTCGTTGGTCCACTGCCGCGCTCCATCATCGTCGTGGATGCCCAAGGCGCCGATGACTGCGCCGCGCAGGGTGATAGGCGCGACCAGAGCAGAGTGGCTCATTCCCCCTGCGGCACCGTTGCCGGTCAGCACCGCCGCACTCTGCCGCTTCACTGCCTGGTGAATTTCGGGCAGCACTGCATCGCCCAGTGGAGCAATGCCCGGACGTTCGGATTCATAACCAGTCTCCTCTGCAATGTGCAAGTATTCGGCCCATGCCTGGCCCAGGTAGCGCCGGTGGGTGGCCTCCATCTCTGCCAGTGCGGCCCGGGTCTCGGCAAAAAGCCGGGCATTGTCAATGGCCACCGCCACCTGGTCGGCCATGGTCTGCAAGACGGCGATATCCGCTTCGTCAAAGGCCGCCTCCTCCACACTCTGCACGGTCATCGCGCCGATAACCTGTCCCCGCGAACGCAGCGGCAGGGCCATCTCCGAGCGTGTCTCCGGCAGGAGCGGGTTATCAAAGCGGATGGCTTCCTCGCCGACGTCCAGCGCGATGCGGGCCTCGGCACGGGCCACGCATTGGCCAATCATAGACTCGCCGCCTATCTCCAGCCTGTGCCCCTGGGCCAGCATTATCTGTCCGGCCTCGCCCGTACCCGCGCGCAGAACGGCGAAGCGCCGCTCTTCATCCATCAGGAACAGGCCTACGTAGTAGAGGTTGAAACGCTCGCGGGCCAGATCCACCACCTGGCGCAGCAGTTCGTCAGGGTCGAGCACCGAGGTGGTGGCGCGGGAGACCTCGGCTGCCGCTCGCAAGCCGCGCGTGCGCTCGGCCACGCGCCGTTCCAGGCTGCCGATCACGCCAGCCAGCCTGTCTGCCATCTTGTTGAACTCGTCGCCTAACTCCTCGATCTCATCGCCGGTTCGAACGTCCAAGTTATATTTGAGGTCGCCGCTGCTGATGCGCGTCACTCCCTGCCGCAACTCGCTGATGGATAGACTCAGACCCCGGAACACGAACTGCCGCCAGCCCCAGGCAACAGCCGTGGTCAACATCACCAAGACGGCCAGTCGCAGGGCTGCTTGCCGGACCACCAACTGGGCACGTGAAGTCACCGCTTCCACATCTTGATTGGCCTGACGCACCAGCCGCCGGATGAGGAGACCTATATACTCGTTGGCCGGCCTGACCGTCTGCTCCAGTGCCAGCCCCACCTCCGTCCAGCGTTCCTGTCGGGCTAGCACGTCCACTTCACTCACTGCCTGATGTAGCTCACCGTAGGCTACCTGTATCTCTCCAGGAAGGTCCGAAGCCCCGGTCTCCCCGCCAGATTCCTGCAGGGTCTCCACGTAAAAGCTAAGAGTGCCCAGAGACGTTGCGACCTCCGTACTCGCCAAGAGTGGATCCTGCGTCACGAGCATGTGATCCAGCGCTGCGACGAGCCTATGTCCCGCGGCCAGCAACTCCAGAGACCACGCCCGTTGCTGCTCCTTTTCACGCGCGTCACCGATCGCCTGGCCAATGATAAGCACCTGCCAGAGGCCAACTCCCCCGGCTAGCAGTGTCAGCATGATCATCAGCACAGAAGCACCGGTCAGTTTATGCGCAATGCGCCATTTTCTGGTTGGTCTGGATCGCCTATCTGCCTCTTGCACCTCTGCTTTGGATTCGAACACCTTGGCCACTTTCATGTTTCTCGTCACCCTTCTTCTTGTGATTTGCGGCCCGATCAACCCCCGCCGGCCAACTCTGCCTTCGTGCCCATCCGCACGAAGGCACGCGAACCGCCCAGTGCCCTGTTCAACTCTTCCGCCGTGATGCGCATCAGAGCCTCCATGTCCGTGGCTCGCTGCATCTGCTCTGTGATCGCGCTGACCAACTGCTCGCGGGCAGCGCGGCGCTGGGTCTCATCCATCAGGCGCAGGTTCTCAGCGGTCAGCGCGACTTGCTCGGCGACGGTTTCCGCCAGAGCGACCTCCTCGGCCGTCCACTGTCGTTGGTGGCGCGTCTCATGCAGCGCCATCGTGCCTATGATCTGCCCCCGCAACTTCAGGGGAACCACCAACGCGGCCTGGGGGGTGGGGGCCTTTTCGTCTCGGCCTGGTTCATCTCGGTCTGGAGAGGGGCTGTCTATGGTAACTGCCTGCCCATGTACCATCGCCTCGCGCCGGGCCTCGCCCAGGACACGTCCATCCCCCGGTTCCGTTCCCGGCTGGGAGTAATCAATCTGAGCCGCTGGCCTCGTAGCCAGGAATTCCTTCCATGCTTGGGCCAGGTAGCGCCGTTGGACAGCCTGTACCTCCTCCAGGGCGGCCCCAGTCCGGCTGAAAAGTTCGGCGTTGCTAATCGCCACCGCTACCTGATCGGCCATCGTTTGTAGGACGGCAATATCAGCCTCGCTGAAGGCTGCCTCCTGGGTGCTTTGTACGCTCAGCGCTCCCAGGATGCGTCCACGTGAGTGCAGCGGTAGGGCGATTTCCGAGCGCGCGTGCGGCATGAGTAGAGCATCAAACTGTGCCGTGTCCTCCTCCCTCCCCCCGAAGCGGGGGGAGCCGGATGGGGGGGCGATGCGGGCCTGCCGGTGGGTAATGCACTGGCCGATCGTGGATGTCTCGTCCAGTTCCAGTTTGTAGTTCATCTCCAGCAACAACTGCCCGGCCTCGCCAGTGGCGGCTCTCAGCACGGCACATCGCTGTGCCTCGTCAAGCAGGAACAGGCCCACGAAGTCTACAGTCATCACGCCCGTGGGGCTAAATCCCTCCTGAATCCGGTTGACCACCTCGGTCAGCAACTTCTCCAGGTCCAGGATGGAGGAGCCAGCCCGGGCGATCTCAGCCGTCGCCTGCAACTGGGAGGTCTGCCGGTGCAATCGCTCGTTTGTTTCCTCCAACTCCCGTGAACGTGCCTCCAGTTGCTTGTTGGCCATGCTTGCCCCTGCCAGTGCCTCCAACCAGCCCCGGCTGGACGACCACAAGGTCAATATCAGGCTGACCGCTATGAGTAGAAATGATCCTCCCTCACTGAGCCACGTCCCCAGCGCAGCCGGATCCTCGGCCACTAGAGGGGTGAGCCACCCCTGGCTGAAAACAAGGGCAAAGATGGCGTAAGTCAGGATACTGACGATTCCGGCTATGATGCCGGGCCGCAGGCCTGCCAGGACGAAGGCCAGGGGTGGAAGCAGCAACAGCCAGACACGCCCGCTGCCGGGCAGCCCACCCCGGCGGAAGATGAAGACGCTCAAGAAGTAAGCGAGCAGGAGTACGATCAAGGCCCGAGTGTTATAGCCCAGGCCGCGCCAACCCCAGGTGATCAGCACGACCAGCCAGCCGGCGAGGAAGGGGGCCATCTCGATCCACCGTTCCATCACACTCATCTCCTCCGGCAGCGTGACGTAGGTTGAGACCAACGCTATCAGGCCGCCGATCATTGAAGCCAACAGCAGATGGTTCAGAAACGCGGCCCGGCGGTGTTGGATCTCGCTTTCCCAATTGGGTACAGTCTGCGTGTTCATTAGTGATTCCACTTCCTGCTCCCTGCTAACTGCTTCCTGCTAAGGACCTGTTCAAAAACAACTTCGTACTTTTACAACCCAATCACGGTAATGCCAAACGTGGCTTGATGACATAATTCCATCTGGGACACACTCTTCGTCGGTGCAAGTTCAACGCTTCCATCTCCTG
>Ga0315532_1001628_pt1 | contig 16364 bp, 10 predicted proteins | sample SalMarWE160370MG_FD_203082 | JGI IMG/M metagenome (GOLD analysis project Ga0315532, IMG submission 203082) | Salt marsh sediment microbial communities from the Plum Island Ecosystem LTER, Massachusetts, United States - Salt Marsh Sediment WE1603-70 ... | reverse complement strand
TGCACCCGTTATAAAATCAGGCGAATTTTTACGTTGCTTTATGTAGTAGAAAGTTGTATAAGAATTATTTCTGGTCTTGGAAGGACCGAGGTCTTCGGAGCTAAGTTATTTATGGTTTAATTTATTACAAATTGGAGAAACTATGACACGCAAAATGGTTACAATTGATGGTAATACTGCCGCGTCATACGTGGCGCACGCTACGAACGAAGTTATTGCCATATATCCAATCACGCCAAGCTCATCTATGGGCGAAATTGCCGATGCTAAGACAGCTAAAGGCGAGCCTAATATCTGGGGAACGATTCCTTCCGTTACTGAGATGCAGTCCGAAGGGGGAGCTGCTGCGGCTGTGCACGGCGCACTGGCTACCGGTGCGCTAACAACGACCTTCACGGCTTCGCAGGGACTTTTATTGATGATTCCCAGCATGTACAAAATCGCCGGAGAGCTTTTACCGACCGTATTTCACATATCAGCTCGGTCGTTAGCCTGTCAGGCGCTTTCGATTTTCGGCGACCATTCCGATGTGATGACCTGTCGTGAGACTGGCTTTGCACTGTTGGCCTCGTGCAATATTCAGGAAGTGATGGATATGGCGCTTATCGCGCAGCAGGCAGCATTGGCCAGCCAGATACCTTTCCTGCATTTCTTTGATGGCTTCCGTACCAGCCATGAGGTCCAAAAGGTCGAGGAGCTGACTTACGATGATATGCGTGCAGTAATTGACGAGCAGCTCGTTGCCCGGCACAAAGCGCGGGGCCTAACGCCGGATAAGCCGATGATTTCCGGCACAGCCCAGAACCCGGACGTTTACTTCCAGGGTAGAGAAACGGTGAACAAGTACTATCTGGCTGTTCCGAAAATTGTTCAGGAGACGATGGATAAATTCGCCAAAATAGTGGGACGGCAATACCATTTATTCGATTATGTGGGTGCTAAGGATGCTGAAAAAGTCATTGTTTTAATGGCTTCAGGAGCTGATACAGCCCATGAGACAGTCGAATACCTGGCTGCAAAGGGCGAAAAGGTAGGCGTGGTGAAAGTTCGGCTGTTCCAACCGTTTAGCACGGAAGATTTCATCGCGGCCCTGCCGAAGACAACAAAGAAGATTGCAGTGCTGGACCGGACAAAGGAGCCGGGTTCGATCGGCGAGCCGATGTACCTGATTATGCGAACGGCAGTCGATGAGGCTATGGGCAAAGGCGAAACGGCTTTTGAAAAATATCCGATGATTGTCGGTGGAAGATACGGCCTCGGCTCGAAAGATTTTACACCGGCTATGGTCAAAGCCGTTTTTGATAATCTTGATGCTGCCAAGCCAAAGAATGGCTTTACAGTAGGCATCATTGATGACGTGACGAATACCAGCCTGGAAGTTGATGAATCTTTTGATGTCACGGAAGAAGGTTTCTCAGGATTGTTCTATGGGCTTGGTTCGGACGGAACGGTCGGTGCAAACAGAAACTCGATAAAAATAATCGGCGAACAGACGGACAATTACGCGCAAGCCTACTTCGTATATGATTCGAGGAAGGCAGGTGCCGTAACGATATCTCACCTGCGATTTGGGAAGAAGCTGATTCGAAAGCCTTACCTTATCAGTAAGGCTGATTTTATTGCGTGTCACAACCCAGCATTTCTGGAGCGATTTGACATGCTCACACCTGCACGGCAGGGGGCAACGTTCCTTCTGACTACAAGCCATGGACCAGAAGAGGTCTGGGATACACTGCCGCAGGAAGTACAAAAACAGATTATCGACAAAAAGTTGAAGTTCTACGTTATTGATGCGATTGGTATTGCTAACGAGCTTGGTCTCGGAGCAAGGATAAACGTTATTATGCAGACGGCGTTTTTCAAGATTAGCAATATTATCCCACTTGAAACGGCAGTCGGTGCGATCAAGGACGCAATCCAAAAAACCTACGGTAAAAAGGGCGAAAAGGTTGTACAGATGAACAACGCTGCAGTTGATGCAGCGCTTGACAAAATCTATGAGGTAAAGGTTCCGAACCAGGTGACAAGCCGGATAAAAATGCGACAGGTAGTACCCGATAACGCCCCTGATTTTGTCAAAGAGGTCACTGCGGAGCTTATGGCGTTCCACGGCGATAAGCTGCCAGTCAGCAAAATGCCAGATGATGGTAAATATCCGACAGGCACGACCAAATTCGAGAAGCGCAACATTGCCGTCAATATTCCGGTCTGGGAGCCGGCTGTCTGCATACAGTGTGGGACGTGCTCATTTGTCTGCCCGCACGCAACGATACGAATAAAAGCATACGACCCGAAGTTTGTTGAAAATGCTCCGAAGACGTTCAAGAGTGCTGATGCAAAGGGCAAGGAGTTTGCTGGTATGAAATTCACTGTCCAGGTGGCTCCGGAAGACTGTACCGGCTGTGGAGCGTGTGTACAGGCCTGTCCCGCACAGGAAAAAGATGAGAACAAACAGCCGACCGGACGAAAGGCTATAAATATGTCGCTACAGGAGCCGTTGCGACAGGCCGAGCGAGAGAACTATGCGTATTTCCTTTCGATACCGAATACCGACCCGAAGCTCTTCAAGACCGCGAGTGTTAAGGGCAGCCAGTTGATTGAGCCTTTATTTGAATATTCCGGTGCCTGTGCCGGCTGCGGTGAGACGCCGTATGTCAAGCTGCTGACGCAGTTATTCGGTGACCGATGCTTCATCGGAAATGCGACTGGCTGTTCGTCGATTTACGGTGGCAATTTGCCTACGACGCCTTATACAAAACGCTCTGACGGCAGGGGGCCTGCCTGGAGCAACAGCCTGTTCGAAGATACCGCTGAGTTTGCGATGGGGATGCGATTGACGGTCGATAAGTTTAAAGAGCGTGCTCTATGGTTGCTGGATGAGGTTACTGAGAAAGGCTGTGTGAAGAAAGAGTTGGCTGAGCAGATCCGCCAATCTACTTTGGTCAACGATCCGGCGCAAGAAGCGATTGAACAGCAAAGAGCACGGGTGGACGAACTCAATAAGCAGTGTGAAAAGAGCAAATGCGCCGAGTGTAGAAATCTGTTGGATATAGCCGATTATCTTGTTCGCAAATCGGTCTGGGGTCTTGGTGGTGATGGATGGGCCTACGATATCGGATATGGCGGCCTGGATCATGTGCTGGCAAGTGGAGCCGATGTTAATCTGCTTGTCCTTGATACTGAGGTGTATTCCAACACAGGTGGGCAGATGTCGAAGTCTACGCCGAGAGCAGCGGTGGCTAAATTCGCAGCGGCTGGAAAACCTGCACCAAAGAAGGACCTGGGCATATTATCTATGGTCTACGGCAATATCTATGTTGCAAAGGTCGCGATGGGTGCGAACACTAATCAGACGGTTAAGGCCTTTGTAGAGGCCGAGGCCTATCCGGGGCCTTCGCTTATAATTGCATACGCGCATTGTATCGCCCACGGTGTAAATATGACGTTGGGTTACCAGGAGCAGAAAAAAGCTGTTGCTTGTGGTCATTGGCCGTTGTATAGATTCGACCCGCGACTAAAGGAGCAGGGCAAAAATCCGCTGCAACTGGATTCAAAAGCTCCTACGCTTGGTTTCGAGGAATACGCTTACGGCGAGAATCGATATAGAACATTGAAACAATCAAAGCCGGACAGAGCATCGGAGTTGATCAAGCTTGCCAGCAGGGATGCGGCTGAAAGATATGCTTTGATGGAACAGCTTGCAAAATTAACTTGCTCTCAAGAGCAAGAGATAATCGACAAGCCGGTTCCGGCCAAAGTGAGCTAAATAGTGTTATTCGTTTATCGGTTGCGCTGCTCGTCACGTTAAACGTATAACGTTGATCGAAGCCAGCTGCGCAACCGTTCTCCGTTAGGAGTCCCAAGGACAACGATTTTCGTCTCAGGGTGGATAAATATTGTGAGAAAAAGGGAGATTCAAAAATGGTGAAGAAAATTTTCCTCAGTGGACTTCTTGCAGTGGCTTGTATTGGCGCTGGTTGTGCGCAAAGATATATTGAAAAAGAAGATTTATTGGCTGTAGAGCCAAACGTTGCTGCGCTTGTTATACCGGGTGATTATGCGTTCAGCGCAATTGGAGCAGCAGGGGGATTAGAAGCCTGGACGAAAACGGTGAAGTTTGACCTTGATTGCGTAGTTACTTTTTATCAGCAGGATAATAGTTTCTATCTGACGGAGAATCATTTCGAGATTTACCCGTGGTCAAATTCAATCCGGATTTCGGCTCAGGAGCCTCAAGGTAAATTCGTCTGGCAGTTATCGGCAGGGCAATTTAACCTTTTAGAGGGAAACAGAGCGGCAGATTCCGCAAAGTTCATATCTGATAGAGATTATGCAGAGGCAATGCTGGTTATCATGACAGCACCTGTTCGTTTCTTAGATAAGCCTGCCCTGAGCGCAGTCGAAGGGTCGGTCAGTTTTGTAAAAAAGCCAACGCCGGTAAAAAAAGAAGGACTGTGGTATTATCCAATTGAACTGACTTATGGATTCGACAAGTCCCTTAGGGACAAGCTCACCACAAGTCTGATGGAGCCTGTTGCTTATGCCGAGGGCAAACAGAAAGTTGTAGAGCCTGTTCAACCTTACTGGTCTAAGGTGGTTTTCTTCCAGAATACAGGTCGCTTGTTAGTAGATATGATTTGGTTGGTAAATTCGGAGCGGGATAAATTTTTTGCAGTTCGTAGTTACGACTACAAAAAAGTCGACAAGAACGGCATTTTGGTTCCAACTAAGATAGAAATATTTAGATCCGATGCCCGCGCCGTCCTCAAGGAGCGGCTGGTTAAAGTGGATTTCAAGCATCTCAATTCCGGGTAGGTAGTCCCCCGCACTTACTTTGACGGCTCGCTATTGGATATGTTTGAAGGTTGTATTTTATTGCTGACCTTCGATTTTATTCGATTGTGGTTTGTCAAAATAAGTGCGGGGTCGAATTGACTCTACCGTGATTTACAAGCACAAGATTGAATCTGTTTATATAATAGGATCTTACAAAAATCTTACAACCGTCCCTCGTATCATTGTATCTTGCAAATGTGCCTTTGGTGCAATCAAATTCCGATAATAGCTCGAAAATACCGGCTTTCGGGGCGGAAATCCTTGACTCTGGCCACCTTTACAATTAAGATAAAGTGTGAGATTTTACCGTTGAGTTGAGGAGATAAAAGAGGATTTAGAAATTCTAAATTCTGCATACCTAATTCTGAATTATTTAAAGAAGGAGGATTATCGAAATGTTTAAGGACCTAATCTGTTTGCTTTCTTTGGCTATGCTTTTAAGTGTAGCGTTTCCATCGCAGCAGATTCAGGCAGGAGCCTTTAGCTTAGCTCCAATTCAAGATGGGCATGTCTGCAATGACTCTCAATATGGGCCGGACCAGGCCTACAACACCGATGATATCCACATTCGTAACCAGCCAACTGTGCAAAGATGTCGAGTGGGATATTTAATGTATGATATCTCAAATCTTAAAAAGCCGGATCAAGTCTTCTCAAATGTCAGCCTTAGTATTTTAGGCTATGAGCCTACTAATATTATTGTTTATGGAGTGATCGAATCATTGGATCATCTTTTTGTTAATTTACAATTCACCACATTGACGTGGAATTCGGTTCCTGCTGGTGTACAGAATGAACCTACACTACCCATTAATTCCCCGGTTGCTTTAGATTATAGCGACCTGACCGAGCAGTTAATACCGACCTTTAGGTTGCCTGCCAAAGGAGTAAGAGAATCAACCCAGCCAAGTCAGGCATTAACGGGTTTCCTCAACAGTGATTCAGATGGTGTTATCGTATTACTTCTTGCCCCTGCCGCAGAAGGTGATAATGGAATCATACGTTCAATTAGATATACAGATGGCGGAGCACGTCTTGAAGGTGAGCTTGGCGGACTTCCAACGTCAGCTTACGACCCGAATCCCGATGACGAAGTAGAGGATGTGGCCCGCGATGTGGTACTTAGCTGGACGTCTGGAAGCTATGCCGATAAGCATAATGTCTATTTCGGAACAGTTTTCGATGATGTCAACGAAGCTAATGAAGACGATCTGACAGGCATACTGGTAAGTAAGAGGCAGGATCCCAACACATATCCTGTTGGCCCTCTTGATTTGGGCCAGACTTACTACTGGCGGGTCGATGAGGTCAATGCTCTGCCAGATACCACTATTTATAAAGGCAAAACCTGGAGCTTTACGGTTGAGTCTATTGCGTTCCCGATCTCAGGTGGCAATATTACCGCTTCAGCTTCAAGCTCGTCTCTGAATATGGGACCCGAAAAGACCATCGATGAATCCGGCCTTCACGATAATGACCAGCACTATGCGATATCAACGGATATGTGGCGCAGTGATTTATTTGGGCCACAGCCGACTTGGATAAAATACCAGTTCGATAAAGAGTACAAACTACATGAAATGTGGGTGTGGAACTCTAATCAGTTGCTCGAAACTGCCGTCGGTTTAGGGATGAAGAGTGTTACGATTGAGTACTCACTTGACGATAGTAGCTGGACGCAGTTGGATAATGTACCTGATTTTAATCAAGCTACCGGCTCGGATGATTATACCTATAATACTACTTTGAATTTTGATGATTTGGTAGCAAAGTATGTCAGGATTACTGCCAATAGTAACTGGGGAGGGCTACTGAATCAATATGGTTTGAGTGAGGTACGATTATTCTACATTCCACTCAGAGCGAGGTTACCCCAGCCGGCATCCGGAGAAACAGGCGTGGCTCTGGATGCAGTCCTAAGCTGGAGAGCAGGAAGGAATGCAGCATTGCACGAAGTTTACTTTAGCAGCGATATGGCTGCTGTTGAAAACAACATAGCTCTTGTCGATACAATCAGCCAAAACAGCTATGACCTTAGTCCTCTTGGGCTTGAGTTAGGAAAGACTTACTATTGGAAGGTTAACGAGGTCAATGAAGCTACAACTCCTGCCGTATGGCAGGGTGAGGTTTGGAGCTTTACTGCCCAGGAATACTTAGTTGTGGAAGACTTCGAGAGCTATGATGATACCTGTAACAGGATATTTTATGCCTGGGTGGATGGGTTCGGTCACTCCGGCGACCCGGAATGTGGCGTTGCACCTTACAGCGGTAACATTACCGGCTCTACAGTAGGTAACTTTGAGCCTCCATTTGCAGAGCGAAGCATCTTTCATGAGGGGGGACAATCGATGCCGTTTGGATATGACAATACTGTTACCCCTTATTATTCGGAGACCCAGCGTCAGTGGGTCCCTGAGGGAGATTGGACTAAAGGAGGCGCCAGCTCATTGACAGTGTGGTTCTACGGCCAAGAAGGTAATAATATCGCTGAGCAGTTTTATATTACGGTTGAGGATAGTGCGGGTAACATAAGGGTTGTGAGCCACACTGATCTTGCGGTGATTCAGACGGTCAGTTGGCAGGAGTGGAATATTCCATTTACGAGTTTCGCCGGTGTGGATATGACAAACGTCAAGAAGATGTATATTGGCATAGGCAATAGAACCGCTCCGGCAGCCGGCGGTACAGGAAAACTTTATATCGATGATATCAGACTATATCCTCAGTAAAGTGAGCTTAATCCGCCTACGGCAGATAAAGTTTTGAGTGCTTAAAGTGCCTAAAATTTTAACTTTAGTTTACTTTAGGCACTTTTCATTTTAGGCACCCCGCACTAATTGTCCATTGACGAAAGATTATATCTTGCCACCAGATTTAGAGCGAGCTTCGGCTTCAATTAGTGCGGGGCTCAGCTTTTATTCAATGCGATTTTCAGGACGTCATTGGTGTTTTCGGCGAACATGAATTTGAGGCCTTTTTTGGCTTCTTTGGGGACTTCCGGAAGGTCTTTTTTGTTTCTTTTTGGGAGGATGATGGTTTTTATTCCGGCCCGCTTTGCGGCTAAGATTTTTTCCTTCAGGCCCCCAACGGGTAAGACCAGACCACGTAAGGTTATTTCGCCGGTCATAGCCACGTCCGGTCGAGTTGGCTTTTGCAGCAGAAGGCTGACCAGAGATGTGAACATTGCTACTCCAGCACTTGGGCCATCCTTGGGAATGGCTCCTGCTGGGACGTGAATGTGATAATCGAATTTGCTGAATCTGTTAGACTCGATTTTTAGTTTTTTGGTGTTTGACTTTACAACGGAAAAAGCAGCCTGCGCACTTTCCTTCATAACGTCGCCGATTTGGCCTGTCAGTTGCAGTTGGCCTTTGCCGGGCATAGATGCCGATTCAATAAAAAGCAGCTCCCCTCCGACCGGCGTAAAGGCTAATGCTGTAGCGACACCGGGTATCCCTGTTCGCAGTGCCAGTTCCGATTCGAACTTCGTAGGCCCTAATATTTTGGCGAGATCTTTTTGGCTGATGGTCGCTCGACTTTTTTTGCTCTTAGCTATCTCTGTGGCGACAGCCCTGCAGATAGCGGCTATATTTCTTTCCAGGTTTCGCACACCAGCTTCACGAGTGTAGCTCCGGATTATAGCGAGTGTTGTCGTGTCTTTGATATCCAATTGGTTTTTCTTTAGGCCGTGCTCTTTGAGTTGCCGTGGGACAAGGTATTTTTTAGCGATATTAAGTTTTTCAATTTCGGTATAGCCAGGCAAGTCGATAATTTCCATTCGGTCGTTTAAGGCGGGCGGAATAGGCTCGGTATAGTTCGCTGTGCCGATGAACATAACGGCGGATAAATCGAAGGGCTGGTCGATGTAATGGTCGGTGAAGCTAAAGTTTTGTTCGGGGTCGAGCACTTCCAATAGAGCCGCGGCTGGGTCGCCTCTAAAATCTGCACCGATTTTGTCCAATTCGTCGAGCATAAACACAGGATTTTTACTTCCGCACTTTCTCAGTTCCTGTAGAATCCTGCCGGGCAGAGCGCCAATATATGTTCTTCGATGTCCCCGAATGTCGGCTTCGTCTCTCATTCCGCCAAGTGATATCCTGATGAATTTTCTTCCCATAGCGCTTGCAATGGATTTGCCAAGAGAGGTTTTGCCGACACCCGGCGGACCTGTAAAGCAAAGTATGGGGCTTTTGCCGGTCGGGTTCAGCTTGCGGACAGCGAGAAATTCGAGGATGCGTTTTTTAACTTTTGTCAGGTTATAATGGTCCCGGTTCAATATTCGTTCAGCTTGATTGATATCGAGCCGATCTTCGGTCTGAACAGACCACGGCAGCTCACAGACCCAATCTAAGTACGTGCGGATGACCGTATATTCCGGTGAGGCAGGGGGGATCTTGCTTAGCCTGTCTAACTCGCGCAGGGACTCTTGTTCGACTTTTTGAGGCATTTTCGCCTTGGCTATGTTTTCTTTTAGCTGCTTTAGCTCTTCTGTTCTAAGGTCCTGCTGGCCAAGCTCAGTTTGAATGGCTTTTAACTGTTCCTGCAGGAAGTATTCTCTCTGGCTCTTGTCTATTGATTCTCTGACCCGGCCCTGAATTTTGTGACTTAATTCGAGAACCTCCAGTTGGTTTGCAAGGATAACAGATATTTGGCTGAGGCGTTTAGCCGGGTCGAGCTCTTCGAGCAATTCCTGTTTCTTTGCGATGTCAAGATTAAGATTGGCAGCCAGGAAGTCTGCTAAGGCGGATGGTTCTTCAATATTCTCCAGGAGAACAGATGCTTCTTCCGGCACATTGGGACTCAATTCGATAACGCGGTTGGCAGACTGGCGGACACTAACAATGAGTGCCTGGAGTTTTTTTGTCATATTTGCTGCCTGCCCCTTAAGGGTGGAGCTGAGCTGCTGGATTTTGACCTTTAGATATGGCTCAGTGGCTATGTGTTTAACTATTCGAAAACGTGCTATTCCGTGGACTACGATATTAACTGAGCCTTGCGGCATTTTAATGACCTTAAGAATCGATACGATGGTTCCAATTGAATAGAGGTCGTCGAAATTAGGCCTGTTGGTCTGTGGATTGCGTTGTGTAACAAGCCCTATTACAGATTCATTGGGCTTTGTATCAGCAAGTAGTGCTTTGCTTCTTTCTCGGCCTATCGCCAACGGCATTACAGTGCCGGGATAAGCAACGACGTTTCGAATCGGCAGGATTCCAATCACATCCGGTATTTTAAATTCGTTGTTGTTGTAGCGTATTTCCGCGTCGTTGCCGGGCAAGTAGTGCTCAATATTTGTCGAATCTTCTTCTATCATCCCAATACTACTCTTCGAAGCCCCTAAGAGGCGAGGTACGAGTAAACTGATTTGTCGGGAAACGGCAAATTTAGAGATCATTCGCCATTATATTTTCTCGACCGTTTATTCTTTGTACTTAATAATAAACTATCGAAGCTGCCTGCGAAAAGCGAAAAAAGCATTTATAATTTACTCTCCTAACGGGATTTCTGCCCAGAGAGAAGACCTCCATTGCAGGGATTGTTCGTATATGGAACCGCGTAATAATATTAAAAAAGCGGGCGATGGGATTCGAACCCACGACGTCCAGCTTGGGAAGCTGACATTCTACCACTGAATTACGCCCGCCAGAATGTACGAGAGACGAGACAAGAGAGACGAGGGACGAATCGTCTATCGTCTATCATCCATCGTCCCTCTAAAAGTATGATGATTCCTTCCGCAGAACCTACGCTTACTGATCATCTGTATCTGTATCTGTATCTCCATCATCTATCCCACTGGCGTAAGTATATTTATTAAAGAAATCCTCCTTTTTTATCAGCCCCTTCTCTATGAGGCTCGCACAGTTGATACAGCATCTGGCCCATGGTATGGCGTTCAGCCGTTGTTTTGGAATCATCTCTCCACCGATCTCGCAAATACCATACGTACCATTTTCAATGCGCTTGAGCGCTTCATCAATTTCAGAAATAAGTTTTCTCTCGCTATCCATCAATTCTAAAGTAAATTCCTGCTCGAAACTATCAGAACCCAAATCTGCCATATGAATAGGTGTGTTTGACAGGTCGCTTCTCTGCTCGCGTAGGGCATCATCTTCCATACTTGATACGTTGCCAAGCAGGTTGTTGCGTTTTTCCATAAGCAAGGCCTGGAATTTTCTGATTTCTGCCGGAGTTAATTTTCTTCTCTTTTTTTGCTTTTCAATCATATAAATTCTACTGTCCTGTTTCTTTAGCTTGTAAAAATTTCTTGTTTTAAGTTTTAGGTTTGACTGTTTAGTCAAAATTGGCCAAATAGTCAAGGAAAATTTGACTAAGCAAAGGAAATTAGTGAGATTGGCCTGGATATTTCGTTTTCTGAAAGAAAGGCTGGACAGTACAGGCCGTTACATAGAAAAAATAGAAGTCAAGATTCAAGGATTTAAGGGGAATTAAGATATTGAAAAGCTGAGGCAAATGATAGTAAAATTAGCACGTAGAATGTAGGATATGCCCTGGGACCCCGCTTTGCGGGAGTACGACCCCGCCAGAGGCGGAAACCCCTGCATACCGAAACATGTTTAACTATAATTTTAGCGGTGGTCTGAATCGGGAGTTAAATGAACAGAGTTTCTCATCGTGAGCTTTTTTGCCGGCATCCTAACAATCCTATACTTTCAGTTAAGGATTGGCCGTATGAAGTAAATTCGGTTTTTAATGCCGCTGCGGCTGAAGTCGATGGAGGAATATTATTGCTTGTCCGGGTTGAGGACTTCAGGGGCATTTCACATTTAACTGTCGCTCGTAGTGATGATGGCGTAGGTAATTGGGATATTGATCCTGAGCCGACATTGCGTCCCGATCCTGCAGGGCATCCTGAGGAGCTTTGGGGGATAGAGGACCCAAGGATAACCTGGCTACAAGAGCTGCAAAAATGGGCTGTGACTTATACCGCTTATTCTAAAGGTGGACCTTTGGTTTCACTTGTTACAACAAAAGACTTTAAGATTTTCGAGCGTTTGGGGTCTGTGATGCCGCCGGAAGACAAGGATGCAGCCTTGTTTCCAAAGAAATTCGCTGGCAGGTGGGCGATGCTTCATCGGCCGGTTGCAAGGTCGCCATACATATCGGCTAATATTTGGCTTTCCTTCTCACCTGATTTAAAACATTGGGGTGACCATCTGGAGATAATCTACGCTCGTGAGGGCAGTTGGTGGGATGCGAACAAAATTGGACTGTCTGCTCCGCCGATTGAAACTTCCCAGGGCTGGTTGGTCTTGTATCATGGTGTGCGCAGTACCGCTGGTGGTTCTATTTACAGATTAGGATTGGCAATGCTCGACCTTGAAAATCCTGCCCATATTATTAATCGCACTGATGAATGGATCTTCGGGCCAAAGGCAACGTATGAGCGGGAAGGAGACGTAGATGATGTTGTTTTTCCTTGTGGTTGGGTGGTAACAGATGATATCGTGAGGATGTACTATGGGGCCGCTGATTCCTGCATTGCTTTAGCCACAGCAAAGCTAAGCGATCTTGTGGATTGTGTTCTTAAGTATCCCGCCAGCGATCCACACTATTGGTGGAAAGGTGGTTGAAGTTAATAAAGAAATGTAATTTGTGGTGGAAAAATGTATGGAGAAAAGAAATGAATGGTGTCCCTACTAAAGTGTTCCTCACTAAAGGAATTGGTCGGCATAGGTACCGGCTGAAATCCTTTGAGCAGGCATTGCAAAAAGCAGGTATAGCCCAGCAGAACCTGGTTCCCGTATCGTCAATCCTGCCGCCAAAATGCAAAATTATCAGTCGCGATAGAGGCTTGGAAAAATTTGTTCCGGGAGAAATATGCTACTGCGTTATGGCCAGGGCTGATACGGATGAGCACGGAAGGTTGGTTGCGTCCTCAGTAGGAATTGCAGTACCGAAAGACAGCAATAGATGGGGATATCTCAGCGAAGTACACAGCTATGGAATGAACAGGAACGAAGCCTCTGATATGGCCGAAGACCTGGCAGCCGAGATGCTTGGTACCACGCTGGGGATAGAGGTTGACCCCAATATTGCCTGGTCGGAAAAAGAGCAGGTTTATAAATCAAGTGGGACGATCATCAGAACCTCCAACATAACGCAGACCGCTCGTGGAAAAAAAGATTTGTGGACAACGGTTGTCGCAGTGGCGGTGTTTTTATTCGACTAAAGAAGGAAATCCGAAATACTAAATTCTAAATCCTAAACAAATTCAAATTACAAAAATTCAAAATCCAAAACGGTTTGGTCATTTGGATTTTGGATTTGTTTAGAATTTCGATATTAGGGTTTAGAATTTGACTTATTCAGTGGGAATTTACTGTGTCGCCGACAGCTAATTTTGGTGGTTTGCCAGAAGAATATTCCAACCTGCCAATCGCAAAAATCGTTATAGTTCCGGTCGCATACGATGCGACGAGCACGTGGATTAAAGGAGCAGATAAGGGGCCAGCAGCAATCATAGAGGCTTCAGCTAATATGGAGCTTTATGATATAGAAACGGATTCGGAAGTTTATCGGGAAGGTATTTATACGGATAAGACGATCGAAGAAAAGTTTTCTCCTGAAGGTATGGTGGAGGAAGTAAAAAAAAGAGTCAGTAACTACTTAGAAAAAGGCAAATTTGTCGTGGTCTTGGGCGGGGAACACTCGGTTAGTATCGGTTCTATCAAAGCATATGTCGAAAATAAAGTAGATTTCACTGTTTTGCAGCTTGATGCACATTCTGATTTAAGGGATCAATACGAAGGCTCCAAATATAATCATGCCTGTGTTATGGCCAGAGTGAAAGAGCTGTGTCCTATTGTGCAGGTGGGTATAAGAAGCATGGACTACTCTGAGAAAGAGATTATGGATCGAGCAAATGTTTTCTTTGCGGAAGATATTTATTCGAGGATTGATTGGATTGACGAGGTTATTTCAAAATTAACCGACAGAGTTTATATTACAATTGACCTTGATGTTTTTGACCCCTCGATAATGCCCTCCACAGGGACGCCGGAGCCGGGCGGCTTATTATGGTACGATGTTCTTAAGCTTCTTAGGGCAGTGGCTGATAACAGAGATATTGTAGGTTTTGACGTTGTTGAGCTGTGTCCGAATGAGATAAATAAATCGCCTGATTTCCTGGCGGCGAAGCTGATCTACAAACTGTTAAGTTATAAATACGCCTGCGGCGTACAAGTTTAGAGGATGAAACAGAAAAAGACTATGGGGCAGAATTTTCGAATAGTTATTCAGAATCCAAATCCAGACTTGTGGTGAGCTTGCCTCTAAGGGGCTTGTCGAATCCAGTGGGTGTTCAGTTGGCAAAAGCCAAAAGTAGTGTATGGTCTTTCAGAAATTGTGCCGTTATCGTAGCTCATCCTGATGATGAAACTTTATGGTCCGGCGGCACTATCCTGATGCATCCGGAAAGCAGTTGGACGATTGTGACTTTATGCCGAAAAAGTGATCCGGATAGGGCACCCAGGTTCTTCCGTGCTGTTGCGAAATTAAATGCCACAGGAGCGATGGGTGACCTTGATGATGGTCCGGAACAATCACCGCTGGATAGCAGAGAAGTGCAGGATACCATATTTGAATTGCTTCCTTCGCATAAGTTTGATCTTGTTATTACTCATGGATCAGAGGGCGAATATACGCGACATCTCAGGCACGAGGAAACAGGAAGGGCAGTTTTGGCGTTGATGAAAAGTGAAAAGTTGGTCGCCGATGAAGTTTGGAGATTTGCGTATGAAGATGGCGGCGGGCAGTATCTTCCGCGACCGGCTGAGGATGCAGAGTTGAATATAAAACTGCCTGACGAAATCTGGCAGAAGAAATATGATATTATTACAAATATTTATGGTTTTGGCGCAGACAGTTTTGAGGCTAAAACTACTCCGCGTATAGAGGCTTTTAAGTGTTTGGTGAATGGTAAAAGGTAACTGGTCCCTAAGGGACTGGTTAAATAATAACGAATAATATCAATAACCAGTAACCAATTACCAATTATCGGTTTCCAAAAGGGGGTAAAAAATGAAAGTATTGGTTCTGTATGATTATCCACCTTCCCCTGGAGGTTTGGCTACTCAGGGAGACCTTCTCTACAAGGGTCTAAAGGAGATGGGGGTCGAGGTTCATGCGGTGAATTTCGAATCGGCTCAGGAAAAAGAATGGTATTACCGCTGGTTTGAGCCGGATGTGGTAGTGGGTATCGGCTACTGGGGCCACACGCCTCATTTAGTGCTGCATCCTCAGCGATATGGTGTTCAGCCTGTGCCCTGGCTGGTAGCTGACGGATATATGGCCAACTATGTGGAGATACTTAATGCTTTGCCTTTGGTTCTGGCGACATCGAACTGGGTCAAAAAGGTTTATATGCGAGATGGTCTCAGCGGCGATAATATTGAGGTTCTGCCGGTCGGCGTGGACACCGATTCTTTTTTGCCGCGCGATAAAAACGACCCTAAAGTCAAAACTGTACGTGAGGCGTTAGGCATATCGCAAGACCAGATAATGGTACTTACCGTTGGTGGGGACGCCGCTTCCAAAGGTGCCCAGGAAGTAATGCAGGCTTTAGCGATTAACGACCCGAAAGCCCCAGACTGGAAATATGTATGCAAGGTTTGGCCTCAGCCGAGGACAGAGCAGCAGAATCTTGTTGACTTGCAATTTGCCACGCACTTGGGCATCGAGAAAAATGTGGTTTATACCGCCAGCCGAATATCCCGCAACTTTATGCCTTTTCTTTTAGCGGCGTGTGATATCTACGCGGCTCCGTCACGCCTGGAAGGCTTTGGAATGATTCAGGTTGAAGCCAACGCCTGCGAAAAACCTGTCATCGGCATAAAGGCAATGGGTATGCTGGATACTATGGTTCATGGCAAAACGGCTTTTCTGGCCTCCGTGGCACAGGAAGTCCGTATGAAGGAGGCCATCGTCGGAGATGAATCTGGATACGAGCCGGGACACAGAGTCGCATTTAAGAGGCCGCGGATAGTTGATTATCGTGCCAGTGTACATGATATTGCAAATTATCTTATGGATTTGATGCAGGACGCCAATCTGCGGGAAAAGATGGGCAAAGATGGGCGTAAGCGGGTTGTTGAGAATTTTGACTATCGAGTTATAGCTAAGAAATTCGTAAACATTGTTTCTGAACGGCTTGGTATTTCGTGACATGGGTAAAAAAACGCAGAATCTTGTAAACGAAGCAAAGGCAGCCGCGGAAAAAGTCCTTCTGCACAACGCACATGGGCCATATCGGGGACTACCCAGGACAGCCGGCTGGGGTTATCCGGAGCCTTATACGCGCGACATTATGGTTTCCTCGCTGGGAATCTTGACTACGGCAAATGAGAAACTAATCAGCTCCTTGAGAAAAGCACTTGTAACAGTGGCTAAAAATCAGAGCCGGCTTGGTCATATTCCTTCCTTGGTTCACGACCCCACCGACTGCGGCTCGAGCGACTGTACACCACTGTTTCTCATGGCCGTCGGGATATTTCGGCAGGTAACGG
>Ga0315532_1001621_pt1 | contig 16394 bp, 13 predicted proteins | sample SalMarWE160370MG_FD_203082 | JGI IMG/M metagenome (GOLD analysis project Ga0315532, IMG submission 203082) | Salt marsh sediment microbial communities from the Plum Island Ecosystem LTER, Massachusetts, United States - Salt Marsh Sediment WE1603-70 ... | reverse complement strand
GACTGAGCTTGTCCCGCCATTAGGCGTCCCTGACGGGACTAAGGGACTGGTCGAAGGGGCAGGCTCAGTTCCGCCTCGCTCGGATGTGCCGTTAGGCGACCTGTGGTTTACGTAAACGTCTTCTAAAGCGGTGTTGTCAACAGCCTTTCGCATTAGTGAATAGATTATTGTATTGGCGGAAAAATAAAAACTAACAAGGAAAGCGATTACTAATACAACCACAGCTAATAGTAATAGATATACCAAAAAAGCTGCGAGAGATTGCAATCCTGTAAGTGCTGCCCAATCTGGCCGAACAACCAAGTTTGTAAATGTTGGAGCATCGGGCCAAATCTTTGCGAGCTTACTATTGTCACCCAAGATACCTAATTGCAAAAACCAGCGAGTAATCCAAAGCAGCAAAAAGGCAAAAAATCGAACAAAAATGTAACAAATCGCTCCATAGACCGCGGCTACGGCGGCATAAAAGGCCATTCGCCATGGTTTTGCAAATATATAACTGAAAGAACGGCTTATCGCGTCAAAACAATCTGAATCGTCGTACGCCACTGCTGGAAACATCAGGTTAAATCCCGCAACTGCACCGATTAAGACAACCGCGATCAACCCGCCAGCGATTAGAGCTAATAGCATAAAGATAACCATTATAGCCTTGCCTATCCCCAAGGGAATGTTACCTACAAGTCCTAAAAGAAATATAAAGAAGCCGATGAAGATAATGATCCCTAACGGTGCCAAAGGCGCGGTGAAGAAACTTGTGAATTTTTTTGTGCTGAAGCGAAGTGCCTCGGTCAAACCTGGTTTTTCTCCTTGAGCAGACTGTAGCGCCGCAATTCGGCAGATAGCACCGCCAGCCAAGGAAATAACGATAAGCTTTATCGCAAAAAAGATAAGACAATAGACGTAATGTTCCTTGAAAACATGTCCGACCATTGCAAAATAACTACTGATATTTATGACTAAGCCGTGCATATTAAGTGCGAATAATGATTCTAACGCGCCGTGAAATCTTTCCGATGCTGAATTCCAGAGTATGGAAAATACGGCGGCTTCGTCTTGTGAGCCTGAACCAGCCATGAATATAACGTCCATTAGCCAACCGGCCAGGTATATAACCGTCACTGCCAGGAAAGCTATCATCAATTTGCTTGGTTGAATGGCCATTCGGAAAGTTTGGAACACCTTTGGAAAAAGCAAACTGTTAAAAAGATTTGAGGATTCTTTTTCATTCGCCATTTTGCTTCCTTTCAGAAAGATTACTTTTTCGCTGATTTAAGGGATAATAGATTTTAGTATTTATAGCTTATTATCAATTGGTTTCAAGAGTTTTTATAATATTTTATTCTCAAATGTGTATTATTGCTCATCGCAAATACCTTGTAAGGAGCTATCCGGAGGCTCGATAGGCTCTTGTAATTGAGGTTCGGAAATTATTTTATACTCGGCATTCAGCCAAATACCCAAATCTATCAGTTTGCATCGTTGGGAGCAAAAAGGAAAGAATGTTGCTGTTTCGAATTGTGCCTGAGGTGGCGTTATAACAATTTTATTGCAGATTGGACATCTCCGTTTCATGCTGAAATATTACTATCGCTTTAAGCGTAAGATAAGATGCAATTAATATGCTCTAATTTGCATATATTTACTGTTTCCCCCAGTTATTCTTCCTCTCTTGCAACACCTTGCTCTAACATTCGAGCGTATAGAACGCAATATCTGGCCCAGGGCTGAGCTTCAAGGCGAGCTTTTCGTATCGGCTTGCCAGTACCTTCACACACACCGTAAGTCCCATCCTCTATTCGCTGCAGTGCATCATCGATCTCATGCAATAGCTTCCTTTCGCTATCCATCAATCCCAAAACAAATTCCTGCTCATAGTTATCGGTTCCAAGATCAGCCATGTGTATCGGCATGCTTGAGAGATCTCCGCTTGCATCCAGCCGGGATTTCTTCAAGGCTTCATCCTCGATTTCATTTACGTTTTTAAGGATTTCCCTGCGCTTTTCCAAAAGCAGTTGTTTAAAGTGTTCAATAGTTGCGGCAGCCAAGCGAGAAGTCTTTGTCCGCTTTGAGCTTGCTTTTCGTTTGGATACCTTTTTACGTTTTTGTGCCACTTTTCTTTTTACCTAATCTACTGGGATAACCTTTTCTGGTATACACGCTAAATGTAGTATTATAACATTTATAGATAATGTACAACACTTCTTTTTTCATCCAAAATAATTACATTAAACCGACCAAGTTTGGTAATTATATCCAAAATCGTATGGCCGAATTTGTATTTTGCCATAAGTTATTGAAAAATAAGTAGTTAATCACAAGAACCAGGGGATTATTTGGGCTGATTACTATTTTGCTTACTGCTGATTTGGGGGATGTCTTTTGCAAATTTACCCAAAGGTAGGTAGAATTTTTCCTGTCCGACTTTGCCTACAAAAGTCCTGATGCCGAAGGCTCTTTCTATTTGTTCCGGGGAGAGTACATCCTTGGTACTGCCGATATAGTAATTGTGATCTGTTTGGATGCTGCTTGACTGCTTGCTAAGAAGCAAAGTCTCATCACAATATTGTGCCGCCAGATTAATATCGTGTGTTACAGCCACGATTGTCTTGCCTTTTTCAAGCTGTGCCGCCTTGAGTAAATCGTGTATTTTGACCTGATGCTTCAAGTCGAGTAAGCTGGTCGGTTCGTCTAAGAGCAAAACAGGAGTATCCTGAGCAAGCGCCCTTGCGATAAAAACTCGTTGCCGTTCGCCGCCGCTCAGATTTCTGAGCGGCCGTAGTGCAAACTGGTCTGTATCAGTTGCTTGGAGTGCTTCATTGACTATTCGTTTGTCAGCCTGGCTCTCAAATCCAAATCTATTAAAATGAGGAGTTCTTGCCATTAAAACCGTTTCGAATACTGAGAAACCGAATACTGGGGTAAATTCCTGCCGTACAACTGCCACTTTTTTGGCAAGTGCTTCGGTTTTGTATGATTCTATTGCTTTTGAGCCAATTCTTATGGTGCCTGAGCTCGGTCTTAGCATTCCGCACATCAGGTTAAGAAGCGTGCTCTTGCCTGCTCCGTTTGGCCCGACTATCACCAAAAATGTCCCCGGCTTGACTTCAAAGCTAATATTTTTCAGAATCGTGCTTTGCGGTGTATAGCCAAAACTTAGATTCTCAATTTCTATAATACCGCTCATACAAGTGAGCCTACTTTTTTACTAAATTTAACCAGAAGAACTAAGAAAAAGGGTCCGCCAACCATAGCGGTTACTACCCCAACCGGTAGCTGCGCTGGTGCGATGATAACACGTGCCAGTGTATCGGCAGCTACAAGAAATATTGCACCGACAATGCCGCTTAATGGGAATAACTGGCGATGGTCCGGCCCGAACACCAGCCTGACTGCATGTGGTACAACCAGTCCTACAAAACCTATTAGTCCGCTCAAGCTGACCGCAACGGCGGTCATAAACGCTGCAACTGCAAAGGCAATTGTGTGGATTCTGGCCGTATTCACGCCGATACTTTTGGCGTCTTCGGCGCTGAAGCTAATGACATTTAACTGTGGGCTTATGTTAAATAATATCAAAATCCCTGCAAGGACGCATCCGGCTCCCATCCACAGCGCGAAGAAATTTTCTTCGGTCAGATTGCCCATCAGCCAAAATATGGTCGCATATATTTCCTGGCCTTTAGCTACTGATGTAAGAAACATAATCACCGCTGAAAAGAAAGCGTTTACGACGACTCCTGCAAGAAGCAGGCCGGTGACGTGGAATTTTCCTGTCAGTCGGCTGATAAACCACACCAGCCAGACTGTTCCGAGTGCCCCTATAAATGCAAAAAGTGCTATCGGCGACCGTCCCCATAGCGTCCAGTTGATGCCACTAATAACAGCGATAACGGCTCCCAAGCCAGCTCCGCTCGATATGCCAAGTATGTACGGATCGGCAAGAGGATTCCGTAAAAGAGCCTGAAAAACAAGACCCGAGCTTGCTAAAGCTGCTCCGACAATAGCGGCAAGAATAATTCGGGGCAGCCGTACCTTGACAAAAATCTCGTAGTCGGGATTTACAACTGCCTGTTTCGAAGCTCCACGAAATACTTCTTTCATTGAAATGCTTTCGGTACCAATCAGCGAGCACACCAACATTACTGCCACCAGCACCATTGCTGCTGAGACGATTTTGAGGATCAACTTCTTTGGTGTCAGTAATTCTGTCATTGCTTTAGCGTGTAAAAAGCTCCGGCTTTAAGCACCTGGCGATAGCTTCGGTTCCTTCGTATAATCGCGGTCCAAGCCGTGAGACAGTATCGCCATCAATGACGTAAATTCGTTTGTTTATCACAGCAGGGATGTTTTTAAATCTCAGCCAGTATTCAAGCGCAGAGGATTGTTGTCCAGCCATATTTTTTGAGTTCATAGCTGGTTCAATTATTACGTCAGGATTACAAGCGATGACCTGCTCGGCTCCGATAGGTGGATATTTATGTAACGTTGATCCCATAGCGTTTTCACCACCTGCCAGTTCGATCAGCTCATTAATAAATGTATCTCTACCTGCCACACGTAAAGGTTCTCTCTGAACTACCCAAAGTACTCTGATTTTATCTTTCGTACCAACTAATGCTGAGAGCTTATCCAGCTTTTCCGAGATGTCACCCACAAGCTCATTGGCTTCAGATTGCTTGCCAGTAGCTGTGCCGATTATTCTGATTGCCGCAAACAATTCGCTTACTTTGTCTATATTCAGCGTCAGACTGTGATAACCTATGCGTTTTAGCCGCTGGGCAAGGTTTCTTTGTTGGGTAAATCCAAGTGTAATTACGAGGTCTGGCTTAGCTGCTATCGCCGCTTCGATATTTGGCTGCCAGAAGGTACCTGCCTTTGGTTTTTTTGTCGCTTCCGGAGGATAATCGCTATCAAGCGTCACGCCGACAATTTTGTCGCCCAGTCCAAGCGCAAAAAGTATCTCCGTCAGATTCGGAGCCATAGATATGATTCTGTCTGCCTGATTCGGCGGGGGGGTGGCGCTATAGTTTTGGCCCTGTTGAAAGCCGAAGATTGCAAGTCCTGCTACAGACCAAAGTAGGATGATTAGAAACAGCCATAACCATTTGTTCATTAGGTTCTCTTAAACTGTTTTTCCAGGTCGCTTAATGAAAATTTTATAGTAGTAGGTCTGCCATGGGGACATCGGCCCGCGTATTCAACGCGCTGCCTGTCTGCGAGCAGTTGTATTATTTCACTGTTACTTAGCCTTTGGCCGGCCTTAATAGCTGCCTTGCACGCAGCCATATTCAGGGTTTCGTCAAGTAATCTGTCCGGGTCGAGACCGACACCTTTGTCGGTCAGCAAATCAATTAAATCACGGACAAAATCGACTGCCTCTGCTCTAGCCAACAGGGTTGGAAACGCCTGAATAGCATAAACTCGCGGGCCAAACGGCACAAGCTCAATCCCTAATTTATCAATCAGTTCGGCATTCTTTTTGATCACATCGGCTTCAGCATCTGTAATCTCGAGGCTTTCAGGTATCAGCTGTCTCTGGGATTCAAGTTTGTTGTTTCGTATTCGGTTGCTTAATTTCTCATATAATATCCGTTCGTGAAGGGCGTGCTGGTCGATGATGATAAATCCATCATCGGTTTGTTCGACGATGTAGCTGTCATGTATTTGTAGGAATTTTATGTCGTAGTGTGTCCCCTCGGCCTCGCTCGGGACAGGCTCGCGTATTGCGTATTGCGTGGATTTTTCGCTGGAGACATCATGTACTGTGTCTGAAAATTGTTGTCGAAATCCAGCTTGCTGTTGTGTCTGGATGGGTTTGTGTCTTCTGAAAAATTCAGCCATCGCATCTGTAATCTTTTGGCTTCTTTGGCCTGCTCTAAGTCCATATTCTGTATGGGCTGTTGTCGGCAGCTTCGCTGGTATGTTCAGTTCTATTCCCAGGAGTTTTTCTCTAAGACAGCCAAGTATCTGAGAGTGAATGAGGTTGGCGTTATAAAAGCGCACTTCGATTTTGGTGGGATGAACATTGACATCGTAGTCTTCATAAGGCATTTGAATAAATAAAAAGGTGATGGGGAACCTATCCGGCTCCAAAATTCCACGATAGGCCTCTTTAATCGCGTGCGAGATAAATTTGTCACGGATGAATCGCCCGTTTAGGAATACGTATTGAAATTTGTTGTTTGTTTTTGAGATATTCGGTGTACCTAACAAGGCAAAAATATGTATTCCTTTTTCATCACTTTCAGTTTCAATCAGGTTTTCAGATATTTCAGATGAGAACATTTCAGCTATGCGCTGGCGAAGATTCTCTTTACCGGAAAGACGATAAACCTCTCTGCTATTATGTATAAGCGTCATATCCAGATTATTGTTAGCCAGTGCGATGCATTTGAATTGCTCGGTGATATGTTCCATTTCAGTATTAGCGGTTCGCAGAAACTTGCGTCTCGCAGGCAGTTTATAGAAAATGTCTCTGACCTGGATAGTGGTGCCGAGATCTGTGCTGGCCGGGCTGATACTGCTTTTACTTCCACAATCGATCTCAATGCAATTGGCTCCGGCTGATTCTCTTGTCCTGCTGACTGCTCTGATTTGCGCTACCGAGGCGATGCTCGCTAATGCCTCTCCTCTAAAGCCGAGCGTCGATATGTGGTGTAAATCTTTGCTGGTTTTGATTTTGCTGGTGGTGTGCGGCTCAAATGCTCTGGCTAAATCTTCGCCGTCCATTCCGCAGCCGTTATCGCTGACCGACATTAACTTTCGGCCTCCATCTTCGATGGTGACGGTTATTTTTGTTGCCCCCGCATCGATGCTATTTTCCATAAGTTCCTTGACCACGCTGGCAGGCCGTTCGATCACCTCGCCAGCCGCGATCATATTTATCATATTTTGGTCAAGTATTCTTATCTGACCCATAGTTATCTTATTGTATTCATTTTTGTATGGAATTCCAGTGAATTCGACAGAATATAATCCCCATGTGATGGCGGAAAAAACAAGAACCCTGCCATAGTGATGGCAGGGCTAATCATTTTTATCGTTCATTTCCGTAGGTTCTGGTATTGTAAAGCAAGGTCACTTGGATTTGGCAATTTTTAGAGCTTGTTTTGCGGAGATACGGCAGGCTTTGCCATTACGTTCTATAATAACATATTGGCCAAGTAATGCTTTTTTTCTTAGCTCTTCCTGCACTGCTTTTGCAAGACATTTGCCAGCAACTATTGCCATTTTACTGGGTTTTTTTGTATTCATTCGACAGCCCTACAATTCTCTCATGTATGCTCTGATTAAAGATATGCAGGTCTTTAATGCTCTTCTCGAAGACAGGAACATACTTGGGTTTGGAATTGTCATAGCAAATTACTTTATCACAAAGTGGGATATAAATCTTTGTAAAATTACGCATTATACGAGGAAAGCGTCGGTAAATTGTATCATCTGGGATATCATGTCCGCCATGTTTGGCTCGCTCGCGAACTCGACTTTTTGAAAAAGCTGCGTCAGGTATCCATAGAAAAAACAGGACAATTTGCCAGCCGTCCTGCTTGAGTTTTTTCAGCAGATTAATATGACTGCGGCCTGCCAACGTCGTCTCAAAAGCGAAATCTATACGTTTGTCGATATTCGCATATATCTCACGAAGAAAAAGACGACCGGCTTCATATTGAGCCGATAATGAGTCAAAAGGCGAAAGACCGTGAGCAATAAGATCGGCATTGACAAAGTTGCGGCAGCCCGCTATTTGCGGCAAATAGCGTAATGCAAATGTAGTTTTTCCCGCACCGTTTGGGCCTGCAATGATAAAACAAGTTGGCTTTTGTTTTTTTCTCATTAAGTATTAAATCCGAAATTCGAATATCGAAATCCTAAACAAATTCTAATTTTCAAAACTCAAAATGACCTAAACAATGTCGTTTTTGAGCATTTGTATTTAGTATTTTGTATTTGTTTCGGATTTAGGATTTAGTGCTTCAGATTTTTTCTGTTTATTTTTCAAACAGCGACTCGCCGGTCATTTCTTCCGGCTTCTGTATACCCATCATTTCCAATAAGGTCGGTCCTATGTCGGCTAATCTTCCTCCTTCTCGCAGTTTTTTGCCTTTATAACGGTCATCGAATACAACCAACGGCACATCACCAATGGTATGGGCGGTATGTGGGTCATCCGGGCCTTGGTCTATCATCTTTTCGAAATTGCCGTGGTCTGCTGTGACTATAGCTGCTCCGCCCATGCTTTTGACTTTATTGAGGATTTTGCCGACGCATTCATCAACTGTCTCGGCTGCCTTAATCGCTGCGGATAGTATGCCGGTATGGCCGACCATATCCGGATTGGCAAAGTTGATCACTACTACATCATATTTATTTGAGTCGAGCCTTTCCAGAACGACAGCAGCAACTTCGTATGCACTCATCTCAGGTTTTAAATCATATGTTTTTACTCGTGGCGAAGGGACAATTTGTCTATCTTCGCCGCGGAAGGGCTTTTCGGTGTAGTCATTAAAGAAGAAAGTGACGTGAGCGTATTTTTCCGTTTCCGCACAGCGAAATTGTTTAAGTCCCAAAGAGCTCCAATATGCGCCTAAAATATTTTTCATTTTCGGCGGTTTTGGAAATGCAACCGGCGCAGGTATGGTTGCATCGTATTCCGTCATACAAACGTAATAAATATTAGGTTTGCTCGTTCGTGGAAACTCCTTGAAATTCGGCTCAACAAATGCTCGTGTAATTTCACGCGGCCTGTCGCCTCGAAAATTGAGAAATATTACACCATCACTGTCTCGGATAGTTGCTATCGGTTCATTATCGCTATTTACAATGCAGGTTGGCTCGATAAACTCATCGGTGACGCCTTTTTCGTAACTTTTGGTAATTGCTTCTATCGCGCTGGCTGCTTTTAATCCCTTGCCGATTCGAATACATTCATAAGCTTTTTGTACGCGGTCCCATCGGCTGTCACGGTCCATCGCATAGAATCTTCCAGAAACACTTGCAATCTTTCCCACTCCTATTTCTTTAGCTTTTGCTTCTATTTGCCCTACATATCCTGCTCCGCTATCGGGGGGTGAATCTCGGCCATCGGTGAAGGCGTGGATAAAAACTTCTTCTACGTTGTTTCTTTTTGCCAGTTCCAGCAGTCCATACAAGTGGTCCAAAAGTGAGTGTACACCAATATCACTGCATAGGCCCATAACGTGCATTCTGCCGTTATGACTTTTTATGAATTTGATTAGATTTGAAAATTCTGCATTTTCGAAAAATGAGCCATCTCGAATGGCTCTGCTTAATCTTACAGATTCCTGCGGAACGATTCTGCCGGCTCCGATATTTTGATGGCCGACTTCGCTATTACCCATCGTCCCATCAGGAAGGCCGACATCTTCTCCGCTGGTATGAATAAGGCAATTTGGGTATTCTGCCATCAGCATATCATCTACAGGCGTATTGGCGCGTTTGATAGCGTTATACTCATCCTCCGCTGGATTTGGATTATAGCCCCATCCATCACGAATAATCAGCACAAAAGGTTTCTTTTCCAAAATCACTTTTTGTGTCGTCATAAAGCAAAAAACCTTTCAAGCAAAAACAACACAGACGAGGCGCCGCCTCGTCTAAGCCTTATTTCATAATCGAATTAGGCAGATATGATATAAAGTTGCGTTAGGTATGTCAAACATTTAGAAGGTGCGCGATGATGCTGTGCTGCTAAAAGTTTTTGACAGCTATAGTTACAATGGTATAATTTTTGGACGATTAGACTGCATGCAATTATTTGGGACAATAGTCGCAACACTGCTTTTATGTCGAAAAGTATGCTTATGACTGGTTGGAAGAATAGGGCTGTTTTTGTTTTATTAAACGTAACAATTGTAAGCCTGTTTTTTTCTATTGGATGTTATGAGAAACAGCAAAAAGTTGATCTGTACGTTGACGCTGTGATGCTCAGTGAGCTCGGCAAAAATGAAATGGCCATCGAAAAGCTAAATGAGTTAATAAAATCAAACAAGCGTTTCCCGGAGGCCTATTCCTTGCTTGGCCAAATGTACGAAAAAAAGCGGGATTATGAAAAAAGCGCTGCTTCTTACAAGAAAGCAATAGAGCTTAACCCCTGGTCTTTCGAAGACCATTTCAACCTGGGCAGAGTTTATCAGAGCACAAAAAAATTTGCACAGGCTGTTAATGCTTATAGTAGAGCCTGTGAGCTAAAACCTGATTACTTAGAGGCGTATATAAATGCCGCCAGGTGCTTCTGTGAGCTTGGAGACTACGACAAGGCTTTAAGCTACGGACGGCGTGCCGAACAAATTGGGCCGAATGTAAGTGAAGTCCACGAAATGCTTGCTGTTATTTATGAGCTGCAAAAAGACTATAGCCGGGCGATTGAATCACACAAACATGCGCTATCGATAGATGCTGACAACCCAAAGATTATAGCCTCGTTGGCAGGATTATATCTAACAACCGAACGGTACGACAGTGCAAAAGATTTGTTCATCTCGTTGATACAGATTAATCCTAAGGATGTCGTAGCCTATCGACATCTTGCTTATTGTTATCTGAGGCTTAATGATGCGGATAAAGCGATAGAGAATTACGGCAGGGCGATTGAAATCGACTATAATGACTGGGAAGCACATAAAGGATTGGGTGTTGCTTATATACTAAAGGCGCGCGGCACCGAAGATGAATCGCTGAAGCGAAAGGCGGTTGAGCATTGGCGTTTATCTTTGAACATCGAACCTAATCAATCCAGCAGAGAGACGTTACTTGAATTGATAAAAAAACATACGAGGTAATAAGATTAACAGCTTGAACGGATTTTAAATATGACCCATCACCGTATTCCTGATTGGAAGGCACATCTGATATTCTGGACTATAGCAGCAATTGGCATTGCTTTAGATTTATGGACTAAAAGCGCTGTGTTTACCTGGCTGGAGCAAAAACCAGGCAATAGTGTCTCTATTATAGATGGTTTTCTGCAATTGGTCATGACAGTCAATCCCGGCGCTGCGTTTGGGCTCATCGCAGGACGTGCTTATTTATTGGTGATTGTATCGATTATCGCATTGATAATAATCTTAGTATTTTTTTTCCTCGGCGGCTCTAAGCAAATATTGGTTCATTTTGCGCTGGCGTTATTTGTTGCCGGTATTTGCGGGAATCTTTACGATAGAATATTTAATGACGGCTTAGTGCGTGACTTTATTGATGTTGTCTATTGGCCCGGCAGACATTGGCCGGCGTTTAATGTTGCGGACAGCCTGCTTTGCGTCGGCATTGGCCTGTTAATGCTCTCGACCTTTAAATCTCCTAAGCGTACTTGATAAATTGGGGTACTGCCTTATTCGGAAGTTTTCTCAAATACATGCTCAGCTACATAAATAGGGGTATTTGACGCTGCTCCCAGTGCAATCGCATCGGAAGGGCGGCTGTCAATTTCAACGGTTCGTCCGTTCGAGGATAGATGTATCTGCGCGAAAAAAGTATGGTTACGCAAATCATTTATTACTATCTTATCTATTTTGGCGCCGAGATTTTCAATCACGCTGTTTAATAAGTCGTGCGTCATCGGGCGGGGAGGCTTAATTCCCTTCAACCGGCGATCAATGGCGAAAATTTCTACTATACCGATAACGATGGGAAAACCACGCTCGCCGTGGCGTTCTTTTAATACGATTATCTGCTGGTCTGATGTCTCATTAATGATTATGCGTGATAATTCGACTTCTATGTACATTTCTGCACCACCTTCCTTGTGTCAGCAGCCTAATTCCGAAAGATGTTTTTCAACGGTTTCTAATTGTTCTGTCAGCTCAAAAAGCCTTTCTCTGGCCTGAGCTACCACTTCCGGTTTAGCTTTGGTTACAAAATTTTCGTTGGCCAATCTGGCCTCAACGGCTTTCTTGGCTTTTTCTGTTTCCTGTTTTTCCTTTTCCAGACGGGTTCGTTCGGCTTCAACATCTATTACATTGTGCATATAAAATGACATTCCGTCAACTACCGAAACAGCGGCTTTTGCAGGTTTTGGAATGTCAACGCCGGGATTAAAATCTTTTAGGCCTGCCAAATGGCGAATAAGATCGGAATTGGCAGTTAAAGTGTCGAGAATCTCAGTCGATACGTTTGCCGAAGCTGATACTTTTTCAGAGTTGGGTATGTTGTATTTATTTTTCATATCTCTGTAAGTTCGAACCGGCGTTTGAACGCTTGAAATTTGCTTTTCAATGTCTTCATTAATGAGGGTATCAAGCCCTTCAGGCCATTGTGCAACTACTAAGGCCTTTGATTCTTTTGCATGGGCTAATCCCTTTAGTTTTCTGACGGATACAATTTCGTTTAGCTTTTGGAATATCCCCTCGGTAATAAACGGCACAAACGGATGCAATAGACGCAAAATCTGGTCCAATACAAAAGCAAGGACATTCTGAGCAATCGGTTTTTGCCCCCGATCCAGTCGGGGGTCATCCTGCATTCTCGGCTTTACCCATTCCAAATACCAGTCACAAAAATCGTTCCAGAAAAATTTGTAGAGTTGTACTAAAGGTTCGCTGAATTTGTATTCATCTAAATATTTGCTGGTCTCAGTGGCAGTTTTGGCCAGGCGAGACAGAATCCACCTGTCAGTTATGTCCATTTTTTCTGGATCAAATCTATCGGGGTCGGTTCCCTCGAGATTCATCAAGGCAAAACGAGAAGCGTTCCAAAGCTTATTGCAGAAATTTCGGCCGATGTCAAACTTTGGTGAGGTATTTTCTGTCCGTCCGTCAGGCAAAGTCATTTGTATCACTGGCATACGAATATCCTGTGTTTCGGTGGCCATATTAGCCAGAGTAAACCGCATCGCATCGGCACCGTGACTGTCGATAATTACCAGAGGATCAATCCCGTTACCCAGGCTCTTGGACATCCTGCGTCCCTCGCCATCCTGGATCATAGCGTGAATGTATACATCACTGAATGGAATATCAGCAGCGCAGTATTGTCCCATCATCACCATACGCGATACCCACAAGGTGATAATATCACGTGCAGTGCAAAGAACATCACCCGGATAGTAAGTTTTAAGTTCCGGTGTCTCTTCCGGCCAACCCATCGTGCTAAACGGCCAAAGTGCCGAGCTGAACCACGTATCCAGAACATCCGGGTCCTGTAATAGCTCTTTTCCGCCGCACTTTTCACAGCTTGCAGGGTCTTCCAAGCCAGAAGTTGTTTGGCCGCATTTTTGGCAATACCATATTGGGATTCTGTGTCCCCACCAGAGCTGTCTGCTGATTGGCCAATCGCGGAGGTTTTCAAGCCAGGTTTGATAAGTTTTAGCGTAACGTTCTGGGATGAAGCGTAATCGGCCATCTAATAACGGCCCTAATGCCAGACCAGCTAATGAATTAACCGGAACATCCGTTCCCTTGATATATGTGACCCCATCATATTTTTCGGTTTCAAACCGGCAATCGGCAATCGGCAATCGTAAATCTTTAATCGGTTTCTTAACGGCAATATACCATTGGTCAGAGAGATACGGCTCAATAGGAACATGGCTGCGGTAACTATGGCCAACTTCATGGGTATACTGGCGAACGTCCTCAAGAAGATTTTCCTGGCGGAACCATTCAACGATGGCCTCGCGCGCCTCAAAGCGGTCCATGCCGAGCAGGACTTGTGCTTCCGGCGAATCAGCATCCGACCAGCCATATTTATCACTGATTGAACCGTCCGGCGCCATAACGTTGATAACTTCAAGTCCGTGCCTTTGGCCAATTTCCCAGTCATCCGGGTCGTGAGCAGGTGTAACTTTCAAAAAACCGGTGGAAAATCGTGCCTTTTCATCGCTGCTTTGAGGATCAGGCAAAACAACATGCTCATCAGCGATTATGGGGATAATTCTACCAACGATGGGTAGCCGAACTTTTTTGCCTAATAAATATTCAGCACGAGGGTCTCTCGAATTCATAGCAACAGCAGTATCGCCGAGCATCGTTTCCGGCCGAGTTGTGGCGACAGTAACATGTTCAAGTTGTTTTCCCATGATATCGACAGGTTCAACCAGTGGATACCTCAAATACCAGAAGTGACCCTGTACGGTTTCATGTTCTACTTCGTCATCGGCCAACACCGTCTGCGTGGCTGGGTCCCAGTTGACTAATCGTTTGCCGCGATAGATAAGCCCGTCTTTAAAGAGCTTGAAGAACGTTGCTCGGACAGCCTTTGCGCAAACCTCATCCATCGTGAAGCGTGTTCGCTCCCAGTCGCATGAGCAGCCCATCGCCTTTAGTTGGCTGATGATTGTGGCTTCGTATTCATCCTTCCAGGCCTGTATGCGGGCGACAAATTCCTCACGCGCAAAATCTGTTCGCCGTTTTCCTTCTTCTGAGAGTATTCGCTTCTCAACGACCGTTTGAGTTGCAATACCGGCGTGATCGGTGCCTGGCATCCATAGTGTATTAAATTGTTGCATCCGCCGAAGGCGGATTAAGATATCCTGTAGCGTATTATTTAATGCGTGGCCGAGGTGCAGTGGAGCTGTGACGTTAGGTGGTGGAATTACGATAGTATAAGCCTTTTGGCTGTTTGTAGAGTCAGCGTGGAAGTATCGGCCGGCGAACCAAATTTCCGTGGCCAGTTTTTCTATTGCTTTAGGCTCATAGACTTTCGGGAGTTTTTCGTCCATGATTTTTCCAATATTAGGAAAATCTCCCAAAAAAATTCCGGCACATTTGAGCACCGGAATTTAATATTAATAAAAACAGGCAAGAAAGTAAAGTAAGCAATCTGGCTAAATTTTGCCTGTACTTAGTAAGATTTTGCTGTGCGAATCTAATGTCCTAATCGAGGTTCATGGTCATTAAAAACTCCGCATTAGTCCGGGTTTTAGATAGCCTATTTTTTAAGAGTTCTACCGCCTCGACCGGATTTAATTCGCTCAGGACTCTTCGCAGCCGATATACAAGCTCCAGCTCTTTGGGATCGAGAAGTAACTCTTCCCTTCTTGTTCCGCTTCGGCTGATGTCTATAGACGGCCAGATTCTTTTGTCAACGAGACGTCTGTCGAGGTGCAATTCCATATTTCCGGTTGCCTTAAATTCCTCAAAAATCACCTCGTCCATTTTTGAACCTGTATCGATTAAGCAGGTTGCGAAGATACTTAATGAGCCGCCTTCTTCGATGTTTCTCGCAGCACCGAAGAACTTCTTGGGCATCTGCATTGCACTGGCGTCAACGCCACCGGTAAGGATTCTGCCGGAATGTGGGGTTTCGCTATTATAGGCACGGGCAAGCCGGGTTAGCGAGTCTAATAGAATCACAACGTCATAGCCATATTCAACCAGTCTTTTTGCTTTTTCTATAACGACCTCGGCAACTTGGCAGTGGCGTGCAGAGGGTTCATCGAAAGTGGAGCTGATAACCTCAACACCTGGACCGACTTTTCGCTCCATTTCTGTAACCTCTTCGGGCCTTTCATCTATCAGCAGCACTATAAGTTTTGCCTCAGGACTGTTTGTAGTTATGGCATTTGCTATTTTTTGCAAGAGAATGGTCTTACCTGTTCTCGGAGCCGCAACTAACAGACCTCGCTGACCCTTTCCCACCGGTGTTACCAGGTCGATTATTCGCATATTTAATTCTTCGGATGCAGTTTCGAGGATGAAACGTCTCTCCGGATGTAAAGGCGTCAAATCGCTAAATACTATTTTGTCCGAAAGGAGGTCAGGATTTTCATAGTTGATTGCTTCGACCCGCAAAAGGGCAAAATACTTCTCTGAGTCCTTTGGCGGCCTGATTTGTCCTGACACGATGTTTCCGGTACGTAGGCCAAAGCGTCTAATTTGAGATGGTGAGACATAAATGTCGTCTGACGAAGACAGATAGTTATATCGTGGATTCCGCAGGAATCCATAGCCGTCCGGCAGCACTTCCAACACACCTTCACCATACATTAAGCCGTTCTGGCGAATACGCTCTTTGAGGATTCTGAAAATCAGGTCCTGTTTCTTAAGGGCGCTGTATTCTGTGATGCCTTCTTTCTTGGCAATATCGTGCAGTTCTGCCACGGTTAGTTTTTGCAGGTCCGTTAAGTACAGCTCGCCTTTCTTAATCCGCTCATATTTGGCATGGGTGGATTCTTCCTCTAATCTTCGCTTTTCTTCAGCGTCCTCAGCGGTCTCAATATGGGCGGTCTCTTTTGTCGTAAGCGTAACTTGATCGTTCTGCTCTTCCGCTTGCGGTTCGGTTTCTACAGCGACTTGTTCTTCTTCAGCAGCTTTTTTCTTTGAAGTTTTGCGTTTTTTAGCTGTAGTCTTGCCTGTTTTTGTAATAGCTTTTGCCATAATTACTCCTTTTACACTTGCAAAGATTATTTATCGCCCTTGCAGGAGCAGGGTTATGAT
>Ga0315532_1001614_pt1 | contig 16431 bp, 14 predicted proteins | sample SalMarWE160370MG_FD_203082 | JGI IMG/M metagenome (GOLD analysis project Ga0315532, IMG submission 203082) | Salt marsh sediment microbial communities from the Plum Island Ecosystem LTER, Massachusetts, United States - Salt Marsh Sediment WE1603-70 ... | reverse complement strand
TTTTCCGGGATAAATTATCGAAGAGCATCTGGGCGACATCGGCGGCCTTTTCCAGCTGCTGCGGCATCAGCCCCTCAAGAAGCCGTTCTATATGAAACTCCCCTGATGTCCAGAGCCGGTTTATCAGATTCTGCCCTTCCAGAGATATCAGGCAGATGACCAGCCGGCGGTCCTGGGGGTCGGCCTCACGTACGGCTAACCCTTTCCTGACCAGATTATCAACGATGCCGGTGGCGGTGGGCAGGGCGATGCCGAGCACGGCGGCGATGGCACTCATCTTACGGGAGCCCTGAGCTTTCAGCACCAACAGCACCCGCAGCTGGGCCAGGGTCAGGTCTATGCTCAGCCACTCCGCCGGAATATCGGGAGACATGGCATTGAATATATTCCCCGAAAGCTCCAGGATTATTTTGACCAGCCTTTGCTCGCTCCGCGCCATATTACCGCTCCCTTCACAATAATAGTTCGCTAAATGGCAACATTACGGTGTAGCCTAATATTATAGCTCGGTATCACCCGCTTGTCAAAAACTAATTATCCAAGCAGATTAAGATGAAGATATACTATGACGAATCAGGTAAAATAATTTGAGCTTTTTTAAAAATACCTAAGGCAACGAAGGCTTGTTTCGTTGCTCGGGTCACAAAAGAGGCTTTTGTGTAGCCATAGAGGCCAAAAAGAGAGGGGGCGAGATAAAGTCTCGTCCCCTCTTATACTTGGACAACTGCTAGAATTTGAATAATTAAGATTAGCGACTGCTGGCTGCCCTTCTTGAGAAGCTCCCTGACTGATTCTGGGTGGCGGGATGCCACTTGCCCGATTATGCCCGGGACTGCAACGGGAGGGGAGCTGCTGATTGTTTTCGTAATACTCAACCACCCTGGTGTTTTACAACAATCAGGAGGTCTCGAAAGACCTTCTAGGCGTGGTGGTGGGCGGTAGAGGACTCGAACCTCTGACCCCCTGCGTGTAAATTGTGCGTAAGGGCGTTATTTTGTTGCTTTTGAAGCTAATTTCAGGATTTGTGCTTGTCCGTACTTCAGCTTCAAAAACTCATATTTTACCGACAGTCTGGAAACCATTTGTGCCAAATTTGTGCCATTTCTTACGCTTGGATCAAAACGAATCGCTGCTTGGAATCACTTTACTTTAGGACCGGTTCGCTCAACATTACTATCCGCTATTCGCTCAAACCCTCCAGCTTTTCCAGTTCTTCAGATTTCACATTCTACTTGAAAGCGAAATCCCAAACAGCATCAGGTGTGAGGAATAAATTGCCATTGTAAGGAGTAGATTCAAAGCGGATCACTTACCATTTTCCAGTTTTGTAGCGTGCTATCCCCATAGCGATCAAACCTACACCAAAACCAATTATAATTGCTGCTGGCATAAGATCAAACCCTATCGCAACTCCTAAACCAATGATTAGACACCCAACAAATATATAACTACTTAAGCCCGCTTGCTTCTTTTCCTTGTCTTTATCAGCCATTTTTGTTCCTACCCTAAACTAATTACCTTTACTAATCGAAGTTTAATTCACCCACGAGAAGTAGTCAAATAATTGGGAGTTCCGATTGAATGTCAAATGATAGGTAAAAACAGCAAAAATCCCAAACAGCACGAGGGGTAATGAAAGTGCATCGTTTTAAGGGGCTGAATTACGAACCTGGTTTAGCTGCTCTAAAAACATCTCATAATTTGTTGGAGATATGACTCTATTCAAACGTTTTTAGATTATACAATCGGAGTTTTCGTGACATTCTGCAATTTTGTTGAATGCCCAGGACATATGAATATATAAGAGTTGCAGAGACGCACAAAGCGCCCTATTGTGGCGCTGCTAAGGTATTATTATCGCCTATACCTTGCCTTCGTGACTCGTTCCAATTTCTAACGCGCTATACGAGGCTACCTGCCCGCATCAGCCAATAGTCGTTTCAGTTCATCGATGCTGACTTTGTACTTTATCGCACTCATCGGAATGCGATTCAGCTGCCTATTGATTTCGGACAAATCGGCATTAGCCAGTCCGCCCGTGGCGTATACCATGGATTTTATTTGGAAAGCCAGGTCGTTCATAGACCCCAGAATGCTACGGCTGTTTGTCTTTGCAATCACGATGTGCTGGTGTTCCCTAAACACATATTCGATCTGCGTCTCAGCGAATCCCTCAGTCATCAGACTCTTGAACAAACCCAACCTGAACACCTCTTCAAAGTTTTCTAATATTGGTTTCTTCATCGAGGGCAGGAAGAATGAATACAGGGTCTGATTGTTAGTAAACAGCAAGCACTTTTTTCTATCTACCCACAAAAGATTGGCATGCCAATCGCACCAAGCGGAAGACTGAGATGGTCCATTCGTTGGTTTGGTTTTAAGCTCGGTCAATAGCTTGGCGGTACATCTTATTATTCCCATGACTCTTGTTATCCAGTTTCCGGATTGCCGTCAATTCGCCAGTCGTCCCAAGGTCCATTGTCCAACTGTAATTATAAATCATTCCCAAGATATACGACATGTGCCTTGGGAAACAAGCGAACGTAACTTTTCGCTGAAAGGTATGATTTCACAAAGACAGGTCTTGCGGAATGGTTAAGGTTCACATCATCTTAGATAAAAAGCTTAGAAAGTATGGCTTCTTTGCTTTAAAACCCGGGAAGGTTTTCTTCTCATCCAGAAGAAAACACCCAAACCAACACCTATCACTACGACTGCAGCTATTATACCCCCGATAAGAGGCCAGTTAATGGGCTTAACTGGGGCTGCCACTTCTTTAACGGTAAAGGAGCCGGTAAGACCATTAACATCGACAGAGTAGGTGCCAGCTGTATCTTTGGATACGTTAAAAGTTACCGGGGCGCCGGCACCAGCATCAAGCGTTATCCCCTTGCTCTTCTCCACCACGCCATCTATCCTGAGTACCACCTCGTAGCTGCCTACCTGACCGCCGGTATTGGTAACCAGGACGCTTATGGTTACACTTCCGCCAACGTCAATCTTATCTGGAAAGATATTTAGCGAGCTTATGCTGAAGTCAGCAGGTGCCGGTGGAGGCGGCGGAGGTGGTAGGATGATAGTGCCAATGACGGCGAAGGAGGAGAGGTGGCAGATGCAGGCCGTTACGCATTGGTTTGCAGGGTCACAGGTGCATTCACATTCCACCCATTCACCAGCCTCCTCATCATAGTAAGCGATAATTAAGTCTTCCTCATCTACATCATCTGGTATTTGAGAGGGGTCATAATGCATTTCCACCTCTATAGGCTCGTCGAAGGTAGCGCCATCAGGAGCAAAATCATAGGCGGTGCCGATGATGCACTTATCCTCTGGCAGGGATGGAGGTTGCTCCACAGGCCATACCTCTATTTCCTTGAGCCGTTTTCCCTCACCGGTCAGGGCTACTACGTCCTTAGCAATGCGGATGGTAAGCATTCCATCGGAGGACACTGCTTCCCGGTCTTCCTGAACCTGGCCATCGTAAGTGATAGGCACGGTGAATTCCTCCCCCCACAGGTCTACCTCTAGATAGTATACTCGTGGTCCCCCTCCGCCTCCCCCTCCGCCACCGCCACCAGAAGGCGGTACCTCAGACTTAATCTCCAATTCAGTGGTATAAGTGCCTGGCGTTGTACTAGCATCGGCGTAAACATTTAAGGTAAGATCGCTGTAGCTCTTACCGGGCATGGTAAAATTTAACTTGCCGTCAACAGATTTTATGTCCCCAGGCATCACCAACGTAAAGATAACATTAGCGTTGTCTCTCAAGTAGGGTGAAACAGTTGCCTCTACTTGAAGCGAACTGCTAGACGAGTTGTAAAAGGTAATTGTTGTGGACTTTGTTTCACCTGGGAATATCTGCACCTGCCAGGTATCATCTGCCCATGTACCTTCTCCCTCAATCTTGTCTATTACAACGTCTGAGGCGGCACTAACCGCTGAGGGCACTAACAGCAAACCCAAGGCTAGTACCAGTGCAATTATTGTCCTTTTCATAACTGCTTCTTTTTAATATTTCCACCCTCTTGGGGAGCGGCAAGCATCGCTCCCTTATCCTCTGCCGAAGTTAAAAGTGATAGTATGGGTACCAGGTGCAGCATCCGTTGGAACACTTATTTTCAGGAAGAAGACGGTTGCATTTACTATAGCGGAGCCAAAAGCTCCTCGGGTAGTTATAGTAAAAGTAGCAGGCCAATTGCTATCCCAAGTCCCGGTTGGTCTAAAGCTATCACCCGAAGTGTTCGTTTCAAAGACCCACTCTAAATCAAGGTCTCCGCCAGTATATTCATGGCTAATGGTTATGGGCATATCCGCATTTGAACGGTTCCGGAGATTTACAGGCAGGACAAGCACTTCTCCAGGGAGGAACTCACTCGCATCCCTCTCTGGATCTTCCTCTATAGTTACAGTAACCTCGGTTTCACTAGTAGGTGTAACAGTTATCATTGGGAGCACATCCGTTTCCGGATCCATGTAGGGTTGCAGGTCATCATCCGCCATGAAGCTGGGATAAATGGCCTCTTCAACCGTTACACTGGTTTCAATGGTCATAAAGTTGTAGGCGGCAAGAACACCACCGGCAGTCAGAGCCAGTATCAGCAATCCCGATACCAAAGCTACCGGAACATTATGCCACCTTTTTTTGAGAAATCGCTTCATATATTTATTGCTCCTTTCCCCTGATACTTGCTTGCCACCCCCCAAGAGGGCAGGACTACCATCCTGCCGCCTTTCTAGCTTTATAGCAATCGGTCTTTCCCCTCATCCTACTCAATAGGCATTACCTCCTTTATTTATTTGCCAAATGGCAAGCGCTATTACTATAATAGTTCATTTATGAATTGTCAATACTCCAAAATAGCCCTTAATCCGTGAATTGATGAAAAAACTTTAAGAAACCGATGGTTTTAGGGAACTGGAGGGTATCGAATTAACCCTACAGGGCAAGAAATGGGTAGTTTAAAAGCCTCAACACCCTAACTTTAACCATTGTTGGTACAGCTAAACCAGGAGTAGGAGTAAAAAGCAAATAGTCCACCCATGGGGGCCAGCACTGATAAAATAATGAGGTAGGCGGAATTAAACTTTAGCTGGGTGGGTCTAATGCCAGGAGCCTATTGTAAGCCGGCTGAATCAGTGTTTCCCAGGCACTAGTAGCAATACGAAATAACATCCGGCCAGCATGGCTTATCACCCGCCCGAACTGGGTAAAGATAGCAAACCTGAGTCGTTTAGGATGAGCAGTGGCATATTCTTCAGGCAGCGCTACCGCCTTAAGTAACTGAAGCAGGTTATGGGTCAGCACCTGCAGTCTGAGCCAGGCAGCGTTGGCGCCATGCTTAGCGCTGGGATAAACACCGCCTGCCAGTTCGTTATCCAGGATATGGTGAATATGCTCAATGGTGCCAGCTTTGCCTCGTTGCCATTCCAATAGTTCTGGCCCACCCATGTCCCATATGTTAGTGACTATGGTAAAATGGCGTACCTTAACTCCATCCTCAAATAGCTCCCCTTGCTGCCGTCTTACCCTTATCGCCAGGTATCGATAAGGCTGGCTATCTCTCCTCTCATACTGGCGGGTAGGAACATAAGGCACCTCGGCCCATTCCCTGATCACGCCTCGCTTCTCCGTCTTCCATACCTTCCAGGCGTCTTGGGCTAAAGCTTCAATCTCCTTCTTTAACCCCGGACTCATGTCAGCGCTTACCGCAAATCGCCATCCCCGCTCCTGCCAGTGGTCTAAGACATCCTGCTGGTAGGCGGCTGAATCTGATCGTACTTTAACCTGCCATTGCCCCGGAGGCAGCGTGTTATAAGCCTCGTCCACTATCTCCTTTATCCCTCGACCAGGATGTACGTTGCCCTCACGAAGCTCATCAGCCAGCACCAGCCCCGTCTCTGCCCATTCCACTTCCATAGGTTGCAAGGCTCGGTAACCTTTATAACAATATTGAGCGTCTGCCTTTGCGGTCTCTACCAGCTGAGCATCGACATCAAAAGTCACTTCTAAGCCCGGCTTGACCTTATCTATATAAGTCCATATTACCTGCCGGCTGGGCTCTTTGAGCCCGCCTAACCTTACCGATTGCGGGGGAATGAAAGCTCCTTGCAGAGGTCGTTCCTTCATCAATGCCTTATCATGGAACTTATCCAGCCACTGCCTGGCGGTCTCAGGTGCCGGCGGGCGATAGCCAAGCATTGACTCTAACCCTTTATCCTGGCGTAGCCTTTCCATGTCCTCAATACAGTCACCACCTAAAGCGCTTAATAGCACAAAGGATTCTACCATCTGTTCCTGCCTTAGTCCCCTTGGTGATTTCTTCTTGGGCAAGGCTCGCCTTACTGCTGCCTCTATTCCCGCCTTACGATATAATTCTGCTAGTAGCGCTGATCCTGCCCATGATGTCGCCTCTTCTCTAAGCCCACCGGTAATGGTCACCCCCAGAGAACTACGGTATTTCTCCATTGCTTTCACCTCTTGGGTGAAAGCTTACTACATCTTGGCTGGCTTTGTCTTGTAACTGCTATCCACGGATTAGGGATAGCGCACCTCAGTCGTATTGACAGTAATCCCGGCGCCGTCTATTATTAATCACGTTCTTTTTAAAAGGTTTTCGAAATCTACATAGCGAGGTAACGATATGGCTAAACCAGTAGAGGCTGAGCTTGGTTATATTAGAGTGAGCACATTTATACTGTTCATACAGACGGCACAAATGGTACTAAAGTACTCAGACGCCTATCTGTACAGAAAACTGCGTCTTTCGGTAAGCAAGCTGATAGCACTACAAGCCCTGTCTAGAGCCAGTGAAGGCATGATACCCTCTGAAATAGCGAGGTGGACAAGCACCGAGCGGCACAATATAACGACGTTAATCAGCCGCATGAAGAAAGAAAAGCTTGTCACCACCGAGCGCAACAGCACGAACAAGAGACTGGTGAAGGTAAAGCTCACCAACAAGGGACGGGAGGTTTACAATCAATCTATACCGGTAGCAGCGGAAATTTTTAACCAGGTGATGTTATCAATAACCGAGGGTGATGCCAAGCTGCTTAAAGAAAAGTGCGGGATAATGAGGCAAAACGCAATCCGTGGTCTGAAAGATTTAACAGATCATGCAGCACGAGCTCATTGAACATTCTGAGTGATCGTTACCTTCGGCGAGGTAGCAAAATGAGAGTGCCGAAAAAGTGGTTCAGGACACTTCTTGCTGAGGTTTGAAGTGTTCCCCCAGCCTCGAAAGTCTCTGGGAAATAGACGATTAAGGGAGTTAATTAAGACTTTTTCAGCACTCTCAAAATGGACGATTGTGTAATTCCTCTGGATTCGCTTCAGCGGTACCGCCGCTCTACCCCGGAAATATATCTTTTTCCAATTTTTTCAGCATTCTGTCCCAACCACACGCTGAAGCTTGTTGGTGCTGTCGGCTCACCTTGAGAGATGAGAAGGTTTGACATCAAGCCCCCGACCTCGTCCATGGTTATTACCACATCCCTGACCGCATAGCCGATTAGTTTGGCGAGTGAGTATGCCAGCTTGGGTTTGATGTGAACTATTCTGGCTCGGCTGTTTATCTGGCTGGCAATCATCCTCACAAGCTCGTTAAATGTGAAGGTCTCTGGGCCGACAGCATCAAGAATGACGTTGTCATCTTGGTGGCCAGCGTTGACGGCCATCTCTGCCACATCCTCCACAAAGACAGGTTGAATTTGATAACCACCAGAGCTAGGGATGGCAAATATCGGGAACCTTCTTAGAAGCCAGGCGATGTTATTAATCAGGATACCCTCTGGGCCAAAGATTACGGTTGGTCGGATTATTGCGTAGGACAGCTTTGATTGGGTGATTGCCTCTTCTATAAGCGCCTTCCCTCTGAAATAAGGGAGCGTCGAATCTGTAGACGGGTTGGTGATGCTGATATGCACGATTCGCCTGATTCCCGCTTCCTCAGCCGCAGTGATGAGTGTTTTGCTGTTCTCAACAGCCTTATCAAATGAGACTTGGCCATGTGGAAAGCGAACCCAGTAGGTGTTATACAGGGTCTTTGCTCCTCGGAGGCTCCCCAATAATACTTCAGGTTTATCGAAGTTAAAAGGGAAAGCCTTCACCTGGTGTCCGAACGGGTTTTCGTGGTCGGGCCGACCCGTAAGAGTCCTTACTCTTTCTCCCATAGAGAGAAGACGCTGTGCGATGTACTTGCCCGTGAAGCTAAAGGCTCCGGTTACCACGCTCAGTTCATCAGTTTTCATGTTCGGCATCTCCGGCAGTCCAGCCTTATTCATAGTGGAATACGTTAATCGGTAATCACTTCCGAGCCAATCCAATAAGGGCCTGCACAATCATCTGGTAATGGCTGCCCGATGTACTTCTCCACTATTTCAGCCGGAACTTCACCACCGCCAACCTTTATTCGGTCTCCCACACGAGTGACAACCTGACCATCACTATCAATGACCTGGATTTCCTTGCCTTCGGTGAGCAGTGAAAAACCATGAGGCCAGATAAGTAAGTAATTATCATCAAAATATTTCACTCGTAGATAGCCGTCATCCAGCTCTAATTCGCCTTGCAGTAATGCGTCCATCTGATCCAGACCGCCCCTTTGTACTGGAAAGAAAGGAGCGGGTGTTAAAATATTTGTAGAGTTATTCGGGCAGGCGGTTGCCAAAAGAGCAACCAGGATGGTTGTTAGAGCTATTAACAACAGGTATTTCTTTCTCATTTTTTACTCCCAGTTTCAAGCCTTCTGGAGCTTTCCCTTAGATGCACTATCTTACTCCCATGAGAGAGCGCTCCGTATGGACTCGTGGTAAACTTCCTCTGTTTCAGTTTCAGCAATGTTCTTGAGCTTTGTGTATATCTCATTGAGCGGAGCCGGCATATCCGGGTATGTATTCCCGCCGTCAGGCGTCAGGTAGCCTGACGCCATTACCGTCTTGCTCAGGTTTTCGCTATCAATTGAGATTGTGAAGTCCATATCGCCCCTCTTTATGCTACCGCCCTCGCTCGGTTCTCCCGGGAATCGGTAATGCTCGTCAAGCTTGTCTAGGCCACTATTCTCGAAGTAGGCCACGAGACTGTCCAACTGTTCCGGTGTGAATTCCCCTGTCATCCAGGTTCTGGTAGCCGGGTGTCCCGGCATCGGAAGCCGCAGCCCCTTCTCCTCAATGTAGATGATGCTCCCGTCACCATAAATATAGAGATATTTATACTCTCCCCTCATGATATAGTCCAGTTGCTCGTAGATGACCGGAGGCTCTTCAGGAATATCGATATCAGGCGAGGATTTTGCCAGCATCCACACTCCACTTCCTATAGCTGCCAATCCCAGCACCAGCAGCACAATGTAGAGCTGCATTTTACCTGTCATACTGGTGTCTCCTTAAGGCGGGGTAACGCTGTAGTTATTTGCATAAATTCGGATGGTGCTTGTGTTTTCAGACAAATTCAAATGCAGGGTGAACTCACCGGTTTCCTCGTATTCCAGGTGCAGCCCAATCTGACCGGAAATATGATCAGCATCAAGTGTCCAGGCTACCTGTTCCCCTGACGTATCATAACCCTCAGCGTACATGGCTATCTCACTATTTTCCCGATGCATATTCTGAATGTGACCGCTAACTACCAAACAAGGGTCTCCCTTTTTTACTGTGCGAGAAGGATACCATGGTGAAAAATACTCTTTATCGCAAATATCGGCTTCAACTTGCACACCCTTGAGAATAACTCCCGATGGCTCATCAAATGCATTGTGGAGGTAACTATCTGGCTCAGGTTGGATATTTATACTGGTTATCCCTTGGTCACCGGATATAGTATTCACTATCACTTCAATGGTACAGGGGACGGTGCCGTAGTCCCCGCCGTTAATCTCCAGGCCGATATCAAAATTGTATTTACCGGGGGCGACCTCCGGCGCTACTCTGATAACGAGCACGGCAAACAGCACCCTTCCCGCGATTATTGTCTGCGTAAGTTCTAAGCCCAGTGGAAACTGGGTAGCGTAGAGGTTAAGCCGGCCGTTATCCCTGCCTACCATGAAGATGTTGTTTCTGGTTTCCCCCGCCCTGGTTTCGATATAGTCCCGGTAACCAACAGTTAACTCTCTAAACCAGCTGCTCAGGGTCACGTTGGTGATCTTGATTGGCGGCCAGGGGTTCTCCTCGCCCTCTTCATGAATATTGGCCCGATAGATTATACCGCCGGGTGCAGCCAATATGTCATCGGGGGCTCCATTTGCCACCGTCCCTGGCGGGGGAAAATCCGCGATGGGTAACTCCGCGGTGGGTATCGTTGTGTGCGCCTCACCTGAAGGGCAGGCAGTAACGGTCAGCAGTAGTCCAAGGGCTAACAGCCCAATCATCAGCTTTCTAATCATCCCTCACCGCCTCTCTGACTAGTCCAGAGGCACCCTGAACTCCCAGGGCCCTTCCCAGTCGCCGAGCTTGGTTATCACGAATGTTATCTCCCTGGTTCCTTTCGGTACCGGGTTCAGGTGTTTCCAGGAATGCCCCATGCCATCTTCTAGAAAACTAATTGCTGACGGTCCGGTTTCCGTCACAGGGCCTCCGTCTAAGCTGTACTCAGCTTCTGCACTAAGTGCCATTAACGGAGGTGGCGGGAGATTAGGTCCCTGTGCTAAGTTGTAATCCGGCGGCGAATTAAAGGCATAGACTTCCATTCCCGTAGCGGTCAGCTCCACCCGATTCAGGATGATGGTGATTCCGTTTACTGTTCGTGACTCATTCATTTCTATGGTTTTCTCTATCACTCCCTCAGTGGGCAGGATGAGCAACGAAACATATCTGCCGAAACTCAGCGACATGGTGTAATCTTCAAAATTAATCTGACCGAGTTTGAGGTAATAACGACCATATGCTACTTGCTGCCCCTGGTCATCGCACTGATCCCAAGTCAGGACATAAGTTACCACTTCGTCCGGCTCCAGGGTCTTAATGGCTTCCCCCGCAAGGAACGAGCGGACTGGCTCGTCATACGGATTGGGACGCATTATTTGTAGAAGGGGAGGAAACGGCTGTAGCTGGAATGGCTCTTGGGTTACGTTCTTGAATGAGAGTTCGATTATTACATCTCCACCGGGTAGGTAAGCTTCCCTGTCCATGTTCGCGTCCGCCTCTATGAATATCCGTGGACCACGAGGGGGAATAGTCTCAGCAGGTGTGGCAGGTGGTGCCTGTCCCATTCCACCCGTGCAGCCGGGGAAGCCGACAGCTGCCAGTACCGGCACCACCAGCGCCAGCCCGATTATCAGCTTTTTCATAACAAAGTCCCTACTTATCATCCTCATTTACTATAACGCAGATTGAACCAAAGGGTTAGTATTATTACTCCACTTTTGTCCAGAACTTCTCGTCGCCCAGCAACCTTTTAATACGACCTTTGCTTTCACATCTAGAAGAAGCCGGCGATGATGATAGATTCTACAATAAATGCTATCAGGGCACAAAAAACCACCACCGGTATAGTTGCCCACTTGGTGACGGCTCTCTTCCAGATACCGACCGCCCCGATGGTAAGCGCGGCAATCGGGATAATGGCCACCGATAGTAAATCGGCTGGTGTATCCAGGATATAGGCCCACCCGTAGCTGTAGGCGAACGGTCCAATTAGAAGCAGGTTGCTAAATAGGGCGGCGATGCCGATGATTACCGGAGCGATGGCGGTGAATATCCCGGCCAGTCTATTGCCGCGAAAAACCCCGAATAAAATCAGAATAGTAAGTATGATGACTCCAGAAGCTATAATCGGCAGCAATGGGGAGGAGTGCTTCATCTGAATTTCAACCCCACTCTCCCCCCATAGGCGGCTGCCTACCAAATCTACCCTCTGTATGTACACCGAGTCCGTTCTGCTCATGTTGCTGCCTTCACTTACCCTGGAGCCGATGATAAACCCGCCGCTGCCATCGCTGATAACGCTCGAATAGCCGACGGTACGGAAGGGCGGATTTTTATATACTTCTACCCCGCCTTCTGACCACAGCCGCTGCCCGTCGGGGCCAAGCTTTTGAGCGTAGACCTGCCGCGTCCGCTGGCCGGCCTGGTCTTTATCAGCAACCCAGATTACGGTGCCGCCTCCATTACCATTACCGATAATATAGATAAGCCCCAAATTTGGAACGGGCGAGTCTTGAGGAATATCCGAGGCCAGTACTCCACCTTCCTGCCACAATACCTCGCCGGAGGAGTTTATCCTTTGAGCGAATATTCCGCTTTTTTTATTGCCGGTGTACTGAATCTCCGGCCAGGCAATGATGCAGCCGCCCGAGCCGTCGGTCGCAATTTGCGGGTCTGACTGCTGCCCAGGAGCATCACTTATCAGTATGCCCCGCTCGCCCCAAAGCGGATTCCCGTCGGCATCCAGCTTCTGGGCATAGATGTCTTCATCCCAGCCAGTATCAATAGATATATCAGTCCAGGCGATGATAAAGCTGCCTGTGCCATCATTGATAAGCCGGGGTCTTTCTTTTTCACTGATAATAGTAGTTACGGATACTCCGCCTTCTGCCCAGGCCAGCTTGCCATCATGGCTTACTCTCTGTGCGTAGAGAGTAGTCCCGTCAACACTGTCGTCTTCCCACACTATGGCAGCGCCACCTGAGCCGTCACTGACTATCGGCATGCCCATGTATGCATACTGGATTCTACCGATATTGGTACCGCCTTCTTCCCAGAGGGTTACACCTTCAGCGCTTATCCTCTGAGCATAGACCTGCTCATTTTCATCTTGGCAGAGCAGGATGGCGCCTCCGGAACCGTCGGTTGTTATTCCCCGCAGTCCTAATGCGGGATAGGCTTCTTCCCACGTCCATACAGAATTGCCGGCGGAGTCCAGCCTCTGGACATATAAACCGTCTCCGTCTCTCCAGGCCACGATAGCCCCATCAGCACCATCGCCGGCGGCTAGCAGTACAGTGGGCACATCGGTCAAAGGTTTACCTCCCTCCTCCCAGGGGGGGTTGCCCATGGCATCAACATGCTGGACATAGATACCGTCGCCATATTTAGACGGCTCGTCCAGCCAGAACACAAAAGCCCCACCACTGCCATCGCTGACCAGTGACGGAGGCTCCGGTGGCGGTAGCGCCATACCGCCCAACATGGGGATCAAGCTTCCTACCAACAAGACCAGCAGGAAAATGGAGAGAGGTACCGCCAGCCACGCCATGCCCGATTTCTTGTGGATTGGTTCCTCATCCCTGCTTTTTATCCCCGCTTGTCTGGCGATACTTTCCCATGAACCAATTGGCTGCACGGCCCGGTCCGTCGGTCTCGAGCCTCGTTGCTGGCGGAAAAACCCGATTATTTCACCGTGTAATCCGTAGCCGATGACACCGGCAGGTATGGCGATAGCAGCGGCGATGAGAAACCAGGAAAACCAATGATGATAGCCGACAAGGAAGATGATAAACAGAACTAACGCTAGTAGGCAAAGGACTAATCCAGCGTCAGCCATCCAGCGTCGCCCAGCCTTTCTCTTGATATACACTATACTCGCAATAATCCCGAAGACAGGGATAATACCCATTATGAGGGTCTGGTCGGATTTGGTAGATGATAGCAGGGCTTCAAGCCCGAGATATACACCGATTCCGCCGAATACGATGGACATGAAGCCAGCTATTTTCCGGGCAAACCTACTACGGAAAGCCAGACCAGCCATCATCAGGACACCGGCCAGTAATGCTAACGTATAGGTATAGCCTTTGATGTACTCGCTCAACGGTGGCGGCATTGTGGGGCCCAATGCACCTGGCGGCGATTCGGTGCTCCATAAGGGTACTAAGACAAGAGCGATTGCAGCGACTATGACGGCGATTACCGCTGATGCAGGCTGCAGCCAGCGACGAACTGGTGTCTTTATCCTGTTCTCTTTATGCTCACTCAGTCGCAAAATCGCGCTGTCCCACCACTCGGGGGACGGTTCTACTTTTTGGACCTCCGCCTTAAAGTAGTTTCGAAGCTTTTGTTCCAATCTTTCTTCGTCCATTGACTTCACCTCCCCCCTTCCCAGGTTCTATCACTACGAAGTATTTCTCCCAAGCGACTCAATGCTCGGCTCAAGCGTGACTTTATAGTGCCTTCGCGCTCGCTCGTGACAGCAGCAATCTCGGGTATTGTAAGTTCAGAAAAGTAACGTAAAACCACTGCTTCTCTTTGCTCCTGTGGCAATATCTCCAGAGTTTGCCTTAAATGATGGCTCTCCTCATTACGAATCATGGTTGTCTCAGCTTCATTAAGGTCTTCTGCTACGTCAGACGCTTGTTCGAGAGGAACCGTTGGCAGTTGTTTCTTTCTGAATTGCTGCTTTACTTCGTTTACCACAATACGCACCATCCAGGTCTTAAGACTGCTCTTGAGGCGGAAAGACGGGAGATGTTCCCATATCTGAGTAAGCGCTTCCTGGACAGCATCTTCCGCCAGTCCGCGGTCCCGCATCATCAGGTATGCAGTACCGAAGAGTACACTGCGATACTGCTCTACGAGCATACGGAATGCCTCTTTATCTCCTGTCTGACAGCGGCGGACTAAAGCCGCTTCTTCCGATTCATTCAACCGGAGCGCTCCTTTGTGAATGACTCTCTAATAGATTAGATGCAGGTTTTCACCAAATCGTTCCATTATTCTTGGCTACTCAGTAAATAATTACCAAGCCAGACGCGATAATTCAGATCCGGCATCGGTATCACTATACAACCAGGTGGAGTTTCAAGCAAAAAATGTTCGTTTTCTAACTGCAAAATCCCTGGGGTAGGGGGTGATAATAAAGCTATTTCTTGATAGGACATAAAATGACTAATTGTTAAATAATGAAGCTGAAAACATATTTTTTCAGCACCTTAACAACTGAATATCAACAAGCCCAACCTGAACGCTTGCCCCATGATGGCAAATAAGCTCAATAAGGGGGTCAAGCGATGGTAACGATGGCAACAGCACCAGCACCGTTAAACGGTGATAACAATAATCCTCAAGGGCATTGTAGCCGGTGCGGTAAGATTTGGGTATTAAATGAGAGGCAGGGCGTTTGTCCGTGGTGTGGTAAGCCCGCAAGCTGTATAACAGCCACGTCAAAGCCCCGCCATGTAAAGTCTAGCCGAAGGCGCAACCAAAGGCAAGACAATGGCAACGGTAACGGCTATGACCAGCTCCCTGAGCCTTACCTTGCCTATTATAATGTAGCCTTGCCGATAGCCAACAGTGTCCCTGACCGAGAGGACTTACTCCATACCATAATCAGCAACCTTGCCGATGCTGGCAGAAGCAACGGACACAAGCCCGATAATCATAGTTGGATGTATCGGATAGCCAGCTTCACCAAAGCCCAATACTGGAGAGAACACTACAAGCGGACTAACGGCTTAACCTGTGGCAACTGTAGCAAGGCGCAACGGCGGAAGTGTAAAGAGGATAACCTTTACAGCCAATGCCCGAAGCTGGTCAAGATAGAGAGCCTGAATAAGCCTATCGTAGACAGTCAAGGCAATCTAACCGAACTCGGAGAGCTAATTGCCGATGATAAAGCCCTGGACATAGACGCTTGGATTGACGCTCGGACATTCCTACTCGGAGCGCCAGAACGGCTACTCACTATCGGAGAGAAGCTACGAGATGGCATAGCCCTAACACCAGCAGACAGCAGATACCTCTATAAGTTTCGGAAGCGTGAGCAAAAAAAGATGTTTAAGGGGGGAGATTTTAGCCCCTTTCCGCAAATTATATAGTGGAAGCACCGTTAAGGCTAGAGTATCTCAGCTTGACGGATAGCTTACTACTAGGTGAAGCTGGCAGGTTTGCCCACTAGCCAGATAGCCAAAAGGGGTGAATAAACTTGGAACAACTGAATATCGTGGGCAAGCGTTCAGGTGATGGCTTTGTAGCTCATAAGGCTACGCTGGTAAACGCTCTCAATCGTGTATTAGCAGACCGTGTAACGGTTTGCGGTTATACGGTGGGGCGTAAAGGCTTTACTGGTTACGTTAAGGCTCTAGCTGGCAGTAATACCGTCAAGGTAGTGCCAGCTTCCGATGCTGATAGCGAAACGCATAGCAACGGCAAACGGCTGAAAGTAGTCTGTGGAAGCACTACCAGTTATCTTGAGGACATGGCTTGGATTAGCGACAATACCCCGATGACCCTCTGTGAAGTCCGAGTAAGCCCGAAACGCATAGTAAAGCCTAATATCGGCGGTTTGGAGCTTGCGGAAGCTCTTGGCAGGGTATTGCCCTTTACTGCTAAAGAGGATAATAGACCAGTTCTACAATGTATCCTCTTCAAAGCGGTTGAGGGTAAGCTCACTCTGGTAAGTGCTGACGGCTTCAGGCTGGCGGTGGTGGTGCTTGACTGTGATGTTGAGGGTGAGGCTCTGATAAACCGTGATGAGTTAGGGGGGATAGCCAATGCCTTACG
>Ga0315532_1001609_pt1 | contig 16464 bp, 9 predicted proteins | sample SalMarWE160370MG_FD_203082 | JGI IMG/M metagenome (GOLD analysis project Ga0315532, IMG submission 203082) | Salt marsh sediment microbial communities from the Plum Island Ecosystem LTER, Massachusetts, United States - Salt Marsh Sediment WE1603-70 ... | reverse complement strand
GGCGAGCTCGCCGTCTCTTAGACCTTCACCGCACTTATTATCAAACCAGCCTGGGAAAACGTCTACCGCCCACGGCAGTGGAGCTTGTGGAACTCATCTTCGTGAAGCCAGTATTAAACGCCAAGGTTGCTCAGGAATCTCTTAAAGTGACATTTCCTGCTGCCCAGAAAGCCATTAGGGCCCTGATAGAAGAAGGCATTCTGGCTGAGATTACCGGTGGCAAGCGGAACAAAGCCTACGCGGCGAAAAAAATCCTCGAGATCCTAGAAGAAGAGACCCCATCCCCGACGGAGGGAGGTCGTGACAGTAAAAAGAAATAATGATCGCCGGATTGCCACACTGCAGAGCCTGAACATCTATGTTAAAGGAATCTGTTGCTGCGTATTCGCCATCCCTTCGCCATCCCTCCGCCTTCTCTCCGCTTCAAGCCCCTAAAGTGCTTTCAATTCCACTATTGTGGTATTCCGGGGACATAATGCCTGATTTGTAGTAGGCCTGATCCTTCACCGCGTGAAGGATGGTGTCCCTGGAATTCCCGCGTACTCTCTTATTATGGACAAAAAGGCAAGTTGCCTAAAAAGATGGGTACTATGCTTGACATGCCATTTAGGTAAATCAGTCTAGATAGCCCTTGAGCTTTCGACTGCGGGCGGGATGACGCAACTTGCGCAGGGCCTTGCCTTCAATCTGTCGTATTCTTTCCCGAGTTACACTGAATTCTCTACCCACCTCTTCCAGTGTTCGAGCACGTCCGTCTCTAAGGCCAAACCTAAACTGGAGCACCTTTTTTTCTCGTTCGGTAAGTTCACCAAGCACTTTGTCTATTTGTTCTTTGAGTAGCTGCTGTGAGGCGGCTTCAGTTGGTGCTAAACTGCCGCGATCTTCAACAAGGTCACCTAGACGGCTATCTTCATCCTCGCCAATGGGCATGTCTAGCGACATTGGCTGACGGAAAAACACGGCCATGACTTCTTCTACTCTTTCTGGCGATATATCTAGGCGGCCGCCAATTTCCTCGTAACTTGGTTGGCGTCCAAGTTCTTGAACTAACTGCCGCATTGTGCGTAATAGCTTGTTAATTGCTTCTACCATGTGTACCGGAACGCGGATGGTACGGGATTGGTCAGCTATAGATCGAGTGATACCTTGCCTGATCCACCAGGTGGCATAGGTACTGAACTTGTAGCCTCTTCTATACTGAAACTTCTCTATGGCTCGCATGAGGCCAATATTCCCCTCCTGGATAAGATCAAGGAAGGGCATGCCCCGCGCAATGTGCTTCTTAGCTATGCTAACCACCAGGCGCAGATTTGCTTCAGTGAGGTGCCTTTCTGATGCTTCTGCTTCGGTCCTCACCTTTTCAAAGCAAGCTTTGCACTCACTGCTGTGAGAATCGAGTTGAGACAGGAACCCGTTGTTACTCGGGAGAGTCTTTAGTTTTCGCCACGAAGTTTTATCTCCAGCCAGGAGCTCTAGCAATTGCTGGGGCAGAAGTTGACTGTTTATGGAAAGATTTACTATGGCTTCTTCGTCCGCAGTGATCCCTTTATCTATCCCCTTAGCGATTGCAGCCATTAGCGATGGATCTATAACAACGTCGATGGCGGAGCGAAATTCAGGATTTTTGATCGTCTCTACCACATTGCTGGAGGGATCGATACCAATACGCTCTTCGACAATCTGAACAATGGGATATGCCCTGGATAATTGAGAAATTACGTGAATAACTATGTCAACGGGTAAAGGGAATTCCTGGTATTTCCTGAAGTGGTTATCCTTGACCCTTTCTACGTATCTACCCAGCTCTATCTTCCGGCATAGTAATTTCTCTTCCTTGACATTTAGAAGTGGCACTCTGCTAATTTCCTGAAGATACATACGAATTGAGTCGTCAATTACCTCATAGTCCCCTGGTGGTGCCGGAGGCTTGCTCTCCTCAGCTTCCTCGGGAAGGAATTCTTCGATTTCTTCTTTCTCGTCAACTTTCTCAACTATGGCGCTGACATCTCCAATTTCGGCTTCATCGCTGAGTAAGCCTTCAGCCGTTACCTCATCACTACCCAGGTTGATGCCGTCTTCTTTCATCGAATCCATGGTTTTTCCCTTTTTTAACGAAGACCACGTGAAGTTGTTGCCCGGAATTTATGGTTGTGTTAGTTTGTTCGGCGAAAATTCAACGCTTGGCTTGCTTACCCTGACCAGAACCCATCCCAGTCGCTCTTATTGTAGCACAACGTCCGTAGTTTGGGAAGATTGTGTACTCGTTCATATGATTAGTGACACCTTTTTTGTCTTTGCGAGGAGCGAGATTCCTCGCTTGCCCCTTCGCTATGCTCAGGGCTTCGGCTCGGAACAGGCTCCGCAATCTCCGCCCCCACCTGTCTTTGCGAGAAGCCATAGGCGACGAAGCAATCTGGCAAATTGCAGTGAGATTGCCACGCCCCGACAAGTCGGGGCTCGCAATGACACCCCTCTTGTCTTTGCGAGGCTGACTTCAGTCAGCCGAAGCAATCTCCTGGGGGCTGGGATTGACACGCCTTCGGCTCGCAATGACACAGGAAATTACTACCCAACGTTACAAACATATAAAGTGTCACCCATCTATCTGAACTAGATCAGATTGTTCACTCGCTCAGTAGACCAGCTCTGCCCGTGTCTCTTGAATCTCTCACCCATTCTGGTCGGAGAAGAGGTATCTCTTGGCAACGAAAAGTCATGTCTCAACTATTCTCCACGGGACGCTAGTGGCTTTGGCTTCAAGGAGATTGCACAAATGTCAGTTTTGTTCAACGATAATTCGATACATCACACATTCCGCCCTTTTGTGCAGTGAAAAACCTCCTTAAGGTATTCTGGGGAAATAATGCCTGATTTGTGGGGGCCTGATTGGCATGGTGTCCCTGGAATTCGCATCCTACCGGCGTGTCATTGCCAGGTCCCCGGCCACTCCTGTCATTCCGGGCATATATGCAAAAAACGTTGTCATTTGGGTCATAGGGGGAAGAACATGGGGGAAGCCGGGATGATTCGTTTTGCAAAAATGGCTATTTTTTTCGGAAGTTCAGCAGGCCTTTTTCATACGTAAGGCGACTACCTCCGGAAGATTCAGTTGTTAAAGTACGTACGATTCGTTTCGTCGGTTTGCCCTTTATATTTGCGAGCCGTGAGGGCTGGCGGGTTGCCGCATGGAGGCAATTTCCAAAAGATTCTCGACAACAGTTTTCAGGTAGTTGCGGTCGCTTGGGTCCAACCGGTAATTTGCAGAATACCATTTTACGAGTAATCTGGAGGCCTCTCTGATTACGCGGCGGTTACCAGGGTCGTACTGAAGAGAAGACTGTAACTTGACGCGAATGAATGCTATTTCAGGGTCAACGCCTTCCAGATTGGTAATGTTCCACAGTTGGGATGTTTCGGCAGGGCTAAGGGTACCGGAATAGAAGCCATGTTTGCAGGCATTCCGGTTGCCTTTCTGGCCACCGCGCTTCCTTTTAATCTGTGTTTGGTTTGCAGTCAGGTTTTGAGAAACCTCACCCGCGGGATTTGATTTATCAGGGTAACACACGAGTTCTAAGCAGAGATTAACATGAATTCTTTATTCGAACAAGGGGAAAATGGCGCGTAGTGGACAGTAGACAGTAGTCAGTAGAAGAGCTCGACTAATAGACGAAATTCAAATGCGAAAGCTCAAATGACAAACGAAGCCCAAATGCCTAAATGCCAAACAGCCTAGGGGCTGGAGGTTGGAGGTTAGAGGCTAGAGGTTAGTGGAGATGCATCGAAGATGAGATTCGGTAGAGACACAGTGGAGATGCATTGGAGATACTGTAGAGACACTGGAGAAATGAGCGGGTGGCTGAAGCATCACTCCGAGCACATAACCCGCGGCACAATGCCTGATTTGTAGTAGGCCTAATTGGTATGGTGTCCCGGGAATTCGCAAATGATCCGCTCCGATATTTAACTTACTTACCTAATACTACGAGAAATCAAAAAAGACGTGTATTAGTGTCATGGGAACTGTTGCCTTATCTTGAAAGTGGCGGCTATGATGTGTGAATGGATGTGTACATAAGGAACCATTGGGAGAAAATTTCGAGCATTCTCGTGTTTTGACCTTCCGCTTATCCATAGCAGTTTTAACACTAGATAGCGCATTAGACAGAGGAGCAACTACGATGTATCCCATCATGATGCCATGATCATGACCCTGCCCATATTTTTCATTAACAAAACGTAACACCCCTTCGTCCACATATTTATTCGCTAACGATGAATATCTCCCTCGTAACTTCTTAGCCTCAACTGCCAAATAACGATTTGGATCACGAGGAATTTGATCCCAGTAAAAAGTGAAATCAGCTTCTCCAATTTGGATTGTAGCCTTATGACTGGTTGGTATATCTGGGCGCATTGCCCAATTAACTATGTCACTGTCGGTACCACGATAGACAGTCCGCATTTCTTGATCTAGTTGTTCACTAATATGATCCTCATGCATATTAGGTGTCACCACTTTCTTAACACACAGCTCTTTTGCCCCAGCAACGATAAGATCCAATACTGTGCGGACAATGCCAGGTCTTATCGGGAGCTCCGGTTTACCAACAGTATTGTCACCAATGCTGTTCATGTGGGACTCTCCATATGCTCAGATACTACAATATCCGCATCATTAAGAGCGGTTGCCTCGCTCCACAGCTGGCTTTCTGCTGGCTTGATTATCCAAAAAGTGCTACCGTCGTAGACACGGAGATCACGTCGCACATATAAGTGGTCTGCCACTTTTGCTCGTAGGTGAGGCGAAATTTGCTCTAGAACCTCTTCCATACCCCCTAATCTTGATTCGACAACCGAGGGAGTCTCGCTTCGCGTCTGTAACGCAAAACGACAGGCATTAAGTAATTGGCTCTCGGATGTTAATACAGTGGCAGAAAGTTCAAGGTCAGGCTGATGCAGAATCCCGTTGATTTGGGAACATAACCGCTTTGCGTAGGACACTAGCTGTTCAGAAGTTGGCTTTCTCAGTGCATCAAGCGCTCCCCCGACGCTTCTATCGAGAAAGGGCTGAATAGTATACTTCAATGTATCTTCAATAAGAACTATATCTTGCTCTGACAGCTCATAGTGACGGTAGATTTCATAGTCAATAGCTTCTTCTGCCTGAGCGATATCTTTGGCGAGAGTACCAGTGGCATTCGGTTGCCAGTTCTCCCGCAGCCAATATTCTGCATTCAATATATTACGCCATGCTTCGTCACTGTCACCAATGGAAGGTGGTAGCCTTATTTGCGTCCAGTCTTTTGGTTCGATCGTTCTCCAATTCCAGCCCAACGAAGGGCTCACCATGAAGATCATGTAAAGCGAAAGCTTCGAGTTAAGAATGGCATTTAGCCGGTAGGCGAGAGAAGCAGAAGTATGGGCGAACGAAATACCATAATACCTTTGATCGAATACGATTCGGTTCCGACTACCCCGTGGTTCCATCAAAGCAACGCAGAGCCTGTTATTCCGCAAGGTTCTGAAAAGAATTAAGACTGGCAACTGTAATACTCTGCTGTTGCTCCTCTCAGCTATGTATGGTCTGTTGAAGTTGGCACAGTCTACGACTCTAATACTATAACGTTGAATTGAACCTGCTTCGAGAAATGGCAGTCCAGCTAGTTTGGAGGCATCTTTTGTAGGGTTAGTGCCAAAGGTAATGCCGCTGAGACGGTGGGTCGGTTCCAGAATATTTGCATCCAATAATATTTGATCCAAAGTTGAGAAATCCAGCAGCTTACGGAGCAACTTGAAGTCTCTAGGAGTGCCACGAAACGCGGTCTTCCAAAGAAACGCGTTCTCAGTGAGAAGCTTTTGAGGAAGCAATTGGATATCTTTGCCCGATATGAGTATTTCATTACGATTGCGTATACCTGGGTACCACTTGGGTACGATGTAGCGTACTAAATTGTCAGCACCTGGTTTCTGACGAGAATATAAGACTATCGAAGCAGGTAGTCGAGTAGATGATCTCTCGGTAGACGATCTCTGGCCGAAAAGCAGGTTCTCATTGACCAGATCCGATAAATTGACCACATGGTCAACAGTGTTATTTTCCAAAAACTTTTTCCTCCAGCGCTCAGCAGTCGGCGATGCTTGATATAACAGTCGACTAGCTACTATAAATGCAATCCGAGTTTTTGGATTTGAGAAATCACGGGCACGCCACATGTAGGCTTGATCCGCTTTATTGTCGGGTATGTTTTCTAGGTTGCAGTATTGTAGTCCCCACTGGAGTCCTGAATTTGGATTGTCAGGATCTTTTGGAGCCGTACTCTTCTTGAGTGCTGTCCACGGTGGATTACTGACTATCAAGTTAAACTCTTGGTTTGCAAAGGGTGGTTCATAGTTAAAAGTATGTTCGGTATTGAAGAAGTCTTGAACGTATAGATTGTGTGGTTGATTAGCGGTTCCATCGGTTTTCAGTAGAGGTGGCAGCCGGAGAACATCAAGTGACGGTGGGTATGGTTCAGGATCAAGTTCCAGAAGTGCCAAGTAAAGGCTGAAAGCAGCAACATACACAGCGTCTCTGTCGATGTCCATGCCAAAAATCTGTGTCCGCAACATTTCATGAAGCTCGTCTCTGCGCAGTGGACGAGCGTATTCATGTGCCCTACGCCACACGAGACGTCGGAATGCTTCTACAAGAAAAACACCGGAGCCACAAGCAGGATCTAATACACGAGCAGTGTGGTGTAGGCCTTGCATTACCAAGCTCAACACCAGTTCAACCAAGTTGAAGCGTGTGTAATGAATACTAATAGCTTCTGCTGAGTCTGTATCAAGTGAATGGGCGAACATCTCATAGATGCTACTAATCAACTCGATTGGGATAATATCGAAAGAGTAAGGCCAAAGTCGTCCCTGCATGCTTCGCATGTCGTAACCTGAGAGAAAACGCCACAAGATTTGTAAATGGGGCAGCTGGACACTTCGTTTTTCGTTAGGGCCTAGGGGAAACAAGTCACCATTGAATGTCGAACGCAGCCATTTAAAGAAAGAGTAGGTAATTGACTTATCCTGGAGCAGCTCCTTGAATTCACTGCAGTTGGCAAAGTTTTGTAGATCGGGTGGCCTTAGTATTTTCCGATCCTCAAGATATTTTACGAAAATCGCCCGGCCTAATAGTGCATGAGCTACGCTGGGATCAAGACCCTGTGAAACCAAGTGTTTCTCAGTTTCTGATAGATCACGTAGAAGCATAGAGTCGACTCGTTGGCCGGGGTCGATTTTCCGTCCCTGTCCAGTGTGCCAAAAGTCACCGGTATCAAATCTTCTCTTATGGAAGTCCTCTAAACCCTGCACCTGATTTCCAATGCAACGCAACTCACCTAGCAGATTCTTGGTAGAATCGTCTTTTTGTGGACGTGCGAAGCTATCATAGATGCGAACGCTGTTGGGGGTAACAATCCAAAGAGTGGGTATTCGCCCATAGTTCCATAACTTCTTGCGTAGACTAACAAAAGTATCGGCAGAAGGATCATCAATACCTTTGAAATAGATACACGGTGTTCCAGGAACCTCGCTACTGTGACTAGGAACCTCGTATATCAGATCAGGTGCTGAGCTGCCCCCTTCCATTTTTCTGAACAGCCCACTGTAACGGAGATCAGTATCCGGAGCAGCTTTTACATTTTCGGCGCTTATTAACCCCGGTGTCGGATGTCCCTCCCTAACAAATCCACCCTTCTCAAGCAATATTTCTAGAACTTGCTTCACAGTGAGACTCATATGCTAACTCCGTTACCAGTCGATGAAGGACTGCTTACGAGTTCGTAATGCCATCCGTGACTATCATGGACGGACCTAATGATGTGACCGCGCTGTCGGAGCTCCGCGATAATCCGTTGCACGGTCGATTGGGATACACGTAACCCAACAGCGAGGTGTCGAGCATTACAAGAGTCCTGTTTGATCAAGGAAATGGCCTGCTGAAACCGTTGCTCTATCTGTCGTGTTCTTTCGTATGGCACGATGATTATATCCTCATTCTATATTAACTTCACTCTTCTAATGTATACCAGAAAGTGATAGATGTCAATCGTTTTATGCTATATATCAGTCATAATGCGATGGTATACGATCACTTAACATATTCTTTATCACGGTGTTTGTACACCGTGATAAAGAATTGACTTGTATTCTGGGGACATAATACCTAATTTGTAGTGGGCCTGATTGGTAGGGTGTCCCTTGGAATTCTTGATACTTATTTTCTGCTCCGTTGAATAAACCAGCCAGCTAGAGCTCCAATCAAGAATAGTAAGCCTATATACCACATTTCTAGCTTAGTTCTGGTTATTAACCCTACGGCAAACAGAATAGCCCCTGCAGCAGCAAAGCCTATCACAATAGCCTTGGCGGCTTGGGCTTCAATTCTTGGTGTCAGGTTTTCAATAATTCGAGCTTCCCTTCTTTCCTGCAATATTGGCACAACGTGTCTCTTGTAGTGTTCTTTCGCTGTAAGTAGTTCCAGATTTTCAGGTCTGTTGTCCAGTTTGTTTCCGTTTATGTGATGGACAATCTCTCCTCTTTCCAGACGACGACCGAGTTTCCTTTCCATTACCCGTCGATGCACCAAGTAATCGGAATCGCAGTATCTAAGGTATCCGTTTTTGTCTGGATAGGTTTCTGGAGTGCTCATTTCTTCACCCCCCTTGTTTATTCTACTGAGATTATACCTGATCTGTAGTAGGCCTAATTGGTATGGTGTGCCTGGAATTAAGAGTTAACAAGTGATTACGCTTTTGAACTTAACCAACTCAGGATGACTCCTCTTAACAGTGACCCAGCCTCTTGGATAGTCATCGGCTGCGATGGTGGCTTAAACTTGTTGGCGGCGTGACGTGCGAGATCGCCAAGGGCTGTTTTGCTTTGAGCAGTTTGAGTGAACCGACTTAACCTCTGCTTTGTCGCCCAACCATTCCTTATAATTGCTTGTTGGCCACCCACATCCTCGCTAATGATTTCATATACCTTGTAAAGACTGATCCAGGTATTCTCTCTAAAAAAATGAAGTACGTCAACAACAGCCTTGTCAGTCTTGGCAAGACAAATCCAAGATTCGACGTTGCTGGGCAGTGGGGCTATTTGTCTTGTATCATTCGATGTAGTTACTGTGAGATTTGCGCTTACCTTAGATCGTGCTGTGATTGAGCCTCCAAGATAGACATAGTGGTGGCGTCTCCCATCTTCTTCGATAATGGTCACACCATCTTCAGAAACGTCACGAAAACTGCGAATATGAAGCTTCATTGCTCCGTTCAGTATTTTGATGATTGCGATTGCACGTTCACGCACCTCATCCGCCGAGCCAAGTGAGTCGAAGTCCGACGATTTCAAATAGTAAGAACCATTCTCTTCGATGATGGTGTGTTCTGGAGAACGCAACAGTGATGGAAGATCCTCCAAATCGAACTTCTCACCCTTCAATCTGACTAACCACTTTGGCATGACAACATTCTCCTGCAGGCTTTCGCCTAACTATGGATAAACGAACCTACTTAGTTTATCCCAACTCTGAGTGAACCAAATTTTATCATTTTCTTGAGTATTCGGGGGCATAATACCTGGTTTGCAGTAGGCCTAGTTGGTATACTATCCCTAGAATTGTATAATATCTTGGATGAGTTATCTTTTCTAAAGGGTTAAGTCAGTGATCAGGGGGAGGAATAGTTTTGACTGACCAACCAGGCTCACGGTTTGTGAATCGAGGTTTATTTTCTGACCACTTTCTACAGGCACGTCTACCTGAATGGAAGGAGTGGAAAGTCGACGCAGAGTTAGTCCCTTTCCGAGAGAGTCTTCATTCGCTATATGAGTCCAAGAAGTCAATCTTGCCTTACCTCAATGAGGCACAAACGGAACTGGAGTTTGTGCAACCGGTCTTAGACCTGCTTGGGTATGCCAACAGCTACATAGTCCAGGTTCCCACCAAGGTTGGTCAGCATACAAATCGACCCGACTACGCCCTATTTCCAGACGTAAAGACCAAGAACAAAGCCTATCAGAAACTGGATCAAAACGATTACTCCCTCTGTATCGGAATTGCTGATGCCAAGTACTGGGAGCGTGAGCTTGACTTGACTAAGTCAAGCGACCGTGACACGCTCACAAACCAGAATCCGTCATTTCAGATAGCTGCGTATTTGACCGGCACAAAGCAAAACTGGGGAATCCTCACTAACGGCAGACTATGGAGGTTATACAGCAGTAAGTCTCATTTACCCTTGGGCAATTATTACCAGGTTGACCTCGTCCAGCTTCTGGATGAAGCTCCTGTGGAAACCTTTAAGTACTTCTATGTTCTCTTTCGTAAGCAGACCTTGCTTCAGGTTGAGGGTAAGTCGCTTTTAGACCGTATTCTTGAAGGCAGTGAGGAATATGCGGTTGAGCTTGAAGCTGATATCAAAGAGCGTGCTTACGACGTGGTTGAACTCTTGTGCCGCGGTTTTGCCGCCGACTTTACGCATGAACGACTGGCTGATGAGGCTCTAAAGGATATCTATGATAACTCGCTAACCCTTCTCTACCGTCTCCTCTTCGTATTCTATGCTGAGGCTAGGGAACTGCTACCCTTAACCACCAATGCAAGTTATCGCGAGAATTACAGCTTAAGAAAATTGACCCATGACATTGACGAGATATTCAAGAAGGGATATGCACTCAGCACCAGCTCAACGCAGTACTATCATTACGTTAGCAACCTCTTTCGCTTGATAAATAATGGTGACGCTAAATTGGGCGTACCGGAGTATAATGGCGGGCTTTTTGACCCGATAGAGCATCCATTTCTTGAGAAGCAAGTGATTTCTGATGCCTATCTGGTTCGAGCAATTCGCCAGCTAGCCCGAATTACCGATAAAAAATTAAGGCGTGAGGTGGCTGTCGATTACAATACCCTGAGTGAGCGACATTTGGGCAGTATTTATGAAGGTCTGCTTGAGTTCAAGCCCATGATAGCACCACGCGATTTAGTGATTATCAAGGACAAGGACAGCGTAAAATATGCGCCAGCTAATAAGCATCCGAGTAAGAAAATTGCCTACACAAAGGACGAGCTCTATCTTGCCAATGAGAAAGGCGAGCGAAAAGCGAGTGGTTCCTACTACACGCCCGAGTACATAGTCAATTACATTGTAGAGAATACGCTTGACCCACTGGCAGAAGAGGCACACGAGAAGGTAAAAGCTCTGAAACCCGAAATGGATAAGGCGATTGCAAAATGGCAAACGCTGAAAGAACAGAAGCAGGGCTTGGAGCCAACAGAGAAATATGAACGCAAGATAGCTGAAGAGAGTGAAAGACTTCTTGAACCATACCTTTCACTTAAAGTGCTCGACCCGGCTATGGGTAGCGGTCATTTCCTGGCACGGGCAACGGACTTTCTAGCAGAAGCAATTGCTACTGACCCAGACATTAAATCGCCTTTAGAACTCACCGAAGAATCCGAGTTAACTTATTACCGCCGTCGTGTTGTAGAGAGCTGCATCTATGGCGTTGACCTGAACCCATTGGCCGTCGAGCTTGCCAAGCTTACGCTGTGGCTAACCACTATGGCTAAATCGAAACCGCTCTCTTTCCTTAACCATCATCTGAGGGTAGGCAATAGCTTGATTGGCGCCAGAGTAGATGACCTTGATGAGATACCGAAGGTTAAACGCAAGAAGAAAGCCATTGACCTTAGTCGGGCACCCGTACAACTGGGACTCTTCCAGCAAGTCTATAACCAAAAGCTCTACGAACTGCTGCAGAATCGGGCACTTATTGCTCAGCTACCTACCGAAACACTAGAAGATGTCCACAATAAGCAGAAGTGGGAGAAGGACTTCGAGCATAATATGGAGCGTTTCCGAATGCTCGCAGATACTTGGGTGAGCACGTTTTTTGGTAACAATGTTCGTTGGGACGAATACAACACTCTTATAGAGAATATCCAAACCCCCGACCAAGAATGGAGAAAACTAGTGGGTAGGAAATATGTCCAAAATGCTTTAGATTTGAGAGAGGACTACCGCTTCTTCCACTGGGAACTGGAGTTTCCCGAGGTCTTTTACGATGAGCAGGGCAACCGTAAAGCTCAGGCTGGTTTTGATGCTGTAGTGGGGAATCCGCCGCACGGAGCTACAATAGATCAGCCGAGTAAGGTCTTACTTAGGGAGTATCTTGCAACTGCCACTGGCGACTTTGACAGCGCTGCGGTGTTCTACGAGAAATCCTGTTATCTAGCTCCTGCAGTGTTTTTGGTTATGCCCAAGCCATTAACCTTTTCACAAGAGTGGGCGACCTTCCGAACTTGGTTATGGGATAAAGGGATCAAATGTTGCGTTGATGTAAGTAAGGCATTTGAAGGTGTCAAACACGAACAGATAATTATGCAAGTCCATCAAACTTCAAAAATGGATAGCTATAAAGGTGGAGTTGCTGCAAACAGGCTCATTTCAGAACAAGCTCAGATATCTCTTAGCTATTTAAAATCGCTAGAAGTCTTGCTTGCAAATATTGACCAATCGGAGCTTTCGCTATTAGACCGATTAGCAGTCTTCCCAAGATTGGACTACATAAAAGTCTTCCGAGGATTACCCAGGCACTTAGAGGACGCACACGGGACACTATGCCTGCTTGGCGAAAACATAAGGAGGTACTACTCTGAGCCATCAGCTGCTATAGACATCTCTAGCTTGAGCAAAACCGAGGGTAAACTAAATGAACTGAAGAAAGCTAAACTCGTTGCTCAGCGCATAGTAGCACACATTGAGAGGCCCGTTGACCATATCGAGTTAATGGCTGCGTTCGACGAGGAAGGCACTCTAACTTTTGAAACAGTAGAGAATTTGATAGTGGAAGGTGACCGCAGTCACTACCTGTTCCTTTTAGGTCTCATAAACTCGCACTTTGTGAGTTGGTACGCTTATCGCTTTGTATTCAATAAAGCTGTCCGAACAATGGACCTTGACCAGTACTATGTGAGAAAGCTTCCAGCCCGTCCTATCAATTTCACAACGCCGGAAAAAGAACGCAAGCAGCTTCTTGATGAAGCTAAAAAGCTCTATCACGAGTATCTGGACAGCCAGAACGGGGATACAATCCTTGCGTTTGTTTCCGAGTGCTTGCCCATAAAAGAAGATGGCACGCCTGATACGAACCATGAGCAATCAGATGTGATTCATGACCTTTTGGCTTTTCTTGCTGAGGAAATGACACGGCTCACCGAGGAAAAGCAGTCCAGCATTAAGGCATTCTTATCTTGGCTGGAGAAGGAAATACTGAAAAGTTCTATTGAAGACCAGAAGAACAAGACGAGGATAAAGGACTTTCACAACAATACCTTTGAAGACTTGCTGGATGTGCTCAAAAAGAATAAGGTTGTTAAGGACCCATGTCCATCTGATGTCCGGGATACCATTGCCAGCGAATTTTCGTCTGCGGTAAAAGCTCTGACTCCACTCAAGGCTCGCATTAAAGCAACCGATGAACTTATTGACCAGATAGTTTACAGACTCTACGGGCTTTCCGATGCCGAGATAGCTATCGTGGAAGGGCAACTAAGTCATAGCAAGCCAGCTTAGGGTTGTTTCACTCCCAAGGGCTGGCTTGACAGATTGCACATTCCGCCAGAAGGTTTAGACAGGCGCGATGTTCTCGGGCTTCGAGCAGATGCTCCTGGGGGACTATTTGACAAAAATGCAGTCTATGCTAATTTTATAACATAATCACGATGAGAGGCCATCCCAAGGGGTTCGTCCCGCGGTAATGCCTCTCTTTTTGTTTTTGAGCACTGGTATTACCAAAGGTTACCAGACTGCAAGGGCAAATATGGAGCTACATAGCTATCAAGCATTTGCTTTAGCTCGTTAAGTACATCTTCAAGAGGTAGTAGCGTAGCAACCTGCTGCCTAAGATCTTCATCCCAATACCTTTTGATTCCGACTGGATTATCAGGGAGAAAATCTGCTGTAGTCCTGAATCCCAATCCCTTATGACTGAGCTTCTTTTCAAGTACCATTCCCAGTAGCTCTAAGTTCATTTGGGAGCGTTGTTCTTTTAGAAGCCTCCACACATCATAGTAGTCCCTTGATTTACCCCGTTCTATCAAACTGCGCATCTTCTCGGCCGTTAATTCCTCCAGGGGATACACTTGAACTGTTCGTTCCTCACTAGGGAAGGGTGCAGTCAATACCTTTCGAAACTGAGGTTCGAGGCATAACGGTTCATCGAAACTCAAATCCATGTAGATCATAGCCGGATGAGCCAAAGGCCCTAAGAATTGAGTCCTAATACGGGCGTAGCCATTTGTCTTGTGAAGCATTCTAGTAGTAAGCCGAATTTGAGTCGCTTGTTCTACCTGATGATACAAGCCATCAAGGTTTTGTCCCAATTCTTCTTTTGGAATATCGAATTTGACGGTGAAATCCAGGTCTTCTGAATAACGCCAGCGCGGAAAATAAACCTTGCGCAGAGCAGTGCCACCTTTGAATACGAAACTTTCGCGCAATGCCTGTAGCTGGGATAACGCTTTCAGCACCTCTGTAAGCACGTAGTCCTTTTCTAATACGCCTAGAGCTACCCTTTCCCGATTAGCTAATCTCTGAAGTTCGGCTCTGGATAACATTAGAGTTCCTTCCATTGGGAGATTTCATTCTGCGGTACATTTATTAGCAATCGCCAGCGCTGGATATGGCGGCCTTCCCGGTGCCCCAGAGTATCTAATGGGGAATAACCGCTGCTAAGGTTGCTGCGTAGTATGGTGATTGCATTACCTGCCTCGAAATTTAGAAGCTCTAAGAGGTAACCCAGGCGTTTGATTACAGCTTTATTTCCGTTTTCCACGGCATAATGAGTCATTTTCGCCAAATCTAATTCATCACGGCCATATGAGAGGGCTTTTGCTACTTCTGATACACCACCGCAGTATTCCAATCTATCAAGGCAATCAACAATTGTCTTCTCACGTTCTGATATTTTTATTCCATACCCATCCAAGATCACCTTAGTGTCTCCAAAGAACTTCCCTTCTGTCATATGGACGAATCGATATGTTACCCCTAAGATATCAAGTTCCGTCTTCATCTTGCGGTGTGTCGATGCTATAAAGACAGTTCGGCTGACCTGCTCCGTGTAACCGTAGTAGTTCAATGCACTTCGGAATCCTATGTAGTAGGGGTCAATCAGATAGGAAGCAATAATGAATTCGTGTTCAGTCCATTCACCCTCGCGGCCAGCTTCAAAGGGGAGAATCAGGTATTTGCCTTTTTCCACACGCTGAAGCCACCGCCTTTTGACTAGTGTATGCAAAAGTCTATGGAGTCCGCCATCGCCTTTACCGTAGACTTCTGTGGCATCCTTGAAATTAAAAAGTCTCTTCCCTTGGCGTGATAATTCGGTCAGGATGTTGCCGCCCTTATCGCCAAGAGTTCTTATAGTTTGTGCCATAATAATTACCTTTTACGTAAGTATTATAGCACAATATGTCAATACCCTGGGAAATGCTCTAATTGTTGTGCCACGGCTAAACAACACTACGCCAAAAAGTTTAGACAGGCGCGATGTCCTCAGGCTTCAAGCAGATGCTCCTGTTAAAAATACCGGCAAAACAAGGCAGCACGAAGCGGATTACAACAATTGCTCAGAGAAACACGTTAGCTTTTTCTTATCCCGATAACAACGTTGCCATCTTCTGGAGCGCCTCCGAGATTGTCTCGGTTGGCAAAGTGCATATCAATTCGGCATTTCGAGCGCGCCAATCCAAACTCTTAACCTGGTCAGATAATATTGCTCCTGCCACTGGTAACCCCGCGGGAAGGAGAATCTCGAAAGGGTAGCCCTTGGGTTGGCTGGTTATTGGACAAAGGATGGCCAGTCCTACCTTGCTGTTATAGCTTTGTGGTGACAGTACCACTGCCGGACGGCGTCCGGCTTGTTCGTGACCTGCTTGCGGATTCAAGCTAATCCACACTACATCTCCGCAACCAGGCACATAAGTCCGGGGGCCTACCACGTTTCATTCCCCACGGCGGAGCCGGTATCAACCTCGTGATGCAAGTTCTCTTTGGTTACCTTTAATAAGAGCTGTTCGAGAGTCAGCTTCGGGTTAGTTAGCCGCGTGACAACGATTTTCCCGTCTGCCAGCGATACTTCGACGGCTGTCTCTTTCCGGAGTCCCACTTCATCAGCGAAGGATTTCGGGATGCGCAAAGCGAGACTGTTACCCCATTTCTGAACACGCGTCTTCATATCAAACCTCCATTCACAGTATCTACAATGAAGATACTCTCTCTGCAGGCGCTTGTCAAGTCTGTGTACTCGTTCAGGTGATTAGTGACACTTTCTCCTTTCTCTGATTTTGTTGATGGTGCTCCAGGAATTCCTGTGGAGTAAGATATCCCAATGCCTGATGAGGCCGGATAGTATTATACACATTCT
>Ga0315532_1001602_pt1 | contig 16530 bp, 18 predicted proteins | sample SalMarWE160370MG_FD_203082 | JGI IMG/M metagenome (GOLD analysis project Ga0315532, IMG submission 203082) | Salt marsh sediment microbial communities from the Plum Island Ecosystem LTER, Massachusetts, United States - Salt Marsh Sediment WE1603-70 ... | reverse complement strand
GTTCTTCAATACTCGATATAAATGTCAGGGTGCTCAATATAGTATTCGGCAAAGGAATCTAAAAAACTTTATTTTTTATGGGACGAGCCGATAAAAAACATAAATAATAGTATAGTTACCCGCTCTCAAGAGCGGCCCAGGTTAGCTTTGCTGGTATTGAAGCCAGCAATTTACGTACTTAATATCAATTCTAAAAATTGATATGCACACCCATCCCCAGGTAAATCTCGTTAGAGGACTTGGTTCTTTCTCTAACGGGTTAAATACGTACAGCAATTTATTACGGAGCCTACATGATTTCAACTATAAAAAAAGGTTCCCGCAAAAAATCCATTACAAAACGGGAACCTTTTCGGTCATTTAGCAACCAGCCAAGACCTGGTTGATTCGTACTACATACAGATCAGCCGAGCTTTCCGGCGTTTATCCTTTAACTTTGACCTTGACGGCCTTGGTCTTCTCGGCTTTCGGCAGTGTTATGGACAACACACCATCCTTGCAGACGGCGTCTATTTTGTCTTCATCTACGTCCGTAGGCAGAGATATTTCACGTCTGAAGCTTCCATAGCTGCTTTCTACATGGTAGTAGCCTTTCTCTTTCTCCTCTTTGGACTCTTTCTTTTCGCCGCTGATAGTTAGCGTGTTGCCATACACGGAGATGTCGATATCCTCAGCCTTGCAGCCGGGCACTTCTGCCCTTACTACGATGGAGTCATCCTTGTCGGCGACATCAATCGTCGGCCAGGCTTTATAGCCTGTCAAAGGTCTTCCGAGTCCTCTGAAGAAGCTGTCAAACAAATCGTCCATCTCGTCGTGAAGCCTTGCCAATTCATTTCTTGGTCTTTTGGTAAAAGGTACCAGTGCCATAAGTAACACCTCCTTTCATTGTCTTGAAATCACTTTTTCTGTTCATCACACATTGTTTAATCTCTATTAAGATAATAAGCAAAACTCGTGCCAGCCCCGCCCAGCGCTGGGCGGGGCGGCCAAAACCAGTCAAAAACGCTGGTTTATCGTTCTTTAACCGCAAATTTTGCTGAATAAGTCTGTCAAATTGGCAGCAGTACAATTTTACAAAAGTTCACATTTTCTTTTGATTAAATTGCGGGTTGCGGTGGTCTTTTAAATAAAGTAAAGTAATGAGGATTTATCCGCCTTTGGCGGATTAAAATCTGGTCAAAACTTGAGGGACAAAAAATGGCTGAAAACAAAATGAGCTTAAAACTGGATTCTCTACGACATGAAATAAGAGACAGTCTGAAGGATTTTGCTGAGGAGCTAATAGAGAAATTAGGCGACAATCTGCAGAGCATCACGGTGGTCGGCAGCAGCTTAACGCAAGATTACAAACCCGGCCAAAGTGATATTAATACCGTTCTCGTGCTCGGCAAACTAACGACGAATTCACTCGATGCTATCGCAGGCATGGCTAAAGGTATGAGTCGAAAAAAAATCTCCGCACCGCTCCTGATGACGCTGGCTTATATCGAGCGCTCGCTCGATGTTTTCGGCGTGGAGTTTCTGGACTTTCAGTTAACTCACCAGACGGTTTTGGGAAGTGACCCCTTTGCCTCACTTAGCCTGGCGAAGAAAGATGTCCGGCTCCAGTGTGAGCGCGAGCTTAAGGCTATGCTCATCCGGCTCAGGCAGGGCTATATTGCAGCCGCAGCCAACCGCAAGCTCGTCCGAGACATCCTTATATCTACTATAAAAGGACTCGCTCCGCTTCTGCGAGCAATGCTGTGGCTAAAAGATATTGACCGACCGGCTGAGACAGAACCAACCTTCCAAAAAGCAAGCGCCGAGCTATCAACTCGTCCCGGCGAAGCGAGCCGGAGCGGGATCGGCATAGATCCTCTGATAACTGTAACAAAGTGGCAATACGAGAGGAGCAAGCCGGATGCGATTCAGGTAAGAAATATTTTCGAGTCGGTCTATTCAATCGTTGAGAAATTGGCCGGCATTGTAGATGAGCTTGAGGCTTAACATGTGTCGAATCCCTTTTACTTTTACAGCATTGTTACTTTTCTGCTTTGTTGGCGAAGCAGCATCGGGTCAGGCGGGTCTGCCAATGCCTCGTCATTATGTCGAGGATTATGCCAATGTGATAAATCCATCCGAGGAACAGTCGCTAAACGGCATCCTGCAGGAATTAGAGCAAAAGACCGGTGCCCAGTATATCGTCCTGACGGTGGAAACTACCGGCGGGGTGCCGATTGAGCAGTTTGCAATCGAATTAGCCGGGAAATGGAAGCTCGGCCGAAAGGGAAAAGACAACGGTATGTTATTCGTCCTGGCAAAAAACGACAGGAGGTATCGGTTCGAGGTCGGCTACGGACTGGAGGGTTTCATAACTGACCAGTATTGCGGCAGAGTCGGCAGAGATGTTCTTGAGCCGATTCTGAGGCAAGGTGACTACAGCCGGGGGATTTACCAGGCCAATTTACAGATTGTCCAGAGGATTGCTGAGCAGGCCGGCGTAACTTTAACGGGTATGCCAAAAATTAAGACTGTACCGGTTCAGCGGAGGCGCAGGATAGTAGGTCTTCCTTGTTGCAGCCTTTTACCTCTTATATTTTTCTTTCTGATTATTTTTGGTGGTCTCGGCAGGGGGATGGGCTGGTGGTTTATCCTGCCGTTTATGTTGGGCGGTTTCGGCGGCGGCGGTGGATATGGAAGGAGCGGCTCGTTCGGAGGGGGCAGCTTCGGTGGCGGTTTCGGCGGATTCGGTGGAGGTATGGGCGGCGGGTTTGGCGGAGGCGGCGCAAGCGGAAGCTGGTAGAGCAGAATTTAGAATAAAAAATTAAGAAAATAAAGGGAAAAAAGAAAATGAAAAACTTCGGAAAAGCATGGGTAGTCTTGATTGTGATACTTGCCGTTTTGCTGCTGGTTGGGCTGGGTATATTCTCATGGTATATTAAAGGCTACAATAGGGCGGTTAACCTTGAAAAGGCTACGGAAAGGGCCTGGGCGGATATTGACGCTGCTTTGCAGCGAAGACTCGACCTTGTGCCGAACTTGGTTAATACCGTCAAGGGATACGCCACACATGAAAAAGAGCTGTTCGAAAACATCGCCAAATCCAGAGAGAAGTATTTCCAGGCCGACAGCAGAGCCGGACAGATCGAGGCATCAAACGAGCTTAGTGGTTTTCTATCTCGGCTTTTGATGCTGCAGGAGAATTATCCGGAGCTAAAGGCCAGCGAAAACTTTCGAGACCTTCAGGTTGCCCTCGAAGGCACGGAGAATCGTATAAACGTTGCGCGTACAAGATACAATCAGGCAGCCGAGCAATTGAATGCTTACGCGAAACAATTCTTCGGTTCGTTTTTCTGTCGGCGGGCAGGTGTTGAACCGGTGGAATACTTTGAGGCCACCGAGCGTGCTAAAACGGAGGTACCCGAAGTGAAATTTTGATTGTGCAGCGTGTTTAGCCGTCGCCGGCACGGCGACGAATAAACTGGAGTTGTCGTTTATCAACTCTATCTTTTTCGGCCAAGTATAAGGTCACGCACATCGGTTATGCAGTAGATGATCATCCCTGCTAAGAGGACGCCCTCCAGCAAACACAGGCTCTTTGGCATTTGGTTCCAGGCGTATGTCACGGCACTATAGATTAGAAATGCGCAGACCGCACAAAAGATAATCGTCGTGAAGGGATAGCCCGTGACACGATACGGCCGTTCGACATTTGGCTCTTTGAATCTCAATACAATAACTGCAACACTCGTAGCGAGGTAAAACGCATAAACAGGCGCAGCGGTATAAAGCAGAGTATCAACAAAGGAGCCTAAAACCACAATCAGCCCGACTGCGATAATACCCTGAACTAAAAGTGCCCAAACAGGTGTTCCAGTCCGCCCGTGCCATTTACCTACTAACCGAAAGGCTCGGTGCTCGGCACCCAGGGCGTATGAAATACGAGCGCCTGTGAAGATCAAGCCGCTGACGGCTCCCAGCGCAGAGATGCAGACCAAGGCACTAATAAGTCTGCCGCCGATTTTCGGAAACACGGTCGAGACACTATCGGTAGCGACTGCTTTAGAGTTAGCTAAGCCGGCGTAGCCTAATGTGTAAAGAAAAGCCCCATTTACCAGCAGATAAAGCACTGTTACTACAACGGCGCCCAGCACCAGCGCCCGAACGATATTTCGGTGCGGGTTCTTTACCTCGGCAGCTACGTAGGCCATCTCGTTCCATCCGCCGTAGGTGAACAGAACAAAAATCAGGGCCAGACTCAGCGGAAGATGATTGACCGGCTCAGCGGTAGCAGACGATGCTGGCCGCGGTGCAATCACCGCTACGCCGACGATAGCTAATAGCCCCAGTGCCTTGACTGTCGTCAGGAGGTTTTGTGTCCATTTGCTCTCTTTTACACCAATAATATTTATAATCGTCAGAATAATAACAGCAGAAGCTGCAAAAGCTCGCTGGCTGTATTGCGGGTGTGCTGCAAAAGGGTCATAGATTGTTCGCGCGTATGTCGCAAATGCAAACGCCATCACGGCTATGTCACCGGGCCGGATAATCGCAAGCTGTCCCCATCCGAAAAGAAAACCCGCCCATGAGCCGTACGCACGGCTGAGATAAACATAATCGCCGCCCTCTTTCGGATATGCGGTGGCAAGTTCAGCGTAACCCAGCGCCCCGAATAATGAAAGCAGTCCTCCAACAATCCATATCGCAATTACGCCCCACCAGTAGTGGGCACCGGCTGCGATGTCGGGGGCCATCTGATAAATACCTGCTCCGATGATGATGCCGACAATGATACACGTTGAGTCGAAAAGCGACAGCTCTTTCTTAGGTGTTACAGGCATAGAGAATCTCTTCTAATCGAATGCCTAAAATTTGGAGTGCCTAAAGTTTGAAATATAACTTTAGCTCACTTTAGGCACTTTAGTTCACTTTAGGCATTTAAGTTTACTTTTTATTTCTGCCGTTTCTTCAGCGTCACGCCGACGCCGGCTCCCTGTTCGTAAAAGACTGTTTCTAAGTCAGGATTGGTGGTGACCGCCTTGACGTAGTCCGGCGCGGTACCGGGTACGTTATGGGCCAGAATAAGCCCGCCTGGACGAACCAGTGGAAGCAGCTTATTGAGGTAATCGATGTAGCCTTCCTTGTCTGCGTCGATGAACAAGATGTCGATCGGCTCTTTTAGATTCTTGACCGTCTCGTGTGCGTCGCCTTCGACAAGTGTGACGAGATTATCGATGCCAGCTCGTTTAAAGTTTTCGCGTGCCAACGCGGCTCGGCGGGCGTCAATCTCGTGAGTGGTCAGTTTTCCACCCGTGGTCCGCAAGGCGAGACAGAACCAGATACCCGAATATCCGTTGGATGTGCCGATTTCTACAACATGCTTGGCGCCGACCGCTTCTGTTAGAATTCGCAGCAACCTGCCGTCTGTCTGTGGGACGTTCATCATCCCAGCGCTTTGGTTGGCATTCATATCTTCAAGAATATTAAGAATCATTTTTTCTTCTTCGTTAGCCGGTACAGGCGGCTGCTGTACAGGGGATGAGAAGCCTCTGCCGAATCTGCCGCCGAAGCCTCTGCCCCTATCGCCTGGGCCGGGTTGGGCTGTTAGACTCTGAATTAGCGCTAATAATACAACCGTAGCCAGGATGGCAAACATAATCTTCTTAAACATTTTTGTTTCCTTTCAAGATAATACTAAATACTGCCCCCATTGGACTAACAAGAGCGAAAGACGGATTTACATAAGATTTTATTGCAGGTGTGGGGTAGCCGGAGTGAAGGAATAAGGCTTTTTTGCGCAATAAAAAGGGCTGGGACCTGCGGAGGAGAGGAGTGAAAAATTGCCCCAGCCCCTGCTTTTTGAGTTTGTTCTATAATTATTACGTTTAGCTGCGCGAAGTGTTCGTCCCGTTACCTGTACTCGTGTTACTCGTTAAATGGGTACGAGTAGAAATCCTAGTTCCTCCCGACCCTTCGGCTCCGCTCAGGGCTGGCTTGATCGGGGGGTAAATTCCCGGTATATTTAGGGTTTATAACGGGATTCGCTCGGCTTGGGCGGTTTTCGACTGAAAAATTAAATGTAATTGGCATAAGTTGCTATAATTGTCGGATAAATATGGTTATCCGCCAAAGACGTATCGTCTCAGCAGCTACGAATTATCAGAGCAAAGTTTGAATTGGCAAATGAAAACAGCTAACAGACAAATCGGTGTTATCTTTGACCTGGATGGTGTGCTGGTTGACACAGGTCTATTTCACAAACAATCTTGGTATGATTTGGCGGCGAAGGAAGGCCTTGATATGTCGGACGAGCTTTTCTACAGCACATTCGGTATGCAGAATTACAAAATAATTCCGATGCTGGCTGGACGGCAGTTGCCTGCAGAAGAGATCGAGCGTATGTCCGAATGGAAAGAACGGCGCTACCGCGAGCTTATCGCCGATAAACTGGACCTAATGGAAGGAACGAGGGAACTGCTTGAGGACCTTAAAAGTAATGGTCCGTTCTTCATCCCTAAGGGACTGCGAAGGATGAATTTTCTTTTGGCAATTGGTTCTTCGGCGCCGCGAGCCAATTTGGATGTTGTGCTGAAGTGTTGCAATATACGTGGTTATTTCGATGTTTGTGTTACCGGCGAAGATGTACGCAACAGCAAACCTGCTCCGGACACGTTTCTAAAGGCCGCCGAGAAGCTAAAACTGCCGCCACAACATTGTGTAGTGGTCGAAGACTCGGTGCCGGGAGTGCAGGCCGGCAAAGCTGCCGGTATGGCTGTTGTTGCAATCACAACTACCAGAAATCGCCTGGACCTAAAAGATGCAAATATGATTGTTGATGGCTTTACTGAGTTAAGCGTAGATATTTTCATTAATTTACAGGTGGTTATTTCGGAATAATAAATGTCAAAATTTAGAACAGATATCGCTGCAGAATCGTATCGAAGGACAAAGCTTAACCTTTCACCTGTGCCTGCGGCACCGCAGGTGCAGGCAATCGAGGATGTATGGATTATGGCAAAAAAAGCATTGTTATTCATTGCAGTTATGATGTCACTATTTGGCGTTGAGGTGCAGGCGGGGGACTGGCCTCATTGGCGCGGGCCGTTTCTTAATGGCTCGGCCAACGAGAAGAATCTGCCCGACAAATTGAGCCTGGACAAAAACGTCAAGTGGGTAAGCAGCCTTCCAGGACACAGCTCCGCCACGCCTGTCGTATGTAAGGGCAGGGTCTTCGTAAGCTCTACCGATAAGGAAAGCAAAGACCTTCTTGGCCTTTGTTTCGATGCCAAAACAGGCAAAGAGCTGTGGCGGAAAAAACTTGGAACTGCGACACGTACCATACGACGCAATAATATGGCTACGCCATCGCCGGTCACCGATGGCAACAATGTTTATTTTATGTACGGCACGGGAGAGCTAACCGGTTTAAGCTACAACGGGGACATAATATGGACGCGCAATATAGAAGCCGATTACGGCAGTATCTCCACTAATTGGGGTTATAGCTCAAGCCCATTGATTTACGACGGCAAGCTCTATATTCTCGTCCAGCACGGAGCTTCCATGTTTCAGCTTGTAGACGAGAAAGACGAAGGTAGTGAATCTGCGGAGCCGTGTCTGCTGGCGATAGACCCGAAGACCGGCAAAAATATCTGGAAGCAGCCGCGAAAGACCGATGCTATAGCTGAGGCCCTTGACGCCTATAGTTCGCCGATAGCCTTTCAAAATGCAGGACAGGCCGAAATCATAACGATAGGGGCGGACTACGTTATCTCTAATGACGCAGACACAGGCAGAGAGTTGTGGCGTTATGAATATAGTGAACGGAAAATCCGGAACTGGCGGGTTGTCCCTTCGCCCGTTGTGGCTGAGGGACTTATTTATGGTGTTCAGCCCAGAGGAGGAAACGACCTTTTTGTCATTAAACTTGATAATGGCAGCGGGAGGCTGTCGAAAAATTATGTCACCTGGACCTTTAGCGGCCCAACGCCGGATGTCAGTACGCCTCTGTATTATAAAGGCAGTCTTTATGTGTTAGATGGACAGAGAAGTAAAACAGTTACTTGCCTCGATGCCAGAACAGGTCACAAGAGATGGCATGGCGACATCGGCGGCCGCGGTCCCTGGCGGGCTTCTTTAACTGCGGCGGATGATAAAATTTATTGTATTAACGAGTCCTCCGAAGTGATTGTCATCGCCGCCGACCCGGTAAAATTCCAGATTATATCCCGCATCGATTTAGAGGATCCACCGGTACAGGCCTCAATTGCAATAGCTGAGGGACATCTTTTTATCCGCACAGCAGGCAAGCTGTTCTGCATGGGAATTTAAGCTATTGATGCTGCCTATGCTTTGGATGAACGAGAGCTGGGGTTGCGCCTGTATAAAGCGATTTTGTTAGCACCGTCCACCACAATAATCTTCACATCCGGCTGCGAAGCCACCCAATCATCCACAACTGCCTGCGGATGATGCGTAGGACACAAATGTGCGGCTTCGATAAGGTTATCGGGTATTTCTGAATACATCCAGATTTGCCGCAGCCGCTTTATCATCTGGGCAAACTTGTACGGTTTGTGACTGTATAATTTATATTCACCGGCAATAGATTTAAGTATTTCGTCGATCGGGGCAGTCAGACGATTATAGAAGTTTTCAATTGTCTGCTTCTCACCGATACCATTTGGGCACGCAGCCAAAAACAATATCTGGCCGCCATCGGTAACTGCACTTTTAGTTAGCTCCAAAGCTCTTTGGGCAATGTAAAGGCTTATATCGTTTGGCAGTCCGCCGGGCGAAACGATAAGTCGTGACACCGACCTGACTGTATGCGTATTCCTTTGGTCAATCATGCTAAAGGCCTCACCGCTTACATTCTCTACATGGTCAAATTGTGCCCACTGTATTTTTGCAGAGGTGCTGATTGTCACAAGCGCATAGACAGGCCTATCCTTTACAATCAGCCGCATCCCTTCAAGCTGGTCATCTGCAAGTGGATTGTCCCTTCTTTTTTCATCTCTATGCCATGGGTGAATGCCGAATGTTGATTTCTCATCAAGCGCCAGGCGGTGATTTTGCTCGGCTGTTTGGTAGGCGCATATTCCTGGCACAAAGTTCTTTATAGGATTCGAATAGCCCGCAAAGTAGTGTACTTTCGCATCGGATACTACTAAAAAAACATCTGTATCGTCAGCCAGGACATTGAATATAATCTCTGTGCCGCGTGACGTTTTACCCGCTTTTATAAGCTTATCGTGTTCACAATCGTGAGTATGTATCGAAAAATTTCCGAGGTTTTCTTTGTGAGCGGTCTTTTCTAATTGCTCTATAATTCTTTTGTTTTCCGGTATCTCCGGTTCATGCGTTCCGGTGCAAATCAGAAATTGGACATGCCGGCTTTTTCGCAACACAAAAAAGAGCTGTTCAAATATATCACCGAATGGCTCTTCGCGGGTGCCGTCGTCAATCAGCACACAAAGACGCTTGTCGGCAATTTTGTCCTTGAAACTCTCCGCTTCCTTTGATGTCATCACCTGCCGCAGGAGCGTTCCGTTGTCGCCCCCGCTCTTGTCTTCGACAAGAAGACGCGGGGGTTCCTGCCATGGTCGAATAATCTGCTCTACGTTGTCTTCAGGAATTTGCAGAGCAATTATGCCTGTGCCGTAGTGAAGCTCTACCTTCATAAATTAGCTCTTTTGAGGATTTCCATCAGCTCGTTATCTGTTAATTGTATGGGATTGCCTTTCATGCTGTTCGACCTTTTGGCTTTGGCAATTGCTTGCGGAAAATCATCTTCGGTCAATCCAAACTCGGTCAGCGATGGCACTTTTAATGTCTCGCAAAGTTTCTGAATCCAGACTACACCGTCGCTGGCCTGTGCTTTTGCTTTGCCGGTCAAGAGCTGCGCAACCTCATCGTACCGAGTTAAATATGGCGAATCGGCCTGGCGAGTTTTGAGAGCCTGCACGTTGGCTTGCATTACATACGGCAGAAATCGAGCGCATATCACGCCATGTGGAGCCGAAATCATTCCGCCCAATGGGCCGGCAAAACCATGCACTGCCCCCAGGCCCGCGTTTGCCAAAGCCAAGCCGCTAAAAAGACTTGCCAGAGACATATCCTCACGAGCACTCTCGTTGCTGCCATCCTGGTAAGCTTTTCGCAAAGAGCGCCCAGCTCGTTTTATGCCTTCACGACAAATGCCGTCTATAAGGGGATTGGCCTTACTGGAAACGTAGGCTTCAATGAGCTGGGTGAGCGCATCTATGCCTGTGCCGGCGGTTAAAGTCGGCGGCATCGAATAAGTTAATTCGGGATCGACCAAAGCGACGCGGGGCAGCATCAGGAGGCTTCGCATACTTACTTTGACCTTATGTTCAGGCACGCCGAGCACCGCATTGCGAGTAACCTCGGCGCCCGTGCCAGCGGTAGTAGGTATAGCAATATAGGGCGGGGTACTTTGCTTAATTGGTTTTCCTTCACCAGCTATTTCCAGATATTCTTCGAGCTTACCAGTGTTGGTCAGCAAGGGTGCAACTACTTTGCCGGTATCCAGCACGCTTCCACCACCGATGCCGATGACCAAATCAGGCTTGCATCGGCGGGCCTGTTCCACGGCCTCTTTCACAATTATTGTCGTTGGCTCGCCAGTGACATTGAACAGGGTATGTTTAATTTTGTATTTGTCCAACTGTTCAATAAGCGGCTCAGCCCGTTTTGTTGAGTGGCCTGTGACGACAAAGGCGGATTTTCCCATTTCAGAAGCCAAGGGTCCGACTTCCTGGATTGTCCCTCGGCCAAAGATTATGCGTGTAGCGGTTGCAAATTCGAATCGCATAACTATCCTACTAAATGCGAGATATTGGGATTAACCCCAATCCTTATCATCGGGATACACATTAGTGTATTTAATACTGCTGCGGGGTTCAGCCATCATATCGGCCACGGTGTCACGCCATTTCTGGTAATGCTTTGTTTCTTTGTGTTTTGCTGGGTCGTCTGCTGTGCGATAGACCTCAACAAGTACGAAGCGCGTCGGGTCGTCCTGCTGCTGTAAAAAATCAAATCGGGCGATGCCCGGTTCTTTTATGCTCTCGCGAGCATTTTCGATACTGGCGGCTCGAAAGGCCTCGACCTTATCCGGCTTAACATGGACGAATACGTGGACTATAAACATGATAATCTCCTGCCATTAGGCATCCCATAGTGGACTGCAAATTTCATTATACTCTATGGCTTAAAACAACCTGCTGCTATCGAGTATAAAGTTTACTGGCCCGTCGTTAATACTGCTTACCTGCATATATTCGCCGAAGGTTCCTGTTTCGACGGGTATTCTCTGCTCTTTGACCAACTCGATTACTTTTTCATAAAGCTGCTGTGCTAACTGCGGCTCAGCCGCGGCGTCGAAGCTTGGCCGGCGTCCCTTTCGGCAGTCGCCGTGGAGTGTGAAATTGCTGACTAATAAGATGCCGCCCTGAACATCAAGTATGCTGCGGTTCATCTTGCCCGCTTCATCATGGAATATCCGCAGGTTCACGACTTTTTCCGCTATCCACTCAGCGTCCCTGTCGGTATCTGTTTTGCCGACGCTTAGATAGACAAGCAGCCCACTGCCGATCTTGCCGACTGATTGGCTGTTTACTTTTACTTCTGCTTCTAAAACCCGCTGTACAACGGCTCGCATAAATATTCTTCCCAAAGTTCAGTAAAACCACGGCGCCGAGGTTGACCTTCTGATGTGCAGCTCATCTATCCTGGCTTTGCCTTTATGCGTCACGAGATAGACAACAAGCTCGGCGATTTCTTCCGGCCTCATAAGGTCTTCGCTTTTGAGGTCCGGCCTTACCCGCGGGATTAGTTCGGTATCGACACCGCCTGGACATAACAGATGTACGCGAATGTTTGTGTTTTTTAGCTCCTCGGCTAAAGAGATTGTCATGCCGCGAATAGCGTGTTTGGACGCGGTGTAGGCACTTTGTAGTGGATAGCCTTTGACGCCTACGATCGAAGCAATATTGATTATGTAAGCAGCCTCAGCCTTTTCCAGCAACGGCAGGGCTTCTCTGCACAGGAGAAACGGCGCACGAGAGTTGACTAAGAAGCAGCGGTCCCAGTCTTTGGTTTTTGTCTCTTTCAGTTTTGCCGAGTGGGTGATGCCGGCGTTATTGACTAATATATCAAGTCTGCCGAACTTTTTGCTGGTTACTTTGACGAGGTTTTTAATAGACTTTTCCTCGGTTAAGTCGGTGACAACGATTTCTGCTTTTCCGCCGGCCTGTGTCACCTGCTGGGCGGTTTCCTGGAGCTTCCGAATCGATCTTGCAGCCAAAACGACCGTCGCTGATTCTTGGGCCAATGCGATACTGATAGCTCTACCAATACCCCTGCTGGCTCCTGTTACAATTGCTACTTTTCCAGCTAATCGTCTTGTCATTTTGCAGTCCTTAATGAAATTCTGCTGGATTATAACCAAAAACCATAGCAAACAAAACCCCACTTTTCAGTAAAATAGTTGATTGTATTAAACGGTGTTTTAATAAGGGTTGTTTAGTCGACCAATTAGTGATTTTGCAGTGAACAAACGTAGTTTTTTTATCGATTTGCTTAAGGAACCACCATTCGTGGCTGTTCCTATTATTCACCAGTTAGTATTACCATATAGAGTCTTGGAATTCTCCCCTCAAGATACTCGCAAGCGTTTTGTTTGAGAACTTTTTAGCCAAAACCGTGCTGATGTAAACTTTTCCACTGTGCACATGGCGGATGGCAACTAAAATTTCTTTAGCCACCTCCTCTTTGGTAATATATCCTCGGGCGCCGGCTTGAAAGGCACGTCTGACATACTGCAACTCATGGCTCATGGAAAAAACCAGAATTTTCAAATTTGGGCATCTCAATTTTAGTTTTTCAGTAACTTGAACACCTGTTGTATTCTCCAGTAACATATCAACGATAGCCAAGTCAACCTGCTGTTTCTTAATGGTCTCTAAAGCCTCTTTCGCATTGCGAGCCTTAGCACAGACCAGAAGGTCATCTTCCTGGTTGACAAGTTGCCTCAATCCCTCAAGCACAACGGGGTGATCATCAACAACCATAATTTGGATTTTACTAGCCCCAAGATTCATATTGTTCTTTTTGTTGTTCACAATATCTTCGCTCGCAGCTTTTTTAGTATCACCACAGAAAAAAACTACTTGAACCATTGCTCTATACGAGCACTTTTGCCCCCATCGGGTGGCGCATGTGTTATCGCTTCCCCCCAAAAATGGTGCGATGAGAATACCTATATTCCCAACTTACCTATAGCAACGGTGGCTTTCGGTTGCTCGTTTAACACTCTTTCACGCTTACCAGCCAGGCTCTTGTTTAGCTGACAAACCTGTTGTTAATAGGCTACCTGTTGAAGCACAAACCGCCTGATGTATCGTCCTATATTGTAAGCGCTGCACAAAGGATGTCAAGAGCAGCATTCAATCGCTCATTAGGATCGTAATTACCTTCGGCAAGCTGCTGGCGAATCACAAGAACTTTTTCCTCATGAACTCGAGATAACGAGGGAATATTTTGCAATGTTGCAGCGCTTATTCTCCCTCTGACCTTATTATCATCGCCTCCATTCAATGTGATCTCTACATTCTTTGGAATCGCACTTAACTCATCCTTTTGTCGGCTTGAAACCAACATTTTTCGGCTCCCAATTGGCCTGTCCAAGCTTCGCAACTTCGCTCCTACAAACTCTAATCTTGCAAGAACTTTAGTTAATAATCCGATAATAACCGAACTTAAGTTTCTGTAAATCAGGGTTGCACCTGTTTTTACTGTCAGTTAAAACTACCCTTGTTTGTGTAGGGCAAAATCCCTATATAAAAGAAAGAAGGCTGCCGGAGGTTGCGAAGGTTTATGGTTGAGAGGTTAAGACAGATGTGAAACGTATGGTGGGAATAAGGTCTGAATTACTGCTCTTTCTGGCTACCGACCCATTTAATGGCATATCGCAGCAGTTCAGAGGCGTCGGTGAAGTTTAGTTTTTCTTTGATGCGTGCACGATAAGTCTCGATTGTCTTTACACTAAGATGCATGCGATTAGCTATTTGAGAGGCCTTGTAACCTCCCCCGATAAGGCGAAAAATTTCGAATTCCCTGTTGCTAAGCATAGCGACCGGGTCACCTCTCATATTGGATTTCCGTTTAAAAACATTGCGCAGGAATTTCTTACCTATTCGATCACTGACATATATCTCGCCGCTGAGAACCGTGTGGATTGCCGTTATGATGTTCTCCGAGATCACCTCCTTCATAAGATATGCTTCAGCACCTGCTCGAAGGGCACGCTCAGCGTATACCGATTCGTCATGAATAGAAAGGACAATCACAGGCAATCTGGGATATCGTGCCTTAATACTTTTCGTCAGATCAATGCCGTTTGAACTCTTTAAGCTAATATCCACAATAACGATATCGGGTTTTAGCTCAGAGATGGATTTAAGAGCTTGAGCAGCTTCTTCAGCATCCCCGCATACCTTAAGGTCTTGCTGGTGGTCGATAAGCGTGACGAGGCCGTTACGTACTATAGGATGGTCATCAACGATGAAAACCCTTTTTTTGTTTTCGTAGGCTGTGTTTTGCCGTTGTTTCTGCACCATAGTCTCCATTGCCCTCTGCGGTCACTGGTTCATATTTGGAAGCGTACACGTGATGATAGTGCCGCCTTTGCGACCTCTGCCAATATCGAGCGAGCCGCCTATCATCTTTGCGCGGTATTCCATGATTTTCAACCCTAGCCCCTTTTTGTTGGCAAGAATTCCTGTAAAACCCTTGCCATCATTTGCCACTTTCAGAATAGACTTATTTCCGACCAAAGCCAATTCTATCCTGATATTCTTTGCTTTGCCGTGTCTGGCTGCATTGGTGATGGCTTCCTGGGCAATGCGATAAAGGTGTCTTGCTGTTAGGGGGTCTCGAATCGGAACTGCGTTTTTGCACTTGAATTGACATGAGATTCTCAAGAGATCCCTCGTATTTGAAGCCAGTCCCTCCAAGGCCGATACAAGGCCACCAGCTTCGAGGTCGACAGGGTAAAGCATTTTCGCGAGGCGACGCGTCTGCGCTATAACTTCGCTGGCCAGCTCGGATATTTCGGCAGCATCGGCTGATTCATCTAATGATTTGCCCTTAAGTTTTAATTCCAATCCCTTGCTCTTAATAGCAATGCCAGTAAGCATTTGGCCCATACTGTCGTGCATCTCTCGGCCGATCAGCTTCTGTTCCCTTTCCTTTATTTCTAATAGTTCTCTCTCCAGCTGCTTGCGTTCGGTAACGTCACGCTCGGTTGTCGTAACGGCGGCTAGATTGCCTGCTTCATCGGTCAGTATCGTGATGGTGATCCAGACATCTATCAGCCGACCGTTTTTTGTTAGACGCTGTGTTTCAAAAGACTGGAATTCTTCTCCTTTTCTCAACCTTTTCATCAACACCCAAACTTCGTCCCGTCCATTCACGGGGACAATTTGGCGGATATTCATCTTGAGGGCTTCAGTTTTCGTGTAACCGTATATCCGTTCTGCACCAAGGTTCCAGAACTTGATATTACCTTTAAAATCCTGTACTATTATGGCATCGTTGGAGTCATGTACAACTGCAGCCAATAAGTGGTGCTCCTCCGCCCACGGTACCTGTTTGGCAGTATTCTTTCTGATGGGCATTTCTCTAATCCCCTCACAAAGACTACATCAAAACACAAACATATTAATTCTACCTAAGTCTAATAAAATCAGCCGAACTGTCAACCCCCAATATGTAACTTTCTTGGTTTGGTCTCCAGATTGGTCGAAGGCAACTAAAACCAATGTGCTGGCCAGTAGTGGTTTAAGAAATTCCCTCATGCTAACGGCTTCTATCAGCAGTAGTTTAGGAATGGGCTGTCCCTTATAGATTTTACACCGTTTCAGGCATAACAAATGGCTCACGGTAAGAGCACTTGATGTATTTGTTGGTTGATTCGGCGTTTGCTCCGACAAAACATTCCTGCTGGCGGTCAAAAGACAATTCCGGCCCAAGAATAAACGGCTGCCCCCGACTTGATCGGGGGTCGACGCCATTGCCATTGTTCCTTTCGTTTCGTTATATGCCGCAGGGATAGCTTGTTTTTCCAGAAATAAATTTCTTGCAGATATAACTGCCGCAAAACATAATAACCATAATTTCATTAGCAAAATACGCCTGTGGCGAGCTTGCCTGCCCCTTCGGCAAGCTCAGGGCAGGCTCTGAGCGTAGTCGAAGAGTCGAATCCGTACGCCCATAAGGCATAAAGTAAGGAGGTTTAGAAAATGAATGGAAATCAGAATAGTCAAAGCAATTTAGTTGATACCACCGATTGCCTCGAAGCGGTTGGCGTGTGCAGATGCTGGAAAAACTTTTTAGCTATCGTTGTGATACTGTGCCTGTTTCTGCTGCAGGTATCTTTTTGGCTTGTTGATATCGGATACGTCAAAGCTGAAACTGTGGTAAGTGTCCTTCCTGCAACCGTATCAGCTTTAAGTAAGCCAGCCG
>Ga0315532_1001599_pt1 | contig 16548 bp, 20 predicted proteins | sample SalMarWE160370MG_FD_203082 | JGI IMG/M metagenome (GOLD analysis project Ga0315532, IMG submission 203082) | Salt marsh sediment microbial communities from the Plum Island Ecosystem LTER, Massachusetts, United States - Salt Marsh Sediment WE1603-70 ... | reverse complement strand
TAAAAGTTACCTCCACCACGGCCGGTCATGCTCATCAGAACCGAAATGACAAGGATGGATAGAACGGCTATGCCAAGCATCAGCATAATCTTATCTTCCTTTCTCCTGTCATATTAATTTCATCCCAATCGAATCTGTCTTTCTTGAACCAGCCTTGCTGCGGTAACGAATCGAAACAAACCGGCTCCGGATTACACCATCGATTTCCTGGTAAAACTTCCCATTTTGTATACCTGTTCATTGGCGAAGCCGTTTTATCTATTCTATAACCATCCGGATGAAATCCGACATTGATTTCTGTGGCTTTAAATGTTTGCTCCATTGTCTATCTCTGAAGAAGTTATTATAAAGTGCTCTTTCGACAGAGCTTATTTAGATGCTTCAATTAATTTTATTATTCTCTGACAAGCTTTGCTTTGATTCACTGCAAACTCTTCGTCCTCTGGCAGAGCCTCCCTAATAAATTCTTCACTAAACGGCAAATAAAGTATAGTTGTAACTCCTTCTTTGCTGTAAACTACGATTTGTTTCGGCAGCAATAGAACCGCCAGCCGCTCAATATTTTTTTGTAAGCCCTTATAATTAAAACTGCACAACATAACTTGATAAGCATTAAAATGGTCATCAACACTAATGTCGCGTTGCTCGTACTCTTGTCTTTTATTAAAAACATATCGCACATAATAATCAAACTTTGACGCATTCTCCTTTAAGCTTTCGATAAAATCCTGAACAGATTTTGAACTCTTTGCTCTAAACAAGTATGTATTTTCCATAACACAAATACCCTTCTTTTAATTTCTTTCTTGATAATGTATTCTCAACAGCCACTTTTGTATTTATCCGCTACCTCCGAATAATCTTCTTTTTTTGCCCTGTTGGGCCCACAATTCTCTGCGAATAATACTTTTTTCTTTCTCGGTTAAATTAGCGAATTGAAAATTTGTTGTCTCCACAAAACGTGCCAGTCCTAAATTCTTTATACCCTTTACATCTGAAGCTTGCATATTTGTGTATTGTAAACTTGCTCCGGAAAGATCTGCTCCTGTTAAGACTGTACCAATTAAGGAAGAAAGATATAAATCTGCCTGCCTTAAATCCGAATTTTCTAAATTTGAATTTCTCATGTTCACCTGAGATAATTTAGCGTAACGCAAATCAACGTTTTTGAACTGAGCGTTCTCAAAGTTTGCTCCCATAAAAGTGGCGTGTTTGAAATTCGCATTATTAGCCTTCAGAAAGGGCAAATATACACCGTCAGCATCTAATTGCCTGAATTTAGAATTTTCCACAATTAGCGGCTTTTCTTCAAGGGCGGCATCCTTAAGATAGGTTTGCAGTTCGTCAAATCGTTCATAGCCGGACAAATCGAAATCCTGCTCTAATTCTATGTTCGAAAAATCTCTTTCTCCAGATATGACCTTTTGTACAAATTCTTCGCCTTTCATAAAAATCAGCTTCTTTGTCATAATTTCGCCTTCCTTTGTAATTATAGATATGGGATGTCACCCTTAAACGTTGGAGAGACATCAAAGATAGTTTTATTTACCATTCCTCTGATAGTAAGAATGAAATTCACAACCCACCATAGAGTAAATACTATTGCCAAAATCACGGCAAAATTTCTCAATAAAGGCAAACTTAGTGACTTTGCGAGGATTAAAGTGGCAATAGTATATGCTGCTGGCGGGAAGATAAATGCCCAGTATCCTAAGGTAACAGGAACCCCCTGTTTCAACATGTATAAAGCAACTATAATTAGCGCATAAATGAGCCACCATAGACCAAAACCCCAGAGCAATAAAGATACGACTTTAATAAAAGGAGCAAGTGTAGCTGGAGCTATAATTGAAACACCGCTTTTTTCAAGTACGGGCAATAGCGTGTTTATAGCAATAATAGATACTCCTACAGGAGCAACGCCTATCATAAAGCTTGGGGCGACATCTCTGCGAGGAAAGTTATAAAACAAAGCCCGAAATAAAACAATTGTGTAAACTATAATCGTAAGAGGGATTGCAACTCCTAAAATCAGGGTATTAAGAAATAAGATGTTTTTTACATGGGCCTGGTTTGTCATATGTAAAGCCCAGAAATTACCCGCAAAAACCAAAACAAAAAGACCAACCGGGGCTAAAAACCAGAAACCTAAAGCCCTTCTCGGCTGAGCGTGATTACCGCTGGTTACCTTAAAGGGTGTAAAGAAAATGAAAAATATACCTACCGCAAAAGCTATCCACCAAAAAAGGGCAGCCAAATTGTGGGTGAAATCATTTGAAATAAACGAAAGAGGAACATTGAACAAACCGGTAGCACACACTGCTGCTGCGATGGAAATAGTTGAATAAAACTGGATCAGACTTGCATGCCTCCATTCCTTCAAAATACAATCCATACCCACTATAAACCTGACGATAAGAAAGACCGTAGCTGTGAAAAAAACTACGATTGCAAGTGTCAGGAAGAAAACAGCCAGACCGTGAAGGAAACCTTCTGGTTTACCTGCAATAAGTTGATATATATTCGCTAATGCCCCTGTACCCATCACAAATATAAACCAGCGGGGAGAGAACCAACGCAGGATATATTGTGCAGTAAGCTCATTTTTGGAACTATTTTTCGGCTTAACCGACATACGAATCTCCTTTTCGAGCTAAAATTTGTACTGTAGTTGTAAAGAAAAATAGTCAGCTTCATTATCCTTTTCGTATACATTCTTTACTACACCTTCACCCCATACATGGCTATAAAATGCCACAAGGTTACATTGTGGGTTCAGGGCGTAACTCAACATAATACTTGCTTCCTGAGACAACGCATCATGTCCTCCGCCAGTTCGAGGAATGTAACCGGAAATTTGACCGCTTTTCTGTGTTGGGCCAGTGCCCATGTACCATCTGTCCGCACTTTCATCCAACTCAACGATATGGTAATCCATCCTTGCAGTAAGTTTTTTGGTGGGCTTGGTAATCAATTGCACAAAAAAATCTCTGTTGTTTTGAAGGTCATAATAAGGATATAGCTGGTATTTTCTTGTTCCGGGAGCCATCTGGAAAAATGTTTCATGGTCCCCGTCAGAAGGATCGCTGTCACCTGAACCTATAAAATATCCTGTTCTAAACCAGGGTTTCCAGGCCATCTTCGTAAATTGGTAACCAATTTCGCCTGCAATTCCGTAGGCATCTTGATCCCTGTCATACCAATCACCGGTTTGCACACCTCCCCACAACAGAGTATCCAGTTGTCCCGGCCCCCAATCATATATACCCAAGATATGTCCCCCAAACATCTGTACCTCTATATCGGCATGGGAACAAGAACGACCTTCGTTATCAGGTCGTTGAGTACAATCTCTTTTATCTTCATAGTTATAAAAAAACGCAGCAAATTCAGTATCTGGCAGCAGCGTCCCCTTTTTAGCCGTTAATGTGGTAGTAAAAATATCAATGTCGTCAATGGTTTCGTCAATATCCTGCTCCCATCCTCCCTGAGTGGGATAGAAAAATGAAGTAGTCAAATTGAACCTGTCATCATCCCATCCAGCCATAACCCCATCAAAACTTCTTCCAAAAGCAGACCAGCCGAAAGGGCTAATCATTCTGTCTCCAAGGCGCATGTTTTTAAGAATATTAAATTTTTTCCCATCCTTCTTATCCTGCACTTCAAGGCCGTCGCTATATTCGAATCGGCCTCCCTTAAAGAACAGTTTTGTATCAAAAAGATCACTCAAATAAAGATAAGCCTGGTGAACACCAAAATCATAGGGATTCTCCTCCGGATTATGAAGATAATATAAACCCCCCATACCAAAAGGGCCGGTCATATTTGAAACCGCATCGTCGGGCAAATTGAACATATGAACATATTGCGGCTGAAAGAAAATTTCCATGTTTTCTGAAGTGTATCTCAGATTCAAGCGAGTTCTCTGAAAACTAAAACTATAGTCATTATTTGTATTAGTACCTTTATCCGTTCTAAACCAATTCCAGTAAGCATATCTGAAAAGCACATTGCCCCCTAAGGTCAGCCTCTCATTTTTATCTTCGGACTCATATATCTGAAATCCTCCCTTGGAGAACGAATAGGGCCAATCCTTAGCTTTAGCAGTCTCGGCTTTAGCATTAGTTGCAAAAAACATACCTACTGTTATAGATAAAGTAATACACATAGATTGCGTGCCTCTAAATGTCCGCTCCATCATACATCTCCGTTATATGCTTTCATTAAAGCGTTTTCGAATATAACGACTGTAAATAGCTCCAGCAGGGTTGTGAGCCAACACACGGTCCTTGGCGATAAGCGTTGTTACGGGAGCGTCTGAGACCTTAGCAAAAATTGCATCATGGCCAACACAAAGCCCGCACAGAACATTAAGCTGTGTTCCTGCATCATTTAGCAGTTGTGCCTGACCTGCCGGGTTGCACATAACTTCATAATCTTCCGGTGAGATCTGCTGTAAGTCAAAATCCTTCTTGTCAATTCCGCATACCTTGCAGCAGATTGATACCACTTCAAAATGCTTTGAGAGAATTTCCTCAATGACTTTTGCTTCTTCACTTAAGCCGATACAAAAGGCCAAACCAATTCTTTTATATTGCAGTTGCTTTGCAAACAATACTATCTCACCCAATCGCGTTTCTTTGCCATAGAACCTTGCTTCAATTGCCGAAGCAGCCCTGTGCAGTTTTGCTATATCGCTGTCTTGATATAACTGTTTATGATTACTATCCTTTGAAAAACAATCCTTGCCGTCACGGCATTCTTTACTCTCGCATCGCGCACATTGCGGTGATATAGTTTTTCCCACTTAGTTACTCCTTTGGTTTGTTTTCGTCGTCAACGAATAAGACTTTTGCTTTCAAATCTTTTGCTTTCTCATCAGGTACCTGGCAATAAGATATAATTATGACTTTATCACCAGTTGTTCCCAATCTTGCTGCCGGGCCATTTAATAAGATAGTACCGGAACCTCGCGGCCCTGCGATAGCATAAGTTACAAAACGCTGGCCATTATTGATATTCAGCACGTGAACCTGCTCACCTGGCAACACATCCGCTCTTTCAAGAAGGTCCTCATCAATAGTAATACTGCCTTGATAGTCCAGCTTTGTCCCGGTTAATGTTGCCCTATGGATCTTTGATTTCAGCATTAATCGTTCCATTTGCTTCCCCTGCAAGTTGAATGCCTGCTGAGTTTACAGATGGTATAACACAACCTGCTCGCTGGCCCGTGGTTTTTACTTACCGGTCGTCCGCTGGATAATCGCAATAGCAGCGTTTGGGCATTCATAAACACACGCGGCACAGCCTGTACAAACATCCGGATTTACCACGGCCTGTCCTTTTATCGTGATAGCATTTACTGGGCAAACATCTTCACAAATACCGCAGCCTGCACACTTGCTGGAATCAATGACCGCAACAGCTTTCCGCCCGCTCTCAAGCTCAGCTATCCTTTTGTTTACCTGTTGCCTTTGCTGCTCAAGCAGTTCTACTTCCTGTTTTAGCGCTGCTAATTCCTGTTCACGGCTCCGGGGTCCAGTGGCTTGTGGGAAGCCTGCTGCTGGGCCGGTTGAAGGCATACCCATCGCCGCTGCCATACCCATACCGCGACCCATTCCGCCACCTCTGCCCATGCCTTTGCCCATACCGCGTCCCATTCCACCGCCGCGCCCCATACCTCTGCCCATTCCGCGTCCACCGCCCATACCAAAGCCCATTCCACCACCTTGGCCGACTGGACCAGTCATCGGCTGTCCCGTGGTCGTCGGGTCCGCCGGTGCTGCGCTGATACCAAAGTGATTGGCTACATTTGGCCCCGAAGCAGAAGAAAAACCATCGGCCTTGAACTGCTCAACGGCATTACGGACGGCTCCACTCACACCAACGATAACCTGTATGCCTGCCTGACCGAAAACGTTAAATGCGTTGGGGCCGCAGTTGCCGGTCAGTACTACTGTTACGCCTTTTTCCGACATTAACTGAGCGGACTGAATTCCTGCACCACCACCGATAGCAATATTAGGGTTCTCTATTGCCTCGAACTGCATTGTGTCGGTGTCAATAATCAAAAAATAGGGACACCGGCCAAACCGGGCCTCCACATTATCATCAAGCGAGGGACCTGTTGATGTTACCGCGATTTTCATAAAGTATCCTTTCTAAGAAAGAGGGCATGTCCCCGTTGGACAGGATTCATTGCCCCGTGGCGAAGATTTGCTGCCCTGTCCAACGGAGAAAGCCGAGAACAACTTTCGCAAATCCGAACTTTGGCAGCGTTCGCAAACGTGCTTATGGCCACTGCCGCTTTTTTCCAGAAATTCCATCTTATGCCCGCATTTGCTACACTTGTATTCAAATATTGGCATCGTCTTAACTCCTTATAAATTCTTTAAAGCTTTACCTCAAAATACAGCATTTTTGAACACTGTATACTGTATAATATCCACTGTTCAATCACCATATGCAACCGAGCACAGAAGACCTGAATCTACAAAAGAAGCTGGGGATGGTATCGTGCGTTATACAGACACACCATCCCCCCTTAGAAGTCTAAAAGCACCCAAAAAAGTAAATCCTTCGCTGTCTATTTCTTACTCTTTGCTGCTTTTCTGACTTTCAAGCTCTTCTATGCGCTTTTTGATTCCATCAAGGGCATCTTCAAGATATTCTGCCTGACCTTTCAGGCCGTCCAGCTCCTGCTGAGGTGCAATCGCTGGAGCAAACGGCGCACCGCCATAAGCATAAGGATTCACAGCACCGCCATAAGCGTATGGATTCACAGCACCGCCATAAGCAGGCAAGCCATATCCGGCTCTGCCCCAACCAAAACCTCGACCTCGGCCAAAACCGCCGCCTCGGAAACCTCGGCCCCAGCCGCCGTAGCCTCGGCCACCAACAGGATTCATGTAACCTGGCATCGGATAGCCTGCACAAAAACCCGCAGCTCTACCCGTCATTGGTCCTAAACCTGCCGGACCTGTTCCATCTCCACCTGGCATAATAAATCTCCTTTCAAAAATATGTTAACCTCTTGTCATTTTCGTACCACACTTAGGACAGCTTTTTGCATTACAAGGCTGTCCGGCAACGTGAGCGGCCGTTGCTCCGCAGTTTGGACATACGCAATTTCCGCCCGGCCCTGCTGCAAAAGGTCCACCCATTCTGCCTCTACCTTGACCCTGGCCTTGGCCCATACCGCGGCCTGTGCCGGGACCTTGGCCCGTAGGCCCTGTACCATCTCCTCTTGGCATAATATCCATCCTTTCTGCAAATTAACTCCTTAGGAGTTAACTGCTAATTCGAATCTACCACCTAAACCCGAATCTGCCTCTGCCACGGCCTCTGCCCCAGCCTCGGCCTCGACCAAAACCAAAACCTCTACGAATCCACGGATTGCTCCAGCCAGCATAAGGCATACCATAACCACCATAAGGCATACCATAGGCGGCTCCATAACCGTACGAACCACTGCCGTATGGCCCGACTGCCGGCATGCCAGCACCATAGAAGCCGGCTCTACCAACAGCAGGGTTCATATAGCCCGGCATCGGATAGCCCGCACAGAAGCCAGCAGCTCTTCCGGTCATTGGTCCCATTCCAGCAGGTCCTGTTCCATCTCCAAACGGCATATCAATCACCTCCTTTCCACGAAATCTAAAATTTTCATTCATTTTTACAACGGGCTTGCCGTTAATTCCAACAAAACCCTCAACTTGGCCAGGATTGTCTTTTGAATTTGCCAAAACGCAAAAACCTCGGCCTCTGCCCGTCATTGGTCCCTGACCTAATGGCCCTGTACCATCAAAACCCGGCATCTATTCGGCCTCCTTAACTAAATCAACAATATCATTAAATGTGTCGTTTCTTCTCAAAATCATCTCACCAACTTCACAGCCAAGGTCTTTGGCAATGACAGGGCACTTGGCCTTAAGGATGAAAAATATATTCTTATCTATATCGCTGAGAGTTTCGTAATTGCCCTGTCCCTTGGCTATAACCAAATTCGCTTTATCAAAACGATACCTGAAAGATTGAGAGCAACTTTCCAGAATTGTACCTGGCCCATCTGAGCCGTTATCAATCACTTCTACGATTCGAGGTAAGCCAGCCGCCATGGCATCTTTCCTCGTCGCGTCATTTATGACAGGTTTGCCCTTGACAACCACTGTAACTTTTTCATAGGGCAACTGCTCAATCAACAAACGGTCAAAAACGATCTCACCGGCATTATCAGCCAGATAAAGAATTTCTTCTGCTTGTTCTATAGCATCTTGGAATGACTGAAGTTGCATGCTGTCAAAGTCTGCTGTCAGAGAATCACTTATAGCTCTGTTAAGGTCTGATTCATTCACTGAACCATTGACGCCAAAATCAATGATATTGCCAGCTATGGCTAAGCGGATAGCTGTTTCCAGCCGATTATTTGAGTTTACAATCTGCTTTCGCAGCTCTGGATACAATTTCAAAGCCAGATTGTTAAAGCGACTCTTTATTTTGCGATACGGATCATCTTGGCCCACCAAGTTTCGGATTAACCTGTGTATTTGCTGTCCGATTGACGGCGGGCTCTGGCCCATATCCAAATCAGCCGCCAAACGAAGAACCTCTCGCATAACCTTTTCATGAATCTGCTCATCGTCTGTCGCCAGCCTCGCTGCATCAAGTGCCTGCCGAACAAAACAAGGAATACAATCTAAATAAATCCGCATAGCTCTACTTGCCTATTTGAAAAACCAAAATTCTAAATCCAATGTCCTTCGACGTTGGCATGGTTTACTTCTTCTAACTTGTTTGCTTTGAACGATTCTAATGCTTCCTGAACTGTTTGTTTCTGTACAAGGAATATTTTTACTCCTGCTGCATTAAGTGTCTTAAAGGCGTTGGGGCCTACGTTGCCGGTTATCACTGCCTCAACACCAAGATTCGCTATATTTTGGCCAGTCTGAATGCCGGCCCCCTGGACAGCATTTAAATTGACTACATTATCGTGCGCTTCGTAATCACCCGTTTCGGTATCAACAACAATAAGCCATTTGGCTCGCCCGAATCTAAGGTCAACTTCGCTTGACAATTCATTTCCTTGCGCTGTAACTGCGATTTTCATTTGGTTTCCTTCTTATGTTTAACTCAAAACTTTCTACGTCCACCTCGCCATCGACAACCTGCCCGACGAACAAGCCTTTGGGCAGGCGGGCCTCGCCGTCCGCGCCCAAAACCTTTCCGTGCACCTGGCCAGAAACCTGGCAAAATAAACTGCTTTTGACCCAGCCGACCTGTTATATATGCCTGCAATATCTCATCTACGCGACCGGTTACGTATGGTAGAACCTCGACCCCAGAGGCTGTGAGCATATACATCAATGGCTGTGAGATAGCCCCACATATAATTGCGTTAACATTTAACTGCTTTAGCCTGCCCGCGCGCTGAGGTAGTGACTCAGCCTGTAGTGGTACTTCCGACCGACTTAGCTCTCTGCCGTTTTGTATTTCCACCAGCAAAAGCTTGTGGGCGAAGTCGCACACGCTCGATACAAAACCATCCCATACTGGTATCGCTATCTTCATTGAATTAAGCCTCAGAAGCAATCTGATGCAAGCGATATGCCAGAAAAGCTTGGTGATTAACCGAAATAAGTGTAATACCTTATTTGACAAAGACTTACAAAAAATAAGATGCATTAACGGTTGAGGATAAAAAGTCAAATATAGTTGCAATTTGCAACCATAGGCCTTAGCTAACAATTGTAATATGCCACTATTATTTTGTTGACTTGCTACTTGGAAGTGGTAACAATAATCGCTTACTCAACATACATTTCGGGCTTAATATCGAACGCTTTCATCTTGCGAAACAGCGTGCTTTTGTCGATTCCGAGTTGCTTGGCTGCCGCTGTTTTATTGCCCCTATTTCGGCGAAGAGCCTGTGTTATCAGAAGAATCTCCATCTGCTTAATTGTCGCAGGCTCACCAACCCTTGTTTCGTCCAGTTTGGAGCTTGGGTGAATCGATGCGGGCAGGTGTTTGGCCTCTATTATCTCGCCCTCACACAAGACAAAGCAATGTTCAATAATATTCTCAAGCTCACGGACATTGCCAGGATAATCGTAGGTCAAAAGGGCTGCTGTCACTTCATTTGTAACGCAGCAGATATTCTTGTTATGCAGGCGGTTAAATCGGCTGATAAAATGATCTACTAATAGCGGAATATCTTCTTTCCTGTCTCTCAGCGGAGGCAGTTCCAATCTCATTACGTTGATTCTATAATACAAATCATCTCTGAATTTACCCTCTTTAACCAGTTGGTCGAGCTTCTTGTTGGTCGCTGTAATAATACGCACGTCAGCCTTAACTGAAGCAACACCACCTACCGGTTCATAAGTTCTGTCCTGCAAAACTCGTAGCAGTCGTACCTGTACGGCCAGCGATATGTCACCAATCTCATCCAAGAATATCGTGCCGCCTTCGGCCAAAGCAAACCGGCCGGGTTTATCCTTTTTAGCATCAGTAAAGGCACCTGCTTTATAACCAAACAATTCTGATTCCAACAGAGTTTCAGGCAAGCTGGCACAATTAACCACAACGAATGGCTTATCCTTGCGGAAACTAAGGTTATGAATGGCCCGGGCGAAAAGCTCCTTGCCTGTTCCACTTTCACCCTCAATTAAAACTGTAGTATTACTCTCAGCAATATTTGGTAGAACAGCAAACAGATTTTGCATTTTATGACTTTGGCTAATTATATCTTCACATGAGTATCGGCCCTGGATTTCCTTGCGAAGCTCTTCGATCATGCTCGTATCACGAAACGTTTCAACTCCGCCAATAACCTTGCCCTTTGAATCTTTTAATAAAGCTGTCGATATGGCAATTGCTCTTTTCTTACCGTTGGCATCGATAATGTGTACGGCTTTATTCATTATGGGTTTGCCGGTTTGCATTGTTTGTCGGAGTGTGCAGTCAGTTTCACAAACATCTGCTCGTAGAACGTCCCTGCAGTGCTGGCCAACAGCCTTATCACGCTGGATGCCGGTAATGTTCTCTGCCGCTCGATTAAAAGAGGTAATCCGCCAATCCAGATCAATTGTGAAAACGCCCTCACTTATCGAATCCAGAATAACGTTTTGAACCTTATTTTGTGTTTTATCAAGCATAGCTTACTTGTACCACATACAGGTGAATCTCGCAACCGTTGTTATACGAGTCTATAAGCCAAAAATTTTATCCCTTGCATCATTGAGCAAATTCAAATATTCTGACATCAGCAAGTTCGGTACAGGTTTGGCAAGCTCGCTGAGCTTAGACTATCTCAGAAATCATGGGAAGATTGCAGGGAGAAATGAAGTTATGATTACCAGGATTTTATTAGGTGTGCTGATTGGCGGAGCAATCGGTGCAGTTTTAGGCTATTTCGGCAAGTGTTCATCCGGCGCCTGCCCGCTGACGGCAAATCCATACCGCGGCGCAATCTACGGAGCGGTAGTGGGAGCATTATTGGCATCGGTTCTCTCGACACGACCGAAGGAAAAACCAGAATTACCGAATGAAAAAGCGGCTGTACAGAAAGAGAAAGCCGAAATACCGAAAGAAAAACCAGAAAGCTCAGGCGTTGCCCACACTGAAAACAAGCATGATGCTAACGTCGGGGTGCTTGAAGAAAATGGGAGTCCTCTTATGGAAACATTAACGAAGGAGAGCTTTTTACAAAAAGTTTTTAACTATGAGCAAAATAAAGAATGGAAATTTGAAGGCAAACTGCCCTGTATCATTGACTTTTATGCCGATTGGTGTAGGCCATGCAAAATGGTAGAACCTATTTTAAAAGAACTTGCTCAAGAATACCAAGGTAAGCTCAATATTTACAGAATAGACACACAAGCTCAGCAGGAATTAGCGTCCGCTTTCGGCATTCGGAGCATCCCCAGCATCCTTTTTGTACCGCTAAATGATAAACCGCAAATGGCTGTAGGCGCCTTGCCAAAGAAAACGCTGGAAAAAGCAATAAAGGAAGTGTTGAAAGTTGAATAATGTGGATTTATTTTCCAAGTTGAAGGATTGGCTTTGTTTGGCTTTGTTTTTTCGTGGCCCGAAAACGGAAAATTTCTCATATTCTTTTTATATCAAAGAGCTTATGTTAATCTGAACCTTAAAGAAATTGGCTTTGTTTTGCAAAAAAAGCCCGATTTGTCGAACATTCTCGACAATTGTAGAGCAGACCGTGGCAACAAGTGCCACGGCTAATCGTGGAATTTTTGGTTTTTACACTGTAATTTTGCATTTTGATTTTTGACTTTTGATTTGTTTTTATCCTCCGCCTTCTGTCCTCCGTCCTCAGTCTTCCGACTTCTGACGGGCATTATACCAAAAAACGGCTTAATTTTCAAGTGAAATCTCTTCTCGATCCTCAATGTTCGATACTGGATGCTCGATTCTCAAGACTAAAAAATAAATTGTAGGGTTGGTCTTGCGATGTAGTCTTAAGACTACATCGCTTGGCGGCACCATTGAGTTTTAAAAGAGTAATTGAAAGGATTATTTGAATTCGAGAATTGTCCACTGGGGGATGGCTTACGCCGCTTGATTTTCAAGACAGTCGCTGCGATGCTCATACGTAAAGCACGTACGCATTTTACGTATGTGACTTTTCTGCAATTGTTACAAGCTATCCCAAAACCTTAAAAAACGGCGTTTATAGTATTGAAAACGCCAATAATAGGGGTTTTGGGATAAGTTCTAGTAAAACGGGATGACATTACTTCAACGAATTGCCTGTCTTCTCGTGTTATTTCCGACCAGGTCTTGATGCATATCGTTTTTTCTTTATCGAAAAAATGTTTGCCTTTTTACTATATTGGGATAATATTAAGTTTTACGATTTGTTTCGCTTCCCAAGGCGAGACAATGAATAGGTCGTTTTAAGAATATAAGATTAGAATCTGTAAATAATTAGAAACAATGATACAAAGACTTATTCTTACTCTTGCAAATATAAGGAACAACTACCTTAGAGTTCGTCAGTTTAATGGGCTCATACCACAAAATGCGAAGACTATTAACTCAGGTATTGTTCTTGAACTAGATGGCGTAGGTCCAATTCGAACTACAGTGGATCAGAAAAAGGGAATACTTACCGAAAGGCATGCTATTAAAGAATTTTTTCATAAGCACCACCTTAATCCAGGAGATGAGATAGGAGTAGAAAAGCTGGATGAGGAGCGTTTTCGAATAAAAGCTGGTTTCGATAAAATTACAAATACTGCTGAATCAAACGTCAAAATATCTCCTACTGGCTTAGATGAATTACCCGAACATAGTAGTTTGCCTCTTTTTACAGCTAATAACAGTTCTAAAAGCAAAAAGAGGTTTCCTAAAGCACGCAAAATTCGCCGAGCAAACGACCTTAATGGTAAAGAATGGACCTCATATTCAATAAGTGTTTGGAAAGACATTAGAAAAGGCACTGACGAAAAAACTATAATCCATCCTGCAATGTTTCCTCTCATGCTAGTCAAACGGATAATTCGTTGTTTCACAACGTCCGAAGACAAAAAAATCCTTGATCCATTTATGGGCTCTGGGTCGACTCTAGTCGGAGCTGCTTTGTTAGGCCGTATTGGAATTGGTTTTGAAATCTACCGAGAATTTATAGAACTTGCTGAGCAACGTCTTTATATTTGTACACGTTCCAAAATCAATGAGCCACCATATATAATTTATCCAGTCGATGCGAGTAAGTTGTCTGAATTTGTCCAGCCTGATAGTATTGATCTCTGCTTCACTTCACCACCATACTGGAATATACTTTCGCGGCCTCGCACAAAGAGAAAAGAGATTATGGAAACGCCGAAACCGATCTTAGCCAAATAGAGAATTATCATGATTTCATAGCAGCTCTCGGCCAAATCTTTACTCAGGTTTTACTTGCTCTTAAACCTGGTAAATACTGTGTTGTAAACGTCATGGATATCAGGAAAGGCTGCGAGTTTTTTCCATTCCATTCTGACCTTGCTACCGAAATGCAACGTATCGGTTACATTTTTGATGACATCATTATCTGGGATCGTTCTCTTGAGTACAACAACCTACGCCCATTAGGATATCCAGCGGTATTTAGGGTAAACAAGGTTCATGAGTACTTGCTCATATTCCAAAAGCCACACAAGAAGAAATAGGAGCAACAATGGGAGGGAGCAAAATCCAATTTGATTATATTGACCCTGATGTGGCTTATCTAATTGGGATGATAGTTGCTCGTGGCTCTTTTCATCAAGATGGCGACATCCGTCGTCTTGTGATACAGTTCCCGTACAGACTCGACGCCATGACTCCGGTTCCGGGTAGCCAAATAAATTTAGACAGGGAAACTGCCTTACGTCTTAGCCTTGATAACATCCGGGCTCGTATTTCCGAGCTCTTGGAGGTAAATCTAAATGTGCAAAGGAAGGCCCATGAGATCTCTTTGCACGCAGTTTTTCCGAGAGAGACCATTGGCTGGCGAGACCTTAGATATATTACTAATGGAAAGTTTAACTACCAAGAGTTTGAAGTCCCTCAAATCATATATGATTCAGATACAAATATCCAAAAAGAGTTCCTACGCGGGATTGCAGACACATCTTGTGAACCCAGTTATGCTGATAGAGATCAAGGTAACCGACAACGTATAGTTATTCAAGTTCAGTTTGGCAATTGGTCGCTACCAATTCAGTTATGCAAGCTATTGCAGGAATGTCTTAGAATTCCAGTCAGTAATATTCTATGGGGTCATCCTAACCTGCGGGCGCCTGCTGGAGGTGGTTCTTGGGCGAAGGAAACACGTATAAGAATCTATGCTGAGTCATTTCTGCCGATAGGATTTTATTTCGAGTATAAGCAGAAAATTTTTGAGGAAATGGTTGAATACAACCAAAATCAGAATTTTAGTCGCCCCAAACCTTGTAATCCAAAGACAAAAAAGCTTCGGGGGAATAAACCACGTCACGATGATGAACAAAACGAACGTTTGCCAGAGGCGTTACGCAGACACTTTAACAGCTATTACCAAATATGTAAAAAGCTCGGTTGCAAACAAGGCAAAAAAGGACCACAAAGAGAACTATTCCAAGCGGGAGAAGAAGATTGAGGGAGTGCGACCTTTACAAACCTGTTCGCCTTTGGTTTGAACATATTCTCATTCAACGGTTCAAACGCATGAATGTGCGTGTAATAGATTCACATAATATCAAGTTATCAAAATTAGTAGCCGAGTTGGGAGTCCAAAGGCTCTTCCCACAATTTAACGCATGGGATGTTAAAATCGACATTACTGGGGTAGTATTCGACGACAAGACAGGCTATCTTGCACTTATTGAATGTAAATCTAACCAGCTAACATTAAGAGATGTGGCCCAACTTCTTGGTTACAGCATCATCGTTAAACCCATATTATCCATTCTTGTATCACCGGCTCCACCTACCGACCCTTTGATAACACTTCTGAAAGATTATGGGCGTCTTGACATTCTAAAATATGGGCCATCAAATCGGTACATTAGAATTGCTAAATGGGATATAACAAAAAATGAAGTCATTCCTGCATCTCTATTGCCTCCAGGCAGCATTCTATAAATCAGTTTGAGTGAGTTAGCGGAGACCAGTATTTTATATCCTCATTCTTTCTTAATCTGTGGTCTTTTTCTATTGACTGTCTGATAAACAGAAGTAATATATAATCGGCTGAGAGATAACAGCTAAAAAACTTAAAAAACACTGAGATTTCATACGCTTCGCCTCAAACCGCGAGTTTGTATATTGGGAGCGTTTGGAAGGCTCGGTGCTCTTTGTTTCTACAGGGAGCACCGCAGCTATTTTTGTGCTGTTCACGCACAAAGCTGCGGTATTTTTGACAACTTTGATGCGAAAAGAGCATCGCTTAGCTTTCACGTCCCAAAGGGCTCTCGCGGGCCTGAGGTGAGCGTGATTGCGGCGGTGCTCTTTTTCTTTTGCGCCCCGCAGGTACAGGATAAAAGGTAAAAGGATGCTTAGAGTAATGGCCTGGTATCTGCTCGAAAGAATAATCAGAATACCCGCAGGGTTTCTGATGCGATTGCACCTTATGGTCATGAAGAAAGTGCAACATTCGATAAGGAGGAATAGACAAAAGATGTATTAAAAAGACTCTCGGCGAGACTGCACGGCCTGACGGCTCTTATTCCCATTTTGCGTTGCAAAATGGGGGCCCAGAGCTGGTGGTTAATCCACTTGAGGCCGTGCAGCTCTTTTTAGATTTGCTTAAAGAACTGAATGGACAAAAAAGGCAATTTCGTTGCGTGGAACATAGGAGATATAACCCGCCGAATAAATCGGCGGGCTAACCGCAGGTGGGCTACGGCGGGCACGGCGAGTAAATTGGTTCGGCAAGTTCACCACTTATGACACGCAAACATTAGGGTACTCAATTTGCATTTTTTGTTGACAGCGTTGGTAGGATATTGCAAAATTGCGGGAATTTGTGAAAGCCAATACTAATACAGAACCGCGATGAACAGCTTAGGAAATAAGGATTTTTAT
>Ga0315532_1001596_pt1 | contig 16555 bp, 34 predicted proteins | sample SalMarWE160370MG_FD_203082 | JGI IMG/M metagenome (GOLD analysis project Ga0315532, IMG submission 203082) | Salt marsh sediment microbial communities from the Plum Island Ecosystem LTER, Massachusetts, United States - Salt Marsh Sediment WE1603-70 ... | reverse complement strand
CAGTAAAGCCACAACGACAAGGGTTATCGCCCACCCCTTTACCATAAAGGAATTAAATGCCATCCGTTTTATTGTATCTTGGATTATCTCAATTTCCTTTAGCATATATTCTTTCAGACTTTCTTTATTCTCCATATTCATCATTTCCTTTTATGGCACAGTCTTTCGTATAACAGCTATATATGCGAACACGAGGTTCGCTCAATCGCTATTTTGGTTGAGATTCTAGCATCTGGGACGTCCATCGTCAAATCAAAATGATGCGTGAGGTGGAAGTGGCAAGTGGTGAATGGTAGATTCACACTAAGGGTAGTTGATTTGCCCTACTGATAATTTCATTCTTTGCCAATTTCATCCCTATCTCTTCCGCCTCATCCTCATCAAGCTCTCTACCCTGTTTATACTGAAGCCAATGAGCAAATTCATGACCAAGACACTCTAGGCCTATTTCTTGAGTGTCTACATATATTTCTGACTGAGAAAACCAAGCACCTAAATGTCGTTCCTCGCAATCGATAGGAGTAGTGCCAAACACTACCTCTGGTGCGTCATCATAACCATATAATCCTGCCCATTTGTTGACCACACTTTGGCACTCTGATTCATTCACATGCTGATTATACTACGTTGTGAACGTAGATTCACACGACTTGGCTTAGTGGTATGGACCGTTGCATAGCTAACATAGGTAAACGAAGCTAGTATAGGTAAAAGAAGCAGGCACAAAATGCCTGGGCTTGGTACTAAACACGAAGGATTTTAACAAATTAGGCCAATTTTACTGCTAAATTTCTAAGGTTTGCTTGTTGGCAGTGGTATAATTGAGGTAAGAGGCATTAGGGAGGCAGTTATGGCTGGTAAATTAGTGTGTCCAGTTTGTGGTGTTCCTACATCCCTGTCACCGTTAGAGCTTAAAGGGATGGGTAGGCTCTTGGAGATAGGCTCCAGCGATGTACATTACAGGGAAGTGATGTTGAAAGCAATGACTGATGAATCCTATATGGGTATGACATCTGAGGATACCTGCTATGCCATTCTAACCTGCGCGGCTTGCGACGCTTGGTTTGTGGCTAAGAAGCAACCGCGTGAAAAAGAATGGTTAGCGGTCTACCCTATTCCACATAAACCTGTAGCCCAAAAGATACCAGAGCCTATACATAGCGAGTTTGAAGAAGCTAATTTATGTTTCGCTATCGGGGCATATAAGGCATGTGTCTCCATGTGCATGACAGCCTTAGAAGCTTTATGGCAGGAACAGAAGGCCTCTGGTCTCAATGGCCTGGAAGGCAAAGGAATTATTTCTTCACGACTGTTTGACCGGGCGACTGAAATCAGGCTCTGGGCAGGCATAGTGAAGCACGAACTAATTCATGAGATGGTTACAAAAGAGGAAACCGAGGAGCTGTTGACCTATCTAGAAGAGATACTTCACGATGTCTACGTTCGGCCTGCTCGTTTGGCTGAATTAACCAAGAAACGTGAGCAGCTAAAGAAAGGGGCTAAGCCTGAATCATCTTGACTTGGCTAACCATGTAGCGAAAATGTAGTTAAAGGTAAGGAGGTAGTTATGGCAGAAGAACAAAATCATGATAATGTCACATTAGCTGATATTCAGAAAGATATTAAGGATATGAGGAACGCTGCTAAAACACAATATCGAGGTAGCTTATATCTTGCTGCCTATATTTTCTCAGGTGGAGTTGCCTTAGTAGGCACAAGCTTTTTTGTGCCACTAATCACCCCTTATTGGCAAATGTTCAATGCACTTGGTTTCATGTTGCTTGGCGGGGGTGGCGCAGCATATTGTTACTGGAAGATGAGAAAGATACGAGAAAAGCAAACTAAAACAAAAGAAGGCACTTAAAGGTAGATAGAGATGATGAAAAGATTGCTAGTTCTGTTGATTCTCCTTGTCGTGATGATAGGCTTGTTTATGCCGGGGGATAGTAAGGCATCAAATAATGAGATAACTAGCAGTGCGAATCAAACCGATTCTGCTACACTGACGATTACCATGACAACTCCACCTTTGCCTGAGGAGTAGTGAACAAACCGCTAGAATGTTACCTGATGGATTACCTTGATGTGGGCTCATATTTACGGAGAACTTTGGTGGCCGAGGCTGTTAGTTGTCTAGATCAGGAGGGAAAATACCCCAAGGCACTCTAAAATCGAAACCCGCTTCCACACGTCTTCGCCATTCAAGTGCCTGATAGATATTACTTATCTTGCCGTCGTACACACTTGGTTCAATCTCATCGATTACTAAGAGGCATATCAGATTCAGAATCACTGGAAACCTGTTTTGCCAATACTCTTTTCCATGAACAAGCTCGTTCCTCCATGAGTCGACTAGGTCATAAGCGTCCCCAGTACTTGGATACAGTGTTAGAACTTCGTTTCTTAGAATCCCAAGCGCAGAACAAGGTCTGCCCCTGTTGTTTGTAACAACTTGCTCAAATAGCCTCAGAGAGTCGTCGATTCGGTTTAATTTTCCTCCGCTAAAATGCTTGGTTTGTCGATTTGAGTCTACTACACTAAAAGCTGTATGAATATTCCCATCATTGGTAACATAGTCTCTATTCTTTCTTCGCAGTGTACCTTCCAAGACCGCAAAAGCTAGAGGGCCTAGTAAAATGTGTCTGTCCAGCAATACCGTCAACAGGTGAAAGTTTACATACTTTCGCATCTGCTCTTCGAAGGCAAGGGCCTGAGGTCCAGCAACAAAGCCCTTCTTGGCCGCTAGTGACAAGTTAACAAGAGCTCGCAACGCCTCGTCCCATTCACCATCCTGAAACAGTTTCACTTGGTCTCTGAGCTCAAAAGTAAGGAATGAACACCATGACCAGAATATTTTGTGGTCTCTGTTAATCTGTCCCCTCAGACTTCTCGTGAGTAAGGTTGAAAGATAACAGAGTTCGCTGTGGCTAAATGCTTCGATTTTGTATCCGCTCTTAAACACTTGCAAAGGTTCACAACCAAAATCGTTATCTTCATACAACCCAGTGTATTGGGGGCGGTGCTTCCTCCAGCAGTCAACATAGCGGTCGACTAGACCCTCTATGCTACTAATGTCAACCATAGTTTGACGACCTACCTGAACACAGTCCCACGATGTTCATTAAACTTTAGAGGCATTTTACACCGGCTACTCCTCTGCAACAAATACCACACACCTTTCCAAGTGAACGAACCGCCAACTTGTGCAAGGTTTACTGCTCAGACCGATCAAGCTAGTTGCTGTGCTATTTCCCTCAGCAAGCTTTCTAGACGTGGAAGTCTCTCTACGATTATGGATGGCACGTATGTGCCGTGTGTGGCCGAGGACGGCTCAATAGGTGTGTGTACTATTAGCCCCCAATCAAGCTTTAGCCATCCCATTAGCGAGTTCATTTCGTGAATTAACCTATAAGCCTGGATCAGTCGTTCAGCAACCTCCGGCTGAAGAGAAGAAAGGAGTCCAGAGGCAACCACCGAATTCCACGCATCAGTTTGAAAAGGTATGAGAGCGATGCCTTTTCTTTCGTCGGGTGAGATGACTTTCACCCGTTCGACCAGTTCCCGAGTTTGGCTGGCTAGATTAAGGTTTTGCGAAATCTCAAAACGAAGTGCCGCAGTTCGGCCGCTACCAAATATGGATGACCTCACGTCTATATCATCCATCGGACCCGACACGGAGCCTCGTCTCCTGTAGTAGAGATTGTTTACCATATGTGGGGCTGCAAAGCTCTTGGGAACCTTAGCAACGTAGATTGCTTCTAACTCGTTCTTAGGGTTTGGCAAGCGTATCATTTTGACACTTTCAACTATTGGATGAATAGCGGTCATCGCGACATTCTGGATGCGTTCTTCCACACCCGTATCTGTTATCCATACTATGCCCATCGGGACTTTGTCGTCAGCTACAACTCCGTAAACTATTGTGCCCCCGTCAGTGTTGGCAAAGGCTGCTATATCTTTGGCAATTTCTTTGTTACTACTTACCTCCCTCTTATACTCCAGCGTCAAGTTCTCCTCAATCTTGCTATCGATGAGTTTTTGAATTTCATTCAAAGTCTCTAGGTTCATTGCTATGGCTCGCACCTTCTCATCGGCGAGAGATAGCCCTTGTACCGTCAACTATGCCGATTCAACTTAATCATACAAACTTTAGTGAAGTCACCTTACCTTGTCAATGACGGGATATTCCGTTAAAATGCCAATCTAACACTTCACTAAACCGTGTGATTGAGACTACTTGTCTTTTGCGGATGGTATGACTTAACAAAATGAGTGATGGTTACCGCCTTTAGTTGGCCACCCACCATTCACCCACTTATCCACTTCGTTTCCTTACTGACCGGAATAGCTTTCTTCGCACCCTATGTGATGCCGTCTAATCAAGATGGAGTCGAGAGAAGAATTCAACCATTTTTTGTGAATTTACGATATATATGGATCTTTTATGATAATCTTCTAGATCCACTGGACTGGTTCCCGTGACATTTTCATATAGACGATCTGGTGTCAGAGACCGGCCTACTCCGTAATCCACCAATAGCCAATCAATTCTTTCAGGTATTTGCCCGGCAGGCCCAAAATATACCTTGTCATTTCTAATAGTGCCAGAGGCCAAGTCTACATCGTCCAAGTCATACATGGCTATGTACAGAGGTGCATTTGTTATTACGATTGGTATAAGAATCACGGAAAATTCTTCTCGTTCGGAATCTTTTCCCCACTGTATTTCTTGCTCTTGGGCAATTCCAGAAATACCTATGCAGGCTTGTATGAATGCATCTTCTATCGGCTGGGGTGAAGAGTATCTCTTATGCTTCTTACCAAGTTCTAGCCACCAATTGTCAACCAAGTAAGTTATCAGATTATTGAAGCGCGGTTTTATTAAGGCATACTCAATTACTTTGTCTATATGTCTACCGGTGGGGTATGTTTGTGTACGTAAATTTACGAGTAGTGGCTGATTGAAAGCTGGTAACAACGGTTTACCGAATAACCAAAACGTGCGACTGGAGTTGACTCTTTTGCATTCTATGATGGCGTAAATGTTCTTTGCTTTAGGATAACTTTTGACATCTTTCAAGAGGATATCAATACGTGTATCTTTGACTTTCGCCGAAACAGGGTATTCTTTATTTAGGACTAACCATTTTGTTGTTTCCTGATTGTTCTGTAGAACTTCGGCACATTTCTCTTGGAACAAGAATCCATGCTCATTTAGTCCTTCATAGAGAATACTCTGCAAATTATGCTCTGCATTTATTGGCTCATGGTCATCCATCTCCGACTCTCCTCTGCTATTTTGGGTGCAGCATTGTAGTCGCTTGCCGAGGCTGTAGGGAATCCGCAGGCTAGTCACACCAAATGAAGAAATTACTCAGTTCGACAAATGTCACTAATACGCCTGCCTTTTTTAGTCGCCCTCCGCTGCATCTGCCAAGCATTAATTTTAGCACGCTTGATTTCGTATGGGAAGGAACAGAACATAACCAGAGAGTCTAGTTAAAAAGGGACTAGATAAGCAAAATTAAACAATTGTCAATTTTGTTTACTGGTCGGTTCATGTCCTGTCGGAAAATAAATTTGCCACCTGCACAAAATGGCTTGTTGTTACCTAATGCTAGATGGGTTTAACCCATGGGCGGAAAGCCATAGTCATGTGTTACATCGAGGCCAAAGGGATAGAGTGCGTCAAGTAATTTCTTCACTAAAGGATTCGGCCTCCTGTTGTCCACCCTGGTGTATTTCCACTGATATCTTTCTACGTCTAAGTTTATTATGTAAGTCCACAGGACTATGCTCCCGAAGTTACTGTGGTCCAATTGCTCAGATACATATTGCTTCAGTTCATCCATGCTAGGCAGTATCTCTTGAAGCGTACTGTGGTAATTGATATTAGTAAAGTCAATGAATAAAGCATTGTTAATATTGCAGTAGTCATATTGAGACTTCTCTCGGATGACTGAGCCAATCTTGTATTTGAGGTCAACAATCGTAGTTTTTGGTCTAGACAGATGTGCACTTCCGCACTCGATACACACGCCATCCCAATTTTCAAGAAGGGTGAAGTCTGGCCGCTCGGTTTTTATGAATGGGACTTTGTTCCGAACTAACGAAGCAGCCACGCTAACCTCAAATCTAATACCAAAATAAGTATCATTATTGCAAGACTGCAACGCTCGCCGAAATACCCTAAATAACTTCTTGTCGCGGCTGCTGATTTCCTTCAGATTCTTGACAAGCAGGGAAATTGAACTGTTTTCGTAATCTCTGTTGGCATAGTCACCGGCCTCGTGGAACGTGAGGACTCGCTTGATGGACTGTCGTATTGGGTGTTGAGCAAAGGAAGGCCCATCAATAAACCGTTTTCCGAGGAGCCTTTTCAGGTCAGTGATATTCTCGGCTAAAGTACCCATCCGTTTACACACACCAACGGCTTGTCAAGAAGAAAATCCACTATGCTTCCTACAGGACTATTTTACCACGCGAGCGGGGCCCTTTGGATCTTGCTCTTTACTGATCGGGAGGTCACCAGCATTAATCCTAACAATGGGTAGCTGTATGACACAACCTGACGAATTGTACAGTTTTCTAGTCAGCTTCAAGCACTGGGTAACAAACTCAATTCCGCTCTGGCTTGGGCGCTCCATGGTAGGCCCACAATGCTAAATCGCAAATCCGGGGTTAGATATTCACAGCTTGTCCTGCCTTTGACAATAATCGGTTAATTTTTCACCACTTTAATTTGCCTAGTTGCCGACTACTATTGTCATCAATGATGACATTCATGTAGTAGCAGTAATGTCCACTACAATAAGTCTGCTTTAAAATAGGAGATGTTGTCAGTTAACTTTGCTTTAAGCAATCTGCTGGGTCGATTCCATTATGCTTCAGTAAGAAATCAAGTTTAGTCTCTAATCTAGTTAGCCTGTGCTCTGTCCTGATGGTTACTGGTATGAATGCTGCTAGTATCACTCCGAGTAAAGTGACGGTAATTGCTTCAATCACGTGACTATTCTGAATTCTAAAGTAGGCACTAATCAAGGTCAAGTAACGTAGATTGCTCAAACTCATCTTAGACGATAGCGAATCCATAGTAACTGATTTAGATGTTGCACAAATGTAATTTCTCCTCCAATGCAGTAGTAACTATATATAAAACCTGCCTTAAAAAATGCACAGTACACATCGTTTAGGAGATGATCTGAATATCACATCAACTAGGCAAGGACAAAGCGGTTTTCATTTGATGGTAGCATCAAGTGCACCATCCAATTGCAATTTGTGTTTGGGTGATTTCACTGACATCATAAAACTCAAATTTTTCTGCTCAAATATGACTGGGGTATTGACCTTGCGACGGTAACTGTATATTATTTACAGTATGTCAAGATTCACGCTACAAGAGAAGGAAGCCATAAGGAAGGCAAGGCAAGAAGGAGCTGGATTAACTGAGTTAGCCCGCATACATAATTGTCGCCCTTCAACGATCCAATTTATCTGTGAAGGGATAGAGCCAAAATCTGATGGCAACGGCTATGAAGTCATCACTGGCTCAGAGCTCCTCACTTTCTTAGCCGATTGGTTGCCGGTGCATCCCAACGAAGGCTTGCCATTGCCAAGATGGTTAGTTAGGCAATATGGGATCGGCGAATGGACTAAAAAGTAACTAATAAAAATGCCTCTCCCGGAGATGGAGAGGCAGATTGGAAAATTGAACACAGTAGGAGGTTTATCACCTACCCACATTCATTATTGTAACACAGGGAAGTGAGATTGTAAAAAGTGGAAAACATCAGAAAAATTAAGCTGGAAGAGTGGCTACAATTCACCAGAGACTACTTCTCCGACTTACGGGGCAAGGATATTTTTAACGGTGAAATTAGGAAAGAAGTCAATAAACGCATTACGGAGTTATCAAACTTGGAACAGATGCTATTTAGGACGGGGCAACTGGAACCTCCACCTGATGATTTTAACGAAGGTTTTGATAAGTTAATTACCGCCAATAGAAGACTTGGCTGGAGAGTTCCAACTGGTAAGCAGTTAGAAAGAACCAGACAGCGAGTTAAGAGATTTTGTGAAGGGAAAGGAGTGTTTGTTATTTCTACTGGGAGTAGTTAGATGACTACCGCGGCTAGGGGAGTCTCCCAATCTGCCAATTCCTCCTTTTCCTCTAGCCGCACTAATGTGATAAGTTGAGAGAGTTTGCAACCGAGGCAGAGAGAAGAGAGAGTGTCTCCGATGGAAAATGAAGTATTGAGGAGGCAGTAAATGGCATTCCCAAATGAGTGATTAACCTCGGGAGTTCCCACCACTTCTTAAGAGGCAAAGCCTCCAGCGCGGGCAGGAGATGGCCTGTCAAACCTCGAATAAGTAAGCACTGGAGGCGAAGATGGCAATACAATGGTTAATCGAAGATTGGCTCCCGATAGGACATAAAGGACAAATTACAGCCCCGGAGGGCTCTTTCAAAACTATGTTACTTTCTCACTGCTCTGTATGCATCGCTTCTGGAACTGCTATTTTCGGTCACAGAATTCAACAAGGATCTGTGATACTGGAAGACGAAGAAACACCAGAACCTTCTCTTGATACTCATTTAGATAGATTTAGTCAAGGTCTTGGATATAACAGTTGGAAAGATTTACCTATAACGAAACTATCAATGAGCGGATTTAAGTTTGGCCGTAGGACGGAATTGCATAAACTACTAGCTATTATTGAGGATGTGAAACCAAGACTCATCAGCTTGGATAGTCTTATTGCTATGCTACCAGGTGGTAGGCAGGGTATATACGAAAATGATTCTAATTTGGGGATAATAGTAAGGGACGACCTAAATAAGATGCTGGAATGCTACCCTTATTCCACTACCCTATTAGCTGCACACAGTAAGAAGTTTGTTAGTGAGCTCAGGCTAGAAGATTTAAGGAAATACGATATGCAAAGCTTGGTTAGAGGGCATGGTTCGATAGTTGGAGAAGGTTGTGATACTGGCTTTATCATTAAAAAGATAAGCGAGCACCCAGAACCCACTCGGTTTGCCATAATTACCAAATCTAGACGCCAAGCTATTCCAATGAGTGCGAAAATCGTTTATGTGGAATTGGAAGAACAAAGCTATGGAAAAGGTTGGGCTAGATTAAAAGAAATTCCGCCGACAATTCTTCCTCCTTCAAAAATTGCCAAGGAACTTTTCCTATTATTTGTGGATAAGGACTATCACACTTCTAGAGAGATAGTTAATAAGTATGCCTTCTATGGTAGAACAGAATGCTATACGGGCGTTCTGGAGTTATTGGAGCACAAAGTTATCACTAACACAAGTAAACCACAAACTTATACTCTCAATCTTTACTGCCGACAGCAATGTGACCCCGTTTATCTTGCTACTCTAAAGAAAAAATGAAAAATGTTACATTCTCCAGATATGAGCATTTTAGAAAACGATGGTTTGCTAAATACGAGAGTTGTAATAAAACTGAAAGAAATGAGAAAGCTGGATTTGTATTTAAAAATGCGTTTCAAAATGCACCCCCTGTGTGACTTTCTTGAAAATAGAAAAAACTCAAATAATGAGTGCATGTGTGAGTGTTATATTTATTATTTGCACATACACCCCCTGTTTGGGTTTTTTTAAGGAGGATAAAAATGCCAAATTATAGCAAAGTTGAAGAGATAAGATTCCTACACCATGAGGAGGAGATCAACGACTATCTCAAAGATGGCTGGGTTATCATTGTTCCCCCTTTTGTCGGTTTGAGAAGAGTTAACGATGGGAAAGATGGTAACTATGCGCCGGTGGATATTCCATTCAGGCAGGTCATACTAGGCAAGATGAGATGAAAAAAATTAAGCCGGAGTATGCCCATTACTGGATTATAGACGAGAACAACTTCGGCATCTGTGTGAAGTGTGGGGCGACAAGGCAATTTCCAGTTCCGATGCCTCCACCTCTCACTAAATTTGAACGACGATTTATAGAAAGCTGGCACTCTGGACTTCCGGAAGAAACATGCTCGGTTCAGTTAGGAGTGCGGGATTGTTTTAGTCTATTCCACCGATGACAACACGATTGATAACAAGGAGTAGTTTTGTATTTAGGAGAATGTTCAAAAGCTATATTTAACCCTTGTTTTCAATTTGCATAGCTAACAGTGAGAATATAAAATTATGATTGTGGGGTCTTATGTTAACTAAAGAACAACAAAGTGAAGTTCAAAGGTTGCTGAAACAAGGCATGCCCTTTAGAGATATAGCGAAAGAAGCCAACGTCGGATTATCTACTGTTCAAAGGTTGTCCAACAAATTTGAGCTAGAGGATAGCGACTTCGGACGATTAAAAGCAGATGTTGAAGACTTGCGAGACCTGTTCTTGGAGCACTTGAGAAACGACCATGGATATGAGGAGGTATGACGCATATGGAGGAGCAATCAAAGTTAAGCGAATCAACAAATAAACTGCTGAATGAACTGGCAAAACAATCCGGGAAGAGTTCACGGGAAATTCATGATGCTCTGCTTTATCAAGGGCTGCGGTCCCTAGATGGGAAAAACCAGCAGGACAGTCATAGTGGGGAAGTTCTAGTGAAGCTCAAGGCCATGGGGGATAAGCTAGAAGCTATGGCGAGGCCCCCCGGGTACCCCCCTCTAGGTTTAATACCCGAAATACTCAAGAGAAGGAGAAGATAATGGCAAATGACTTGAGACGAGTAATGGCGAATTTCGAGCGGGAATTCAAACCACCTCTACAACTATCAGAAATTTTATATCCCGAAAAGGAAGCTGCTTCCACAAAAGTGTATGACAGAATCGAGATAGCCACTGCTAATCCTGGGTGGCATCGAATGTCCACTGGTGAAGACGTATTCATTAGTGAAGCAGAAATCAGGGAAGCTAAAGGAGTGACACCACTTGAAACTGGTAGAAAGAGAGGAACTTTCATGCAGAAGTCTGTTCCACGCAGCTATGACGTTAAAGTAAGGCAGGTAGGTCTGGTACCAGAAGATGAAGATAATACTTGAAATTCCGGAAGGCAAATTGACCGAGGAGATAAATCAAGCTTTTGGTTCGCAAACCTACTCGATTCACCTGCCGAAGCGGGCACTCCTCGATATAGCACAGGCGCTGGAGGAAGCTAACCAAGCTCAAGAGAATAATTTATATCTCAATTTAGCTAACGGCACATGGGAGTTAAGATGAGTCTATCGCTTACCAATTACTCTCACAGTTTGCCATTTGGTCGAAATGGCAAGCAGGAGTTGTGTCGGGAGTAGCGCATGATTAGTCGAAGTCATGGGCTACTCCACTTTCAAGGAGATGGTTGACTTCCAATTTGTTTTACCTCCTGTGGGGCTGCCTCAAGTGGTGGCCCCACTCTGCTATCTGGGACTTTTGATGAATGGAGAAAAAAACAGAATAACATTGTAAATGTTAAGGTAACAGTAACAATAACTGTAATGATACAGATAGCTGTAATAAACCGAATAAAGATGAGGTGGTGAGCACACGCAATCACCACAAGGGTAAAATCATAGATGGCAATAGCAAGTAGAGAAAAAAGAGCTGTAGGCTATCCCTGGATAACTAGAGAAATCCATGATGCTTTTGTTGAGGCTGGAGATGCCGGGATATGCATTGCCGACTTATATCGCAAGCTAAAAGGAAAAGGAAGCAGAGCTAGCTATCAAACAGTCTATCGGTTCTTCTACTGCCTAAGGCAAATGGAGTTAATAGAATTAGCTGGAACTGAGCCAGCAAAAATGGAGCAATCATTCGATAAGAGGCTATACAGAGTAGTCGCAGGCAAGGAAGATGCTGAAGAATGGAAGACTTATCCACTGATCCAGCTATATCCATCAGCAAGGCTTGGTGCAGCACGGTATATACCTGGAACATCGCAAGGAAGAGCAAGGGAGTATGCCAAAGATTAACCACATCCATCCTGAATATTTAACTGAACAGCAAGTTCTAAACATAGCTAAACATTGCTTAACTAAGGGAGATGCTATGTTAGTTAAGCTATTGTTCTACACTGGAGCAAGGATTTCTGAAATTTTGGCAGTAAAGTCGATAGACATTGATTTTGATAAGGCAACAGTAAAGCTACCGGCACTAAAGAGAAGTCGAGTGGTAAGGAGAAAAAAGGTAGTAATAAAGAGAAAGCCACCAACTTATAAGTTTGCTGTGATACCAGATTACTTCTTGCCAGAATTGCGGGAGTTTATCAAAGGGAAACCGGAAGATAAGAAGCTATTCAATATTAGCAGGCAGTTAGCTTACGCCAGGATAAGGATTGCCTCTATTAAGGCAGGAATAAAGGGAGTTTATTGCCACTTACTGCGGGACTCACTGGCTACAAATTGGGCATTGAGAGGTGGGTCTTTAACCATACTGCAGAGACAACTCGGGCACGCGTCCTTATCCACCACGACAGATAGATATATCCGATATTCCACCGCGGACATTAGGGAGGAAGTAGCAAGAATTTTTTGAGTGAGACACTTGGCTATAATTCACTTCAGCCATGGGATAAAGAGGGAGGCTTCGAAATGGCAGAAAACAAAGGCCTGAAAGTAGCAAGTTGTAATTCACCCAACGAGAGTTGCAGGAACCTATTAAGCGACTACCACAGTCCCAACAATTGCAGCATCTGGAGGGCACTTAATCGGACCACCGAGATTAAAAGTCCCCGCTGCTAATCCAATAATTCGGTTTTCAGGGACAGCGAAAGACGGGGCAGGAATTTGCTCGCAAAATACTCCACAGTTAGGACATTTGAAAATAATATCCCGCAATTGGCCGTTTATGATTCGTTGTGCGAGAGTATTATTACATGAGCCACAAACGAGGTCGACATCACCTTGCCCAATAAAGAAAGGTGCTTTGCCCATGACGACAGTCTTTGTTAACTCCTTTGGCTCAGCAATAGTGACAAGTTTTACTTCAGGCATGTTGTATTTTTCCGTTGTTGCGCTCCGAAACCATTATAATCAGGTAAGGAAGCCGAGTCAATAGCAATCTTTTAAGTGAAAGAGAGTGAGATAACAATAACATGTTATTGTTTCAAAATTTGCATTTTGAAAATACACATGTTAACATTTGTTAATGCAAAAATATGCTTTGATACGAGTGTCGGAAGACACCAAAAAACGGTTAGATGAGTTCAGAGCTCACGGGCAATCCTACAACGGATTGTTGTGGGAGCTACTCGAACGAGTAGAGAAGGCTGGTTTTGGAAAGGCAGCCGACCGACTTGGTTTGTTGAAGCCGACGGAAGGCCCACCGATACCAAAGAAAACAGGCAGGAGGTGGAAGGAGAAATAGTAAAAAAGTGAGCCAAGCCCCGACACAATCAAAGCTTGGCTCAAAGGATGAATTCAACGCGGTCGAACCCAATCCCATTTCTATTTTATGGGACTGGTTAAAGAAAATCAAATAGAAAGGAGGTGAGCAAATGTTTGAAGTGAAAGATGGCAAAGTGGTCTTCAAGCACGATGATGAAGAGAAGACCAAAGCTGGCGCTGGAGTGGCAATTAAGTTGAACGGCGAGCGTCTAGTCAGGCTACAGAGCATATTAGGCCGCAGTGGTTGGGTTAATCCAGCCGCAAAAGACAGCAGCGAAGCCACCAAATCATGGAAGCGGCGTGAGGCATTGACGGCACTAGCACTGAAGCTGCTGGACGTCGCCATCGCAACCGCCGAGCAACACAGTGCCAAGTAACAGGCTATGAGCAAGCCAGGTGGGAGATAATCCTGCCTTGCTTGTTCGTAGACTACAAAGGGGGTAAATCAAATGGACTTAAAGTTTGAGTTGGATAAGGCAACCAAGAACACTCATCGCTATCTGGAACAGCCAGAAAATGGTCAGCCTGTAGTGATAGGCACTTTGTATGTCCAGAAGTGGTTCCTGGGCAACCCTGCTCCGAAGGAAATCAAGGTTGCGATTCAGAAGTAAAGTCGGAGGGAAATGACGATTAGAAAAGGGAAGATTGTCAATTTTATTGGGAGTTGGGGGAGTGGTATTGCTCAACTTGCGATGGAGGATTCTGAGACTGGAGATGTTGAGTTTGTTCCGTGTGAGAATGGGCCGACGGTGAGGGCGCTTGAGGATGCTTTTGGTGAAGTGATAACGCCTGGGCATACGGCGAATGGTAATGGTTACAAGGGGAAAGAGGTTTTCTGGGTGTGGGATGAGATGGGTTTAATGATGGCTAGTTTTATGCCAGTTGAGATGGCGTCTGATTCACTGATTGAAGATTACGAGAACCAGAAGAATGAAGAACAAATCTAAATGTCCAGCTTGCGGTAAAGAAATTGATACGCTGCCATATGTCGAGCACGGGTCGATGGTATGGGATGGTAATGAGTGGACAAGCGACCCCGACCGCGGTGACATTGAGTATTACTGCCCTGAGTGTGACTACAAGCTGGAGTATGAGGAACTAGAGAGGTTAGGAGTGTTCTGAGAAATGATGACACCAAAAGAGGCGATTGACTCTGTTTTGGACAAAGCCCCAGCCACGCTCAAGGAGGACAAATATCACAATCCAATACTCTTCGTCTTCGGCGAGAAAGCCAATGCCATGGTCTTACTTGAGTTTAAAGACTCCGATTCAAAGCACAAGGCTATGTTGGCTGCCGGTAAGAAAGTTGCTCATTTACGCCCTTATTGTGTTGCCTTTATAAGTGAAGCATGGATGGCAAAGGAGATACCGCCAGAAGGCAAGGAAGTGCACGATATGCCAGATAAGGAAGAGTGTTTGGTAGTTGTTGCTCAAAACAGGCAAGGGGAGACGCAGTCCGCCGCCATTCCATTTAGCAGAGTAGCTGGAGAGATAGTGCTAGGAGAAACAATCTATGCTCCTTACACAGAAGCCTATTTACTTAAGCTATTTTGGAAAGGCACAAAGAAAGGGGGTGAATGAATGAAAGCATTTTACTGTGAAAGATGCGGAACTAGGTTGATTCTAGTTTGGGTAGGCAAGAAAATTCCTTGGCTTGCTTGTCCTTTATGTGATAAAGAGGAATTAAAACAGGCAACCAAGAAAAGGGGGGTGAGTAATGTTTTGTCCTAGACATGGATGTGAACTCCAATACGTCAGAACTCAGCCCGACGTGGCAGCGCCACACGACATCTATTACTGTGACCAATGCCAGGCTGAGTGGGAATGGACAGAATTCAGCGATGGCAAGGTGATTATGGCTACTGGGGAAGACCAGGACATAGATAGAGAGGGAGTGAATGGTGCCTAAAAGAAAGGAGATAAGCAGTGGACTACAAGAAAGCATGGAATATGCTGCGAGATGAAGTTCGGAACCTAGGTGAGCAAGGAGTTCAGTCAGTTCATCCCGCTCTCCTCCTTCGAACAATGGACTTTGTTGAGCAGGTGGTTACATACCAGGAACAACTTCAAAACCAAATATTCAAGAAAGGGGGTGACTTATGAAGGTAGTAGTCACGCTGGAGCTTCCTGAAGAGCTAAAGCAGTTGTTGAAGAAGCTGAGCGAAGATGTTGAAGTCAAGCTCATTGTGAAGCCGAAGAAGGAAGAATAGTGGCAGGCGAAGGCATCACGGTTTACTGTCCATGTTGTGGCGCTAAACTTGTGGTGCCTTTCACGCCAGCTAAAGGTTTACGAGTGGCTGTGAGCAAGAGATGTACTAAATGCAAGAAGCTATTCCGCATTGAGGTTAGCGGAGAATACATATTCGTGAGAGGAGGTTGGAAAGATATATAGGCAGCATGAACACAGAAGAAAGATTATTGAAGCTATATCAAGAAAGGCCAGAGTATCTTGCTATCCTGAAGTCTTGCTGTGAAGCTCATCACCGTGGCTGCAATCAACCTTATTGGCTCGGTTTTGAGTATACGGATATTAAGCTGGATACTGATGACTTCAAAGTTGCGATGAGCATTCCAAGAAGGCTTAACATCTTGGCTAACTTGGGATTTCTCGAAGTTAGTTTCCACTCCAATAGCTCTACTAACTACAAGGTTCCGAACATTGAAGAAGTGGAAAGGGTATTGGTCAAGGTGGAGGAATTGGAGCTTGAGCCAACCTTCAACAAAGAAATAGGCATACCACAGGATTTATTCTCCACCATTGCTGGTTATGAGGATATAAAAGCCCTCTTCGAACAAGTGCTAAAAGTTGAGAGATTTCACATCCTTCTCTGTGGTTCTCCGGCATCGGCCAAGACTTTATTCCTTTTGGAATTGGCTAGGCTCGATGGCAGCTTTTACTGTCTCGGCTCAACAACTACAAAGGCCGGTTTAGCTGAAATTCTTTATCAGCAGAGACCAAGGATTTTGCTGGCTGATGAGATTGATAAATTCGAGACGAAAGACATTGCCATCTTACTCTCACTCGCTGAGACAGGGATAGTCAGTGAGACTAAATCAGGGAAGATGCGGGAAGTAAGGCTAAATACAAACATCTTTGCAGCAGCAAACACCACCAAAGGAATGCCGGTGGAGCTTCTCTCAAGGTTCAGAGTTCTTTATCTCCCTGAATACACTAAAGAGGAATTCCTTGAAGCTTCGAGGAAGGTTTT
>Ga0315532_1001592_pt1 | contig 16571 bp, 12 predicted proteins | sample SalMarWE160370MG_FD_203082 | JGI IMG/M metagenome (GOLD analysis project Ga0315532, IMG submission 203082) | Salt marsh sediment microbial communities from the Plum Island Ecosystem LTER, Massachusetts, United States - Salt Marsh Sediment WE1603-70 ... | reverse complement strand
TTGGTAGCAGCATATAAAACCTTCCTTGCGCCGAAGGTGAGGAAACAAAACCCCGCGATAAAATCGCGGGGCTAAACCTTGAGTTATTAGGACAAATATGTTAAAATATAAGGATAGTTTGGAGGTGCATTTTAATTGGAGAAAATGCGTCAGACTCTAAGAGTCAGAAAAGAGCGAGCCATATTAGTAGCAGCCCTGCTCGGCCGGGGTGGAGAGGGAGATGACTTAGCTGAGCTTACCGCATTAACCGAGAGCGCCGGGGCGGTCATTGTAGACAGGTTCCAGCAAAAAATTCGCACTATAAATCCTGCCACATACATTGGCAGGGGCAAAGCTGAAGAGCTTGCAAATCGAGTTAAAAGGTTCAAAGCGGACGTAGTAATTTTCGATAATGACCTTTCTCCAGCTCAGATTCGCGAGCTTGAAGAGATTATCCAAATCAAGGTTCTTGACCGCAGTGAGCTGATTCTGGATATATTCGCCACCAGGGCAAAGACCAAGCAGGCCAAGCTTCAGGTCGAATTGGCCCAGTTGGAGTATACCTATCCGCGACTAACCCGAATGTGGTCGCACCTCGATACGGTAGCGGGTGCAGGCGGGGCTACCGCCGCGGGCACCGTCGGCGCTATAGGCACCAGAGGCCCGGGCGAGCAGCAGCTCGAAATCGACCGCCGATTAGTTAAAAAACGAATAACCGAGCTTAGACATGAGCTGACCAATATTGATAAGCGCAGAATCCGCGAAATCGACGGCCGAAGAGGGCTATTTAAAATCTGCATAGTCGGCTATACCAACGCCGGCAAGAGCACACTCTTAAATGCGCTTACCGATGCAGGCGTCTTTGTTGAGGACAGGCTCTTTGCCACGTTGGATACACGAACGAGAAAATGGACGCCGGCCAAAGGAGCGGAAGTGCTCATCAGTGACACCGTCGGCTTCATAAAAAAGCTGCCTCATCAATTGGTTGCCTCGTTCAAGGCCACTCTGGAAGAAGCGGTAAACGCCGACTTGCTGCTGCATGTAATCGATGTCTCTAATCCCGAAGCCTTAAAGCAAATCGAATCAGTGAATGCTGTTTTGGACGAGATTGGCTGCGGCCAAAAACCAATTCTAAAGGTGCTGAATAAAGTCGATTGCGTTAAAGCCATCAGTCAGCTTGAGATGCTGCAAACCATGTTTGATGATACAATTGCCATATCGGCCAGGACCGGCTTCGGCCTGGATAACCTTGCAGAAAAAATCGCTCAAGTCTACAAGGGCGGCGAGCTTTTAGTGCGGGTCAGCGCTAGCCAATCGAACGGCAAAGTCCAAAGCTTTCTGCGCGCCCATGGGCAAATCTTGAATGAGGAATATTTAGACAGTTCTGTTATTATCGACGCCAAGCTCGGCCGAAACCAACTACCCGACCTTCAAAAGCTCCATCCAGCTCATCTCGATATTATAGAAGCGTGATGCGTATTGCGGAAAAATGTCCTTGAACTTATTGGCTTGTATAATAAGATGACGTGATATGGGCTGAGGTTCATCCTTCGTAGTATCTGCTACGGAGGATGGATTCTTTGGGTTGCGATTGGGTTCCCACGAAGCGGGGTTCCCTCATAGGCTTCCTTGTCATACATACCCCTTTTTCCTCAGCCTTTTATATGAGGAGCATGTAAGGTAGGCTGTGCCTACTATATCACTTTGGTTCGACAAAAAAATAGGCCGAAGCGTTTGCATTCAATATTCAGACAGGTTATTATGATAGCAGAAAAGCTCAATGCCATTGACGCGTAAAGGTTATTTTGAGAAATGTCGGACTACCAGGTGTTATGGACGGGAAGCTTGAAAATAAAGCTGAAAATGCAGATAGACTCGCCGGCGGGACCCTCGAAACCAAGGAGTACTACGACAAACACGGCTGGACGAAGCTACCGGATGGTCGCCTGACCGACAATGTGCGTTTTGGGAAGCCCGAGGGATGTCCTTTGCGCATTGCGAGTCATCAACTCCACATGCGGCGCATCCACGAGGCGCTCGACCAAGCCGGCGAGTCCCTGAACCTCCTGGAATGTGGCTGTGGCGGAAATCCCGAATTAAGCTTGCTCGACCTATGTGCCCATTACACCGGCATTGATTTCTCCCCCAATGGGCTGAAAGCCGCAGACGAAAAGCTCAAATCGCAGGGCATCCCTTACCTGCTTGTCGAAGCTGACGTCTGCTCCATACCATTCGCGGATGGGAGCTTCGACGCCGTCTACTCTGCTAATATGGTCTTTCATATCCAAGATCCCGAGGGCCAAGCCGCCGCCTTTCGCGAGATGCTCCGCGTTACGAAGAATGACGGTATCGTTGTGCTCATCCTCGACAACCCGCGGCCCCTACTATTTCCGGGCTGCTTGGTTCGGCAGCTAATCGCTGACACTCCCATCGTGGGCCACATGCTCTACAAGCTACTCTACAAGCTACGCAACAAGCTACGCCGCAAGACGTCCGCTCCGATCATTCCGTACAACCCTCGGCCGCTGGGTTGGATGCGCCGGCGGTTGCAACCGTTTGGAAAGGTCGAAATCATCGGATCCCGCATGGCCTCAGGCTGGTTCAGCCGACACATATCTGAGAAGCAAATACTGGGACGCTTAGCTTGGAAGGCTCTGGTCTGGTTGGAACGCGAGCACCCAAAAGCTTGCGCTTTGCTGGGTAACAAAATCCAGATCACCGTTCGCAAGACCAGCTAAAGGGCAAGTCCTCCAGCCCATAACGGACAGTTGTAAAACACATGTTCGCGGCGCGGTCGACTCGGATATTATGATCGTCAACTTAATAACCTATGCAAATTCGGGATAAAGAATTAATGTCTATGAGCAATTTTTAGATTCCGGAACTCATTTTTTGCTACCATCGTATTGAAGATCATCAACAGCTTTCTCATTGCTGCAATAATTGTTGTAATCTTAGTTTTGTCTAATGAAAGCAATCTCTGGTAAAACTCTCGTATGTTGGATTGTGCAGTATTGCAACCGGCATAGGCATAAACAAACCAGCTCTGACATGGTTGCAGTTATGTTGAGAAAACGGAAAAAATGTCTTTTTTTATTGATGTACACTCGTGCTACGTAGCCGACATAAGATAGTGATGAGGCGCTCGTCATTTTTGATTTTTAATTTCCCTCCACCTTGTCCATGTGAAACATGACAAAAATTTACACTTGACGCAAGTAATTGGTAAGTATAGTATTTAGGGCGAGTTAATTGCCTAAGTTGCCCGTTTTAACGTGGGCAAGATTAGACCCTTTTGGACATTTAAACTTATGAAATCGGTCAGTAACAAAAAAGTCTTTCTGATTGCTATGTTGTTTTCCATCTGTTTCGTAAGTAGTTGCAGCAGGATATTTAGAGCCAGACAAAGTGCAAAAAAATCAGAAGAATTGGCGGAGCTCGGCACTACGATAGGCATGTTGGCTGACGTAATCATCCCGGAATCAATACCCGTGGATGGTTTCGGTTTAGTGGGTGGTCTTGGCGAGACAGGTTCTGCTGAATGTCCGCCGAAGGTTAGGGACTATCTCAAACAATATATCCTTACGCAACTGCCGGAACGTATAGACATTGATAAATTCATTCATCGCAAAGATACCGCTGTAGTACAAGTTTATGGAGTGATACCCGCGGCGGCCACGAAGAACCAGCGCTTTGATGTGCAAGTTACTGCTTTGCCGGGCACACAAACGATTTCTTTGGGAAACGGCTGGCTCTACAGAACCGAGCTTATATTAGAAGGGACCTTCGGCATGAGTACACGGGTCTTAGCGGTGGCAGAAGGACCTCTGTTTATAGATAAAATCACCAGTTCCAGAGTAGATACAAAACTTGCGTATGTATTAGGCGGCGGCAAGGTTGCTGAAGACAATGCCATAAATGTGGTCATTCGCAGACCCGATTTTAGAGTCACCAGCCTTGTCCGCAACCGTTTAGATGAGCGTTTCGGCTACGGCACGGCTAAAGCCCTCTCGCCAAACCGGATAGAATTGAGTGTGCCGGATAAGTATAGAGGGACTAAGCGGCACTTTGCTGAGATTGTCAGGACACTGTTTCTTGATAATCGGCCGGAATCTTCACGGGAAAGAATCAGGACCTTAGTAAACAAACTTGCTTCCTCCCGGGACGATGCGTATGAAATTGCTCTTGAGGCAATAGGCAATGAAAGTCTCGATGAACTTTCTACTTTATTAAATTCGTCCGATGAGCAGGTTCGGCTGCGAGCGGCCAGATGTATGCTCAATTTAGGTAGTGACCAGAGCATGCCGACGCTTCGCGAAATAGCAAGGGATGGAAACTCCGCTTACAGGCTCGAAGCTTTGGAGGCGATAGCCAAATTCGGCAAGCGCGATGACATCACTGCGATATCACGGATATTATTAGGCGATCGCGATTTCGATATTAAATTGGCTGCGTATGAACAATTACAAAAATTAAACGATTTCGCTATATCGCAAAGATTTGTTGCACGCAGCTTTTATCTGGATCAAGTCGCACAAGTTAAACAAAAGACTGTTTTTATCTACCGTAGCGGTCAGCCGAGAATTGCATTATTCGGCTCACCAATTTATTGCCGTGACAGCATTTTTGTACAGTCAGCCGACGGCAACATAACAATAAACGCTTCCCCCGGCGATAATTATGTCTCGATAATGCGCAAACATCCCCTACGACCTGATGTAATACTGCGATTGAAAAGCTCTTTTGAGCTTGCTGACATTATTATGACACTCTGCGAGGAGCCTTTAACAAAAGAGGAGCAGGCGTATGGAGGTTTAGGGGTTTCGTACGCCGACATGATAGCTCTTTTGAAACAGATGTGCGACAAAGGAGCAATTTCAGCAGAGTTTCGCGCCGGGGACCTTCCGAAAATCGGCTAATTATCAAGAAAAAACTACCTTTCGGCCGATAATCCGCCATAGGCGGATACTGTAGGTTATCAGGTTATCAGGCTATCAGGTTGTTAGAATCTCTGATTTTCTGATGACATGGTTTCCTTTAGCCTTAAGTGATTGCGTGACTTTATAATAATTATTACCGGACGTTAGAAACAGGATGAAAAGATGAGACTTGATAAAATTGTTCTCGACGGATTCAAAAGCTTCGCTGACAAAACAGAGTTTAACTTCAAATCATCAATAACCGCCATTGTGGGTCCCAACGGCTGTGGTAAAAGCAATGTCGTCGATGCGGTAAAATGGGTGCTCGGAGAGCAGAGCGTCAAAAGCCTGCGAAGTGACCTGATGGCTGATGTGATATTTAGCGGAAGCAGCAGCCGAAGGCCGCAGGCAGCCGCTGAAGTCAACCTGTTTCTTTCAAATCCGGATGGAAGTCCCACAGGCAGGCTGCCTATTGACGCCGACGAGATACAAATAACCCGCAGAATATATAAAAACGGCGAAAGCGAATATCGCGTAAATAACAACACCTGCCGGCTGAAAGACCTGCGAGAATTGTTTATGGATACCGGCGTAGGCACAAAAGCCTACTCGATTATCGAACAGGGACAGATTGAGCAGATATTAAGCGGCTCCAAGATCGACCGAAGGGCTGTATTTGAAGAAGCTGCAGGCATAAGCAAATATAAAGCGCATAAGAAAGAAGCAATTCGTAAACTGGAACGCACAGAACAAAACCTGCTACGGCTTGCGGATATTCTGAACGAAGTGACAAAAGGCCTACGAAGCGTGAAGCTCCAGGCGGGTAAAGCGCGAAGCTATCTGCAATACAGCCAGCAGCTCAAAGAGCTGCAGGTCAATTACTGGTTGGCTGAATTCGCCAGGAATCAAACGCAGTTGGCAGAAAAGACAAATGCCCTCGACCAGGCCCAACAGCAGTTGCAGCAATTAGATGTGGAGGTTGCGAAAAACGATGCGCTGGCCAGCAAGCTGGGCGAGGAAAAATTAGAAGTCGAGCATAAGCTGAGCCACACCGATAACCTTTTAGTTTCCATCCAGAGCAAGATTGATCAACTGCTTCAACGAATAGAGTTTTTGCGGGCCAGGTTAACGGAACTGCAGCAAAGAAAAGAAAACGCCGGCCAGCGAATAGAGAAGCTGCAAGAGCAGGAAAGGATTTTTCAGGAAAATTTGTCTGGCCATAAACAGGAGTTGGCCGATTGTGAAAAAACGCTGGAAGAAAAAAGCCGCTCCATTGAGCAGACTCAACTGGCCATCCAGCAGATAAACGCGGAATGCGCTTCGCTTGAGGCGGATTTGGAAGATAACAAATCCGGTATCATCGATATTGTTCGCAGGACCGCGCAACTGCACAACGAGATTCAGAGCATTTCAGTCTATCGCGGCAATTTATCCACCCAAAAAGACCGTCTCGCAGGTCGTGCGGAAACGGCCAACGCAGAGCTTGAAAAATTGTTCGCTGAAAAAGCACACTGCAAAGCCCGCTTGGATGATATTGAAAAAGTGCTGAGCGAACTGCATCAGAGCTTAGATTCCAAACGCGAAAAGACAGAAGAAATTACAAAGCTGCTTGAAGCAGATAACAAGCGATTAGCCCATACCAAGGAGGCACGAAGCGCACTGTGCGGCGAGTTAGCTGTATTGGAAGACATGGAAAAAAGGTATGAGGGGCTAAACAGCGGTGTTAAAAGTATTTTGCAAAACAAAACCGTTGACAAGCTGGATTATATCGAGGCTCTGGTAGCTGAGATAATAAAAGTAGATTCCGAATATGCAAATGCCGTCGAGGCCGCGCTCGAAGGCAGGACCGACGCCATTGTAGTCAATAACGCTGACAGGCTGCTGGCCGATACGGGAACAATCACAAAACTTGACAGCAGAGTGAATTTTATATGCTTGGATAAGATAGAGCCGTTCGTTGACAAAAAAGATTTTTCAAAATGGCCTTGCGTCAAGGGCAGGCTCATCGAGCTTGTAAAAGCCGAGAGCAAATATGCACCATTAGCTTGGAAATTACTCGGCAAGGTCATACTCGTTGATTCGGTTGATAATGCGATTGAGTTGGCCAGGGCCGCCTCATTCGACTATACGTTTGTCACCGCCAAGGGTGAATCCGTAAGTGCGGATGGCATTGTGAAGCTTGGTCCGATGCGAAAACCGGCAGGGCTTATATCACGCAAGAGCCGGCTGCGCCAATTAGAGGAAAGCATCGCAAAAATCCAATCTGAAATTGATATGCTCGAAGAGGAAATAGGAAAGAAGAATCGAGAAAATGCACATACGGATAAGCTCTGTAAAGACCTGCGAACGGCTGTCTATGAAGCAAACACTGAAAAAATGCACATAAGCTCGAAGCTGACAGTTTACGAACAGGATATAAATCGGCTCAGAAAAGAGCAGCCTCTGATAGCCGGCGAAATCGACCTGCTGGAGGCTCAGATCGCTCAATCGGTGCAAAAAGAATACGATTCACAGCAGAAACTGCAGGAGCTTGAGGCAGTTAATAAGCAACGCACGGAGCACATAGAAGAGCTTGAGACAAAGTATAACGAGCGAAAGGACATGCAGCAGGCGCAAATGACCATGCTTACCGACCTTAAAGTGGCTATGGGCCAAGCCGTGGAACAGAGCCGGGCGGCCAAGCAGATAATCGTGAATCTGGAAAGCCAGATACAAGCAAACCGTAGAGCTACTGACACAACTCAAGAAGAAATTCGAAATTCGAAATTCGAAATTCGAAATTTAGACAGTGACATCCTTAACTGTGAAGCTCACGTTTCAGAGCTTTTCGTCGAAAAGGAGCAGAACCAAAAAAGCAATCAGCTTTTGTATGAAGAGATAGAAAAGCTGCTCGAAGAGAAAAAACAAATAGAGGAGATTCTGCTGCAAAAGCGCTCTGAGAAGAGCAAATTCGAGTCCGCCATAGGCGAGCTTAAAATAGAATTAGGCCAGTTGGATGTAAAGAAACAGGATTTGATTGAGAGAGTTCAGGAGGAACTGCAGATTGACCTGGTCGAGGCCTATAAGAATTATACGGATAGGGACATCGATTGGGAGCAGGTGCGGGAGGAAATAAACGAGCTGCGCGGCAAAATCGAACGGCTGGGCAACGTTAATGTCGATGCCATAGCTGAGCAGGAAAGCCTCGAACAGCGTCATAAATTTTTGAGCGACCAGGTTGATGATTTAAACTCCAGCCGAGCCCAGTTGCAGCAGTTGATAAATCGGCTTAACAAAAAAAGCCGTGAGAAATTCATCGAGACCTTTGAACAAATAAGAGGCCATTTCCAGCAGATTTTCCGAAAGCTCTTCGGCGGCGGCAAGGCTGATATAGTGCTTGAAGCCGGTTCCAACGAAAGCGGGGAGCCGGACCCTCTCGAAGCGGGGATAGAAGTAATAGCCAAGCCGCCCGGCAAGGAAACAAGGAGCATATCTTTGCTAAGCGGTGGTGAGAAGTCGATGACGGCTATTGCGCTTTTGTTTTCTGTTTTTAAGACAAAGCCTTCGCCGTTTTGCTTCCTCGACGAGATTGACGCGGCTCTGGATGAGGCGAATAACGAGCGCTTCAATATATTGCTGCGGGAATTTCAGAAGGATTCTCAGTTCATAGTAATCACTCACGCCAAGCGGACGATGAGCATTGCGGACGAGCTGGTCGGCATAACGATGCAGACCCAGGGGGTCAGCAAAAAGATTAGTGTCAGATTCGACCAGTTTGATGAACAGGAGGAAACCGCCGCAGTAGCATAATTTATATTGTTTAGCCGTCGCCGGAACGGCGGCGGTCTTCTGTGATGGTAAATCGTCCCCGACACTTGCAGAGCTTGTTTCGCTAATTTTCCCCTTTTACATTCCGTACTTGCAAACACTTCTGCTTATTAGTAGAATTCGCATTCCTTTGTTATATGAGCTTTTAAGAAGTGACGATGGCAGAACATTTTGACAAACACGTATTAAAAAACGGGATGGTTATACTCGGCGAGCCGATGGAGGTCGTTGAGTCGGTGGCGTTTGGTTTTATGCTGCCGGCTGGAGCTTCGGTACTTGCCGAAGGCTGCTGCGGAGCGGCAAATGTAATTTCAGACTGGATTTTCAAAGGAGCTGGTGACAAAAACAGCAGGCAGCTCAGCGACGCCATCGATGGGCTGGGCCTGCATCGAGGCGAGTCGGTCGGAAGCTCCTATATAACCATCGGCGCTGCATTGGAAGCCGATAACCTGGCGCAGGCCTTGGATTTGTATGCCGACATAATACGTCAGCCGCGACTGGAAGAGGACCAGTTTGAATTAGTCAGGCAATTGGCAATTGACGAGGTGCATGCTTTAGATGATGAACCTCGGCAAAAGGTGCAGCTTGTGCTGCGAGAGCAATTTTATCCACATCCCCTGGGGCGCAGCACCATCGGTAATATCGATGAGCTGAAGAAATTGACAGCAGAAAAAACGCGGGAGATTGTAAAGAGTAACTTCAATCTTTCGCAGACGATTTTTACGGTTGCAGGCAAATATGATTTTGATGCAGTTTGCCGGCAAATGGAAAAATTATTCGAAACGGACCAGCAGAAAGACCTCAAGCCGATTACATTTAATTCCAAATCCGGCGGATATACACATATCAATAACGATTCTGCCCAAGTGCACATCGGCCTGATGACCGGGACGGTGACGCCGAGCGATGATGACTACTACAACGCCCGGATGGCGGTATCGGTGCTTTCCGGCGGGATGAGCGCCAGACTGTTTACAGAGGTAAGAGAAAAAAGAGGGCTGTGTTATGCTGTCGGTGCAAGATATCACGGCCTAAAAGAAGCAGCGGGTATAATGTGCTACGCAGGCACGACGCCGGGTAAGGCTCAGGAAATGCTCGAATGTGTCATTGATGAATTTAATCGGCTCAGCGAAGGAATCAGCGATGAAGAGATTGCCAGGGCCAAAGTAGGCTTGAAAAGCGCTCTAATTCTGCAAAGTGAGTCGTCCAGCAGCCGGGCAAGTGCGATCGGTAGTGATTATTATATACTTGGCAGAGTGCGAAGCCTGGACGAAATCAAAGATAAGATAGAATCAACCAATGTTGATTCGGTTTTGGGCTTTTTGCGTAAAAATAAGTTTAAGGATTTCACGGTCGTGACAATCGGCCCACAAGAAATTAAAGCACTAAATTCTAAATGCTAAATCCTAAACAATATCAAAACCCAAATTCTCAAATGTTCAAAACATAATGTTTTGGAAATTAGAATTTTGAATATTTAAATTTGTTTAGAATTTAGATATTGGGATTTAGAATTTAAGTTCATATATGGAATTTAAGCAAAAGAGATTGGCGAACGGCCTGAACATAATCGGCGAGGTAAATACGTCTGCCAAATCGGCTGCGGTTGGTTTTTTTGTTAGAACCGGTTCCCGGGACGAAGCCCCACAGATAAACGGAGTATCACATTTTTTAGAGCACATGCTGTTCAAAGGTACTGAGAAGTTAAACGCCTTTGAGGTCAACAAGGCCTTCGACGGAACAGGGGCACAGTTCAATGCCTTTACCAGCGAGGAAAATACCGTCTATTACGCAGCGGTTCTGCCGGAATATGTAATAGAGGTCACGAAGCTGTGGGTAGAGCTGATGAGGCCGGCTCTTAGAGATGAAGATTTCAATATTGAAAAGAACGTCATTAAAGAAGAAATTGCGATGTACAAGGATATACCGAGCTTCGATGTTATGGATAGATGCAGAAGGCTGCACTTCGACAACCATCCTTGTGGTAACAGTGTTCTTGGCAGTGAAAAAGGTATAGATAGTCTTACGGTTGAGCAGATGCGTGATTATTTTGACAGCCGATACGCGCCGGACAATATGATGTTCGCATGCGCAGGTAATTTTGACTGGGGCCAAATCTGCTCGACGCTGGAAGAACTCTGCCTCGCCTGGCAAGGCCGCTCCGCCGCCAGGAAATTAGAGCACTTCCAAGGTAGTAAAAAGAAGGAAAGAATTGAAAAATCGAATCTGGCCTGCGAACATATATGCCTGATGAGTCCGTGCGTCTCTGCGCAGGACCCAGGAAGATTTGCAGCGTCGCTTTTAGCCGTTATCGTCGGTGATAATGTCGGCTCAAGATTTTTCTGGGAGCTTGTCGATAAGGCATTGGCAGAAGCGGCCACGATGCAATACAGCCCTATGGACGGCACGGGTGCGTTGTACAGCTATATCCGCTGCAGCAGCAAAAATGTCTCTAAAGTGCTCGATATCGTTCGGGGCATCTTTTACAGTTTGTCCGAGGAAGGTATAATTGAGGATGAGCTACAGAAGGCAAAAAATAAGGTCTTAAGCGCATTGGTAATCAAAAATGAGCTGCCGATGGGTCGTCTGATTGACTTGGGCTTTAACTGGATATATTTGAAAGAGTACCGTAATATAGAGGATGATGTTAAGGCTGTTAAAGCTGTTACCGTTGATGAGATTAATTCATTGATAAGGCAGTTTAATCCGGGTGATTTCACGCGATTTTCCATAGGGCCTGCACATAATGAGTAAGGTTGAAGGCAATAAACAAAACGGCGATGATGTCCTCCGGGCAGGTGATATAATACCGCCATATAAAGTTAAGCCTGCACAGGCCTCGGCGAGCCCAGCCGAGTCGCGTGAGCATGAAGTACCAAGATTTAACTTGGCTGAGGAGATTATGGCTGAGCAGCGAAAGGTCGCCGCTGTAAAGAGAAAAGCTCCAGGCCGAAATAGCGTAATCCCGCTCCGGCCGCAAGGCAAAACCGAATCAGTTAGACATGCCGTTATGCCGCCGAATACTCTGTTATTTAATCAGCAGCAAGTCATAATGGATATTGTGGCAAGGGACATCTCGCAAATGCGCAGAGACTTTTGGATTCGACAGGCTCACCACAAGGTTTCCAGCTAAAGACACTAATGGACACCGACTTCGGTGTTAGTCCGTGTTGTCGTCAGTGCCAGTCAGTGTCTTAAAACGCTTTCGCGATTAGCTTTGCTTTTTCAATGGCTTCCGCCTGTTTTTGCTTGGCGACATCGGCACCGCTGGCAAGTGTTGGCTCAACAATTACAGAGCGGATATCAGACAAGCCTATAAAGCCCAATATAAGCTCCAGATATTTTGTTTGCATATCGAAGGCCTTGGCGGCGTCCACTGAGTACTCACCGCCCCGTGCGTAAGCAATAAAGACCGCCCTTTCTTTTACAAGACTCTCGTAGCCGCCGTCCTCTTTGACGGTGAAAGTGTAGCCCGGCTGAACGATAATATCTATATATTGTTTCAGCCGATATGGAATCGAAAAATTCCACATCGGCACCGCCAAAACATATTTGTCCACCGACTTAAATTCGTCTATTACAGAAACGATTTGCTCCCATATCCGGCGGTCCTCTTGCGTGTGCTCTTCGCCGTGCATTATCCTGTATTTCGCGGTGGCAGCCGGCAGGTCAAATGCTGGCAGCTTTTCTCGAAAGAGATCGATGGTCTTAATCTTATCGTCCGGATGGCTCTGTCGATAAGATTCAATAAATGCGTCGGCTACCGCAACTGAATGTGAACGGCCGCTACGGGGTGAGGCCTTTATGTATAAGATATTGCTCATATTAGTAACCTCCTTGAAAAAACTTCCCCGCACCAATTGTATCGGAAACATGATTTCGGACAAGTCCAATTCTGGTTCTTACGCCGAGGGGCAATTGGTGCGGGGCGAAGCTCGCTGAAAGGTAACTCCATAAATTACTATGGCTATTGTAATTTGTTTGCTACAAATATTCACAATTTTTATTCGATATTTTGTGACAAGCTTTGGCCACAGAGTTTTCGGGGGAATAATCAATTGAAAGGCCGTCTCACCGCCCAAATTTTTCATTATGATTATTTTTATTTTAATTGAAAACCGGCTGGTTTTCTGGTATAATGCAGTTCTTTTAGGGAATATTCTTACGTCTCTCGAGGATATCCTCTTAAAGAAAGCAGAGAGACAGTTTTATGGCCCTTAGTAGGCCGAAGGAGTACAGTAGTGAGTACAGGTACAGTAAAATGGTTTAATGGTAAAAAAGGCTTTGGATTTATCACGCCCGATGACGCCGGTGAAGATTTATTTGTTCATCACTCGGAAATCAAGATGAACGGCTATGCCACTCTTGAGGAAGGCCAGCGGGTGGAATTCGAGATCGGACAAGGCAAGAAAGGCCCTTGTGCGACCAATGTAGTTCCTGGTTAATCCAGAGCAGCACGCCGGAAAAACCAACGCTCCTCCGCAAAACCGGAGGAGCGTTTCATTTTGACCCCCACCGAAGAACAATTTAACCAATTACCATTTCCAACCCGCAATTCCCGCCAGAGTAAAATGTCTTTAACCCAGCTTTGAATTATTTAGTCATTATAGACCATTTGCAACCTATTCTGATTTCTATCAGGACCTATCATTTGACCTTTTAGAGCAGAAATATCTACTACTGCACCGTGGTTTATGAAAACGTCATAAAACCTTTGATAAAACTTTCCCCAGTAAATCATAGCACAAGCCATGGGTGCTCCCTTACCGCTCCTTTTACCATTCTCAAGGAATTTGAGGCGAGTATCATACAAAAAGCATACAGCCTCAGCACTGCCAAATACGTAGTTTTTCCAATGGCTGGTATTGGGAGCGACAGGTACAAGTGCCAGAACTTCCGCGCCATGGCTCTCGTGTGCCTGCGCACACTTTGCCAACCATTGCCGAATTGTTGTGCCGTTTTTTTTCTCAATGCCGTATGGAGGATTGACATAGATGCTTGGATAATCCCATGATTCTTTTAGGCCATCGTGTTCCGGCGGAATGTATTCAACTCTTGCATTTACTATTGAATATGGGCTTGAACATGGGTCTAAAGCAATTTTGTCCCCAAAGACCTCTTTCACAGCGTTTACATATTTTTGTGGAGTCCCCCAATTTTGACTTTTCGAACTTATACTTCTTCCAGCAGTCATTCTTGTGTTTACCTATGATTTACCACTTGGACTTCCGTATTATATTGCGCATTATAAGTAATAAGCAATACGCTTTACAGATATTTTTATTTATGCAGATTAACCAGGAATGGATAAAATAAGGATATGAAACTCACTCTCGTGATAAAATTTATCATTTGTTTGGCACTGACTTTTTCTGCTGCGTTTGTCGGTTCCCTTTTCACCCGTGAAGCGGTGCCTGATTGGTATGCTACGCTCAACAAGCCCTCTTTCACGCCGCCGAATTGGCTGTTCGGCCCGGTCTGGACAATTCTATATCTGCTCATGGCAATATCGGCCTTTATCGTTTGGCAAAAAGGATTGCCTAATCCAGCAGTTAGAATTGCTTTAATTTTGTATCTGATCCAATTGATTCTCAACGCTCTTTGGTCGGTGATTTTCTTCGGCTTGAAATTGCCGTTGATTGCTTTTGTTGAAATCCTATTGCTCTGGAGCGCTATAGTTTTCACGATACTCACATTCGCCAGGGTTTCGATAGCTGCTGCTTTAATGCTTGTCCCTTATATCTTGTGGGTGTCTTTCGCTGCGGTACTCAACTTCTTTATCTGGTTTTTGAATCGCTGATGGGAAAACCCTCCTAGATAAATCCTTCGACAGAACTCAGGACAAGTCCGGGGTCTAAATATTATTGTCCTCGACCGTTGTCGCTCCGGCGGAGTAGGCACCTGCCTGCGCGTAGCCGCTTCGGCGAAGGCAGGCTACGGAGAATGGAAACCTAAAATAGCCACGGCGTTAGCCGGTCTGAGGCTCGCAGCGCCTCAAGATTCTCCTTATTTGGTATGATGAAGTGCTCCGGCACTGGGAACTGCGAGCATAGAAGCAGAGATTCTTTGGCTACTTCTTCGATGACCGACTCATTGTCGATATTCTCTACAACTTTGTTGATAAGGCTGGCAATCTGCTCACACTCTTTTTCCTTCATTCCCCGCGTGGTAATAGCTGGCGTCCCTATCCGTAAGCCGCTGGGATTGCCGGGCGGAGCAGGGTCGCTCGGCACGGTGTTATAATTCGTGACGATTCCCGCTCTATCCAAGGCCTTTGCTAATTTTTTGCCTGGAACTTTTTTATTCCGCAAGTCGATAAGGATTAAATGATTGTCGGTTCCACCAGTCACGAGATTAAAGCCATTCTCCAGCAGCTTTGCCGCAAGGGCTTTGGAATTTTTAACTATTTGTTTTGCATAGATGGCAAACTCCGGCGTATCCGCCTCAGCTAACGCTACTGCTATGGCTGTTAAGGTGTGCATGTGAGGGCCGCCCTGCAAACCTGGAAAGATAGCTCGGTCAACCTTGTCGGCGTGCTCTTTTTTGCACAATAGCATTCCGCCGCGAGCGCCACGCAGCGTCTTATGTGTAGTGGTTGAGACTATATCGGCATATGGTATGGGGCTTTTGTGAATGCCGGCTACGACAAGACCAGCAATGTGGGCGATGTCGCTGACGTGATATGCGCCGACCTTCTTGGCTATCTGGCCGAATATCTCGAAATCGATTTCCCGCGGATAGGCTGTAGCACCGGAGATAATTATTTTGGGGCGGTGTTTTTTCGCCAGGTCTTCGATGAGATTAAAATCCAGTCGGCCTGTTTTCGGGTCCACGGTATAGGGTACGGATTTAAAGAACCTGCTCGTTAGGGAGACATTCCAGCCGTGCGTAAGGTGGCCGCCATCAACGAGGGACATACCCATAATGGTATCGCCGGGATTTATCAAGGCCGCATACGCGGCGAGGTTGGCCACTGAGCCGGAATATGGCTGAACGTTTGCATGGTCGGCCTTGAACAATTTTTTGGCCCGTTGTTGTGCTATTCTTTCGATAAGGTCGGTTACCTGCTGACCTTCGTAATATCTTCTGCCGGGGTAGCCTTCTGAATATTTGTTAGTCAAGCAGCTTCCGGAGGCCTGCATGACGGCTCTGGATACATAGTTTTCCGAGGGGATAAGGCGAATCGCACCGCTCTGTCTCGCGTTCTCTTGCCGAATCAGCTCATAAACCTGCGGGTCATATTGCTCAAGAGCTATTGCCATGATATTTTGCTCCTTAAAGGATACTTTTTGGATTGACTTGATATTATCAAATACCTAAAGGGCGCGGTTTCTTATACCACAACCCTGCTTTTTATACAAGTATTTGTTGACAAATTTCAAGCCGAGATTAGGATAAACCCGTAAACAAGACATAAGAAAGCAATATTCAGTTAAAACGTATGCAGGATAATAACGAAGAAATCGCAAAGGCAAGAGTGTTCTTTGAAAGGGCCCGAGAGGCCGCGGAGTCGGGAAACTACGATTACGCCATCGAAATGTACCTTGGTGGCCTGAGTCATGCTCCTGATGCTCTGGAAGAGGGACATCTGCCGCTTTGTGAATTAGCTTTACACAGAAAGGGAAAAGGCGGCCAAAAGCCTTCGATGATGGAAAGAGTAAAACGTCTGCGGGGCAAAACCCCACTCGAACAAATGCTTAACGCCGAGTACCTTTTTGCGAAGGATCCCGACCATCTGCCGTACGCCGAGGCCATGCTAAAGGCAGCGGTGGCGGGCGGCTATAACAAAATGGCTAACTGGATCGCAAATCTTGTCTTTCAGACTAACAATGCAATCCAAAAACCATCTTTCCAAACTTATATCCT
>Ga0315532_1001583_pt1 | contig 16604 bp, 22 predicted proteins | sample SalMarWE160370MG_FD_203082 | JGI IMG/M metagenome (GOLD analysis project Ga0315532, IMG submission 203082) | Salt marsh sediment microbial communities from the Plum Island Ecosystem LTER, Massachusetts, United States - Salt Marsh Sediment WE1603-70 ... | reverse complement strand
CCGGCTGGACAGCTCAGCGATTGTTTTGTCGCCCTTAGCCGCCGCCAGGGCGACTTTGGCCTTGAATGCAGCACTGTGGTTTCGTCTTTTGTCTTTCATGAATCTGTCTCCACCTAAGGTGTCCCATACGGGACTGAATACTTTATCGTCTCAGGCGACAAATCCACCTTAACTATGCGCCCAGTTTTTGGGGAGTATTATAAATAATAGAGTAAAAGAGCCTAAAAATAAAGATTTATAGGACATCAGCCGATATGTATTATTAGAATGGTCCCGCAGAAGTGGGTGCGGGTAGCCTTGTGATCCGCCGCGATTCGACTGGGCTCGTCGAAGTCAAGCGGATACGTCAAAGGCAAAAACAAGCCAAGTGATAACTTACGAAAAAGCTTGTAGAGTAAGCTTGAATACTTCTTTTATATAGCCATGATGCGTGTAGTCCAAGACTAAGTATACCAAATTTACTTTAAAGAAGATTATAATATTTCTCTAAATTATCAAAATTTTGTAGTATGCTACTAAGCAGGGAAGCTAAACAATCAGGGAAAAGAACAAATGCTAACATATCCTGGGATGTCCCTTGGGGCACACATATTTGCTTCTTCTACAAAACCAAAGAAGATTTATTAGATGTTTTAATGCCGTACTTCAGAACGGGATTAGAGAATAATGAATTCTGTATGTGGATCACTTCTGCGCTTCTCGGTGAAAAAGAGGCTAAAGAAGCTTTAATGGATGAAATATCTGATTTTGACAGGCATTTCCAAGACAAACATATTCAGATTGTTCCACCCAGCCAATGGTATCTTAAAGATGATGTTTTTAGTCTGCAAAGAGTTCTTAATGCATGGATTGATAAGCTGAATCAAGCTCTCGCTTCAGGTTTTGAGGGCATGAGAGTCGCAGGTGATGGGAGCTGGTTCAAAAGGAAAGATTGGGCAACTTTAGCCAAATATGAAGAGCAAGTTAATAGGACAATAGGCAAATATAGAATGGCTGCCATTTGTAGTTATTGTATTGATAAATGTAGAGCATCTGAAATTATAGATGTAGTCAGCAACCATGGCTCCGCTCTTATTAGACGGCAAGGCAAATGGAACATTATTGAAAGTACACAATATGAGATTACAAAGGAGGCGCTGCGAAATTGCGAGAGAAAATATCAGGTATTGTCTGAGAATTTGAAGGAAGTAGTTTACCGCGCTGATAAAGACACGCTTCAGGCAACATACGTTAACAATGCTATCAAAAAAGTATACGGGTATAGCCGGGATGAATGGCTTAGAAACCCGAATCTGTGGGAAAACACCATTTATCCTGAGGATAAAGAAGAAATTATTGCTAAGTTCATGGAGGCAAGAGAAAAACATGCAGATGGTGTACTTGAGTATCGCATTGTTAGAAAGGATAACACAATAAGATGGGTTGAAGACCGCTATAGCTGGGAAAAAGATGAGCACGGCAAAGTGCTTTCATTGCATGGGGTGCTTTATGATGTTACTGAGCAGAAACAAATGGAAGAAATATTGCGGGCAAGCGAGAAGATAGCTGCCAAGGGTCAATTGGCTGTGCAGATTGCCCACGAGATCAATAATCCTTTGGCGGGTATCAAAAACTCATTCCTGCTGATAAAGGGTGCTATTGCAGACAATCATCCCTACCATCGATATGTGAGGTTAATCAATAAAGAAATCCAGCGGATATCTGACATAATCCGTCAAATGTTTGACTTGTATCGGCCGAACAAAACTACGGCGAATAAGTTCCTCTTCGAAGATGTTTTATGTGAGGTTGTTAGATTAGTTAAGTTCAATTGCCATGACCATAACATAATTATCAGTATTGATAACTGTGAGAACGGTGTTGTAGTAAAGCTGCCAGAAGCTCCGCTTCGCCAGGCATTGTTTAATATTGTCAAAAATGCTGTTGAAGCTTCGCCATCAGGCGCGGAGGTAAGGATAGCTGCAACAATGGCTGAGGATGCTTTAAAGCTCACAGTTTCTGATCACGGACGTGGTATTCCCGAAGAAGCTAAACCTAAGATTTTTGAGCCGTTCTTTACAACCAAGGGCAGCCAACAGGCAGCGGGATTAGGCCTCGGTCTATCGATTTCCAAAGAAATTATTGAAGGGATGGGAGGCACCATCAGTTTCGAAAGCAAGATGGAGCAAGGAACTGTTTTCAGCATTGTTATCCCTATTGAGAGGGAGAGAAAGGGGATACAAAATGACCCAATTGGGGCGAATCTTGATAGCTGACGACGAAGAGGTTTTCTTACAATCGACTGCCGATTTATTACGCAGGGAAGGATACGAGTGTGATTGTGTTCGAAATGCCCCCGAGGCGGCGGAAAAGATCAGCAGTAATGAGTATGATTTGCTGATCGCTGACATAAAGATGCCCGGCAACGCAGAATTGGAACTTATTAAGAATATAGCAGATGGTGCTGAATACACGCCGGTTATCTTAGTAACAGGCTATCCTAAGCTGAATTCGGCTATCCAATCAATTGAACTGCGAGTAGAGGCCTACCTCGTTAAGCCATTTGATTTTGAAGATTTGCTGGGTCATGTTTATGTTGCGGTTGATCGCTCGCGTATCTACCGCTCCGTTAGAAGCATGAAACAGCGTTTACAGTACTGGTATGAGGGTTCAGAAACTGTTGAAAAACTATTGAAGGATGAACAGCCGGATAAGTTCTTTATGTCATTTAATAGCTTTCTCGAACTTACATTTCAAAATATCGTCGGAGCCTTATCTGACTTGAAGCATTTAGCAGCAAATTTAGCTGCGCATAATGGGCAGAAAGAACCCTGCCATTTATTGAATTGCCCCACATTAAAAAGTCTATCAGATGGTTTGGCGGAAACTATTGATGTTTTGCAAAGGAGCAAAAACTCCTTCAAATCAAAAGAGTTGGGGGCAATACGCAAGAAGTTAGAACAGATTGTTAATAGTAATAAAAGATAAAAAAATAGAAAGAGAAAATAAAGACTTTTAATTTCTTGGCCGATAAGTAGTGTAAGTCATGGCCCACAGAGGTAACGTGTGGGTCGCCTTGACGGGCAGGACCAGGACCTGTAAGTTGAAGGCACAATCGAGATTGTTCTTTTCAATAGATGGACCAATCTCGGTTGTGCCTTTTTTCTTTGCCATGGTCAAATAGGCCTTTTGCAGGAAAAGAAGCAATTATCGATAAGCATCCAGATTGCAAAGTTCTGCTTAAAACTTCTGTAAAAGGCCTTTAGATCTCTATTCAGTTTGGGGTGGATATATAAGGATGCTTTGCTACGCACGTACGTCGCGTTTGTTTTTCAATTTCCGCTACTTTATTTAGTTTCCCCTAAGGGGAAAGAAAGGAGAACAACAATGGCTGTAGAAAAAACAATTGGTTCTTCCAGTCTGGTCGAGGTTGTCGACCGTATCCTGGACAAAGGCGTTGTGGTTGATGCCTGGGTCAGAATCTCGTTGGTGGGTATTGAAATACTTGCCATCGAGGCCCGAGTGGTAGCTGCATCGGTCGAGACCTACTTGAAATACGCTGAGGCAATTGGTCTGACCGCAACTGCAGCTTAAGGCTCGGTTAACAAATAAAGACATAGCCATTCTTAAAAGGGCTTATAGCCGTTAGAGGATTCTTGCCGGGTCATCCTTTACGCCATGGGGGGCAAAAGCATGGCTCACCAAGAAAAACCTCTTCTCAAAAAGGAAACAAAACGATGCTCTTGACTATGGATCCGGAAAACATTCTCGAAAATGTAGTCTCTTCTTATGAGACCAGGATACAAAGTGTTGAAACTCTTTTCGAGACTACCTATCAACTCCTTCAAGGCCTTCAAGATTCGGTTCTTGATACCAGAAAAGAGAGGGAAAAAATCCATGACCAGCTCAAGGAAAACCTCGCCAAAAACGAATCTCTACGGAATAAGGATTTTGAAAACATGATGAGTCTTATCTCATCTCATCAAGATAAAGAGGAGCAAGAAGTAAGAAATTTATCAAAAAGCTATATCAACGAACAGACCAATCTAATTCACGAACTAAGAGAAAGATTGGGAAACTTTAGAGACGCTCTGGCCAAAGGTGAATTGCAAAGAGTGAGAGAATTTGAAACGGTGATTAAGGAAATCTTAGCCAAGCAGGAAAAAAGAAAACAAGAGGTTATTTCGAAGCTGAGAGAGTTTCAAAAGGAGCAACAAGAAACAGCAAAAACCCTAAGGAATCTTTTGGCTAAGGGAAGAGAACTTAGGATAAAGGACCTTAGACTAATGCTCACCAAATTTAAAAAAGAGCGACAAGACCGAATAGTTCGCCAGGAAGAAAGACAACGAGAGGTGAAAAATCTGCTTGGTAAATTTAAGAGCAAGCGCGCAAAGGCAGTCCAAAAGCGGCCCGTCACATACATGAAAACTTAAGTGGTATTATAAGATAATATGAAGGACTTCATAGAAAAGATTATAACTTTTTACGAAATGCGTGCAAATGCAATGACTATCTTAATGGCTAATACACAGAAAGCATTAGAGCAGTCCACAGGATGCCTTACGGCATTTGCTCCAGAGGGAGAAAGAATTGCTGCCGAGCAGGCAGAGAGGCTAAATAGTTTGGGGAAGAATTTGACAATAAATCTCAATAATATGCTCAAAAGGTTTTATTTTCATAAAGAGCATAAGCGAATAACCAGCGCTCAGACCAGAGCCTTAGCGGATTTTGCCAACTTTACAAAAACTTTAGGGAGAGATGTACGTTCATTGTCATATCATTTTGAAAAAAGCTGTGACAAGACGTTTGAGAAAAAATTCGATAAAGAACTGAAACAAATGGAAATGTATGTCAAGGGCAGGCTAAAAGGCTTTGACAAGGCTTTGGAAGAAACCTTGACCGGCACACAAAATACCTGGAAAGGAAGGCTAAGGAAGTATGTTTGCAAGGGAGCAAAAGCAAACGCAGGAGTGGAAAAACCAACCCACGCTGGCACAGTTGGATGAAGAGTTCTATAGGCTGATCGCCTCTATTTGTGAAATTCCTTATTCAGCTCTACCCATGGAGAAACCAGAGATTATTTGCTTCGCCAGAAGGGTCGAAGAATTAATCGGCTATACTGCTGATCAGATTCTGACTGATAGGCAGCTTTGGATGAATATTATTCATCCTGACGACCGAGATAGAGTTTTTGCAGCTTTAGCAAAGTGCAAAGACATGGGAATCCCATTTGAAATAGAATACCGGATTATCCACAAGAGCGGTCTGCTTCATTATGTTATTGATAAGGGTGAGCCTGTTTTCGGTGACAAAGGCCAAGTAGTCCAAATTGACGGCACAATAACTGATGCCAGTGAGTACGAGAAAGCGAAGATATGTGTTTGTTCCAAAAATTCAAAAGTAACAATGTCTAAGAATGTTAATTCAAGTGTCTTACAGAAAGTTTGACAAAAGTTCTTAAAGGAGAATTGAAATGGTAATGGCGATAGCTGAAGACATGAAGAAGCTTACAGAGAACATCCTTATTTCCAGCGATGTTCGGTTAAAAGCGGTGGGCGAGTTAGTGGCGGATACACACAAAACCTTAAAAGGTTTTGCCACTGATAGGAAGAAAATGAGCCAGCAACAGGCCAAGGATTTGGCTGATTTTGTAAACAGGTTATCAAAGAACGTACAGAGCTTGCAGAAAAAGGCTCAGGACATGGTTAAAGAGTTCCAGAAAAGCAATAAGCAGATGAGCAAGGAACAAGCAAAGAATTTGTCAGATTTTGTTAAGAATCTGGCAAATGATGTAGGTTTGATGTTGAGCAGCTTCGAGAAGGATCGCAGCAAGATGTCAAAGGAACTCAAGGATAGACTATCCAGAGAGATAAAAGATATTCAGACACAGGTTGAGAAAATCCTGGATGACGCTGACAAATTCGTTGGCGAGTGTAGTTCCGATATGGCGCAGGCGAAAAAGGCATGGAAAAGTATGACCGCCACATTGGCTAAGGCAAGAAAAGCAGGTTTTGTTATGCCTGAGGTCAAAGCTGGCGGAAAAGTAACCACAGTTGGACAAGCAACCAAAAGAGGCAAAAAGAAAGCTGTAAAAAAGAACAAAAGTAATAAGCAGACAGCCCATGCCAACGTCTAATAAAGATTGAATTACCTGATGCTGATTTGCTATTGATGAGTACAAGGAGGTTCTACAAAAATGATTGATGAGATGACCACGGTCCTGGAACCAAGTCCTTTGTCGGACTTTGTGGAAACGGAATATATTAAGGATATCACCAACAGGGCTCTTTCCTATATTAAGGCTGGTTTTCCAGTTCATCTTAGAGGACCTTCCGGTACCGGCAAGACAACACTGGCGATGCACCTGGCAAGTAAGATTAAAAGGCCGGTGGTGCTGATTCATGGAGACGAAGAGTTCACCACTTCCGACCTCGTGGGCGGCGAATACGGCTACCGGGTTAGAAAGGTTGTCGATCGCTTTGTGTCCAGGGTTTTGAAGACGGAAGAGGATATGGTAAAGCACTGGGTGGATAACCGTCTAACCGTGGCCTGTAAATATGGATTTACCTTAATATACGATGAGTTCACACGCTCAAGGCCGGAAGCAAACAACATTTTTCTTTCTATTTTGCAGGAGAAGATGATGGATTTACCGGCTGGACGTGGTGGCGAAGAACCATATCTAAAAGTCGACCCTAATTTTACCGCAATTTTCACAAGCAACCCGGAGGAATACGCGGGTGTGCACAGAAGCCAGGATGCCTTGAGGGACAGGATGGTCACCATGGATTTGGACCACTTTGACTATGAGACTGAAGTGGCTGTAACAAAGTCGAAATCCAAGATTTCCAAACCTCATGTGGAGATGGTAGTCAAAATAGTAAGGGGCCTGAGAGAATCTGGAAAATGTGAATTTGCACCCACCGTCCGAGCGTGCATTATGATTGCAAAAACCCTCAAGGTACAGAATCTCACTCCTTCAAATTCAAATGGATTTTTTACACAAATGTGCCAAGACATATTGGCCTCTGAGACAAGCCGGGTCGGATCGAAGACAAATCAGAACAGAGTAAAGGAAATTGTTAAGGAGCTGATTGAAAAATACCATTAGCAATCGTTTCTAATCGTAAGGAGTAACGTTAAATGAAAGGGATATCACAAATTCGAGGCCTTGGAAACATAAAAAGTGTCCATTCTGTAGGTGCGCATTCTATTGGCAAGGCTCAAAGGTCAAGTTATCTGGAATTATATATGCTTAGAAGGGAGAAAGATAGATTAGAAAAAGAGATATTTGTATTGGATAAAAGAGCAAGCACCAATAAAAGACAATTAGATAGTATTAATAGACGAATTCAAGATTTGCAAAAAGAGACACATAAAAAGCAGCGAATCAAAACTTGCAGGAGCGTACCTGCAAAGCCGCTTAAAACAATGGCTATAAATTACTAATGAATGCAATAATGCCTTTTAATCGCACTTGATTTCTGAGGGTAATAAATAGCTTTAGAGGAATACAAAATGTCCCAGGAAGAAAAGAAAAAAGATAAAGAAAATGAAGGTTTGGATATCGACTTTGGCATAGGCAAGTTGAGCCTTGGACTTGGGGGACTACTGAACGGTATCGGAAACTTGGTTGACATGGCTGCCAAGTTGAAAGAAGCAGGCGGTGAGATAAATAAAGAAGGCGAGATCGACCTAAGTAATCTCAAAGAAGGTATGAAGGGAGTGTTCGGAGTTTCTGTCAAGACCGCTGTGGGAGGAAAGCCTATAGTTGAGTCATTCGGAAATGTCAAAAAGACTCCCCAAGGTCCCAAAGTCGAGGAAGAAAGAGAGCCCCTCACAGATGTTTTTGATGAGGAACAGGAGATTCGGATCTATGCCGAGATGCCGGGGGTAAATCAAGAGGATATAAAGCTGGATTTAAAAGAGGATATATTGGAGCTTAATGCGCAAACTGGGGACAGGAAATATCGCAAAGAGATATTACTGCCGGCGAAGGTAAAAACCGAGACAATGACCTCTTCTTATAATAATGGTATCTTAGAGGTCAGGATCAAAAAGTAAACTCCGTTAGAAATATACATTAACGGGGTTATATAGTTCAAAGATCTGCGGTAGAGAACTGATTAAAAATCTTTCTTTAAGATTTCTAACGAGGTAAATGGCATTGAAAGGGCTGAAAGAGCCTTCACTAAAATTGATTTTATTTGGTGGCAAAGGCGGTGTAGGAAAGACAACTTGTGCTTGCAGCGCAGCTCTTTATTTAGCCGAAGACTTCAAGACTTTGCTTCTTTCGACGGACCCGGCCCATTCGCTTGCTGACAGTTTAGGTCAGAAGATTGGCAGCCAAATAAAACAGGTGAAAGGAGTAGAAAACTTAAGTGCCCTTGAAATAAACGCTGAACAAGCTCTTTCAAAATTCAAAGCAGAGCACGAAAACGAAATAAAAAAAATTTTAGAGACCGGTACAAATTTAGATACTCAGGACATTGACTCTATCTTTGCTTTACCCATCCCTGGGATGGATGAGGTAATGGGCTTTAAGACCATGGTTGACCTGATAGATGAAGCGACATTTGACAAATATGTAATAGATACGGCACCTACCGGCCACGCTTTGAGACTTATAACTTCACCCAAGCTATTGGATGACTGGATTAAGGTGATGGCAAAGATGAGATGGAAATACAGGTATATGGTTGAGACATTCGCCGGTAGATATAAGCCCGACGAGGGCGATGATTTCTTACTTACTATGAAGAAAACCGTAAAGAGGATAGAAGATTTACTTAGCGATCCAAACAGAAGCGAGTTCATAGCGGTTACAACCGCTGAAGAGATGACGATTTTAGAAACCGAAAGATTAATAAACACCCTGGGAAATTACGGGATAAAAGTGTGGCAGTTGATAATCAATAATATTTTAGAATCGAATAATTGCCAATTTTGCAGGGAAAAAAGAAAAGAACAGGATAAATACATAAGCGAGATAGAGAATAAATTCAGCATGTTAAGTACGACGATTATTCCCTCACAGCCGCACGAAGTCAAAGGATTAAGGACGCTGGCGAATTTTAAGGACCTGTTATTCAATCCCTAAGGGATCAATCAACAATGAAAAAGACAGACAACAACACGATAACACTTAAGGTGATGGAGGCCCTGCCAAAGGATGTAGGCAGAGCTATCGCCCGCATAGACCCTGAAAATATGAAAAGTTTAGGCCTTGAAGTAGGCGAAGTAATAGAGATAGAAGGCCAAGGAAAAACCGCCGCCAAGGTAATGCCATGCTACGCTGAAGATAGGGGAAAGAGGATAGTTCAAATAGACGGTATTGTAAGAGAAAACGCTAAAATAGGACTTGATGAAAAGGTAAAAATTAGAAGAGTTGATAGTAAACCTGCCAGAAAAATCACGCTTTCTCCTTTGACTGTGACAGGGACACTTCAAAGAGACAAAGATGCAAAGTATATCGGCTCTCTTATAGAAGGATTGCCTTTGACAACCGGAGATAAAGTAAGGGCAAGATTGTTTGGCACCAAAACCTGCGATTTTATGTTGGATGAGACTATTCCGGATGGAGTGGTGCTGGTTAATCCTTCTACCTTAATAAGAGTGAAAGAAAAACCTGGCAAGGTGGAGAAAGCTAAAGTTTCTTACGAGGATGTTGGAGGTCTCAGTACTCAAATCCAGCGAATCAGAGAGATGATTGAGCTGCCTCTAAAATATCCTGAAGTCTTTGACAGGCTCGGCATTGAGGCGCCTAAAGGCGTGTTTCTGTATGGACCGCCAGGGACGGGAAAGACATTAATTGCACGCGCCGTGGCCAATGAAACCGATGCCTATTTTAACAGTATAAGTGGCCCTGAGATTATGGGCAAATTTTATGGCGAATCTGAAGGTCGACTAAGAAGCGTATTTGAGGATGCGCAAAAGCATGCGCCGGCTATAATCTTTATCGATGAAATAGATGCTATAGCTCCCAAGCGCGAAGATATGGGTGGTGAAAAACAGGTTGAACGCAGAGTAGTGGCACAGCTTTTAGCTCTATTGGATGGATTAGAGTCCCGCGGGCACATTGTAGTTATCGGGGCAACAAATATTCCCAATACCATTGACCCAGCGTTGCGAAGGCCGGGCCGGTTTGATAGAGAGATATCTATTCCTATACCTGACAAAAACGGAAGATTGGAGATATTGCAGATTCATACAAGGGGTATGCCTTTGGCAGAAAATGTTGGTTTAGAAAGGTTAGCTGAGATTACACATGGATTTGTTGGGGCGGACCTGGAGGCTTTAGCCAGAGAGGCAGCTATGTCAGCTTTGAGAAAAATACTGCCGAAAATTGATTTTGAAATGTCTGACATTCCGTATGAAACATTGCTCAAATTAGAAATAACGATGGATAATTTTATGGAAGCTATGAAGGAGGTAGAGCCGTCCGCAATCAGAGAAGTTTTCGTTGAAGTGCCGGATGTGAAATGGAGCGATGTAGGTGGGCTTGAGAATATAAAGGAGGAACTTAAAGAGGCTGTAGAATGGCCGCTCAAATATCCCGATATTTTCAAAAAAGCTAATACGAATCCGCCTAAAGGAATCCTGCTGTATGGTAAACCTGGAACCGGAAAAACACTTTTAGCCAAAGCTGTAGCTAATGAAAGCGGTGTCAATTTTATATCCATCAAGGGCCCTCAGCTTATCAGCCGGTATGTTGGAGAATCTGAGAGAGGAGTAAGGGAAACATTTAGAAAAGCAAAGCACGCCGCGCCAACAATACTTTTTCTTGATGAAATAGATAGCCTTATACCCCGTAGAGGCTCAAGCTCTACAGATGCTCATGTAACTGAGAGGGTGATAAGTCAATTCTTGACGGAAATGGATGGGATTGAAGAACTCAAGGGAGTTGTTGTCTTGGCCGCAACTAATAGGTTGGACTTGGTTGACCCTGCTGTTTTGCGAAGCGGAAGATTCGACCTTTTGTTCGAACTACCTATGCCCGATGAAAAAACCAGAGAACAGATTTTCATAATACATACCAAAAATAAGCCACTTGATAGCGATATTGATTTAAAGAAGTTGGCTAAGGAAACTGATGGCAGGACCGGTTCAGACATCGAATTTATCTGCCGAAAAGCTTCAATGTTTGCGATAAGAGAATTCATTAGCCAGAAGACAGAAGACGGAAGACAGAAGACAGATTTTAGGATTACAAAGAGCCATTTTGACCAAGCTGCTAAAATGCTAAAAGAACATAATGGTAAATAAGACATCTTAGGAAAGGGACCGGGAATCCTTCCCACAAAAAAAAGGGTTTGCTATGGGAAAAGTAGGCAAGTATATTTACGGGGTCATAAACTCCAATATAGAGGATTTTTTTGATTTTGGCAAAATTACAGCCATCGCAGATTTCTACCCACTCACAAGCCCTATAGATGCCTATATTATTTCCTTTAGGGATATCTCCGCAGTTGTAAGCGATTCGGAAATAACTGATTATAGCCACATGCCCAAAGATACTCTGGCCAAGCTGCTTGTCTGCCATCAGCAGGTAATCGAAAAGGTAATGGCCAACCATACTATTATCCCTATGAGGTTGGGGACATTTGCTAACGACGATGAAGAGGTGAGGCAGATTCTAAATAAGGGCTATAGAACAATCAAAGACATATTTGAAAGAATAAAAAATTGTATAGAGATTGATGTTGTAGCTACATTCAGTGATTTTAACTCCTTTCTGCAAGAAGTTTCTGAAAGCGATGAAATAAAGCAGCTTAAACAATCGTTGTTAAACAAAAAAGACAGCGTTACCGTTGACGACCAAATAAAAGTAGGCGTTTTGATAAAGAAGCAAGCAGATAAGAAAAAAAGCGAACTTGCTAATGAAATGCAGACGACTCTAAATGAAATCACCGACAATTTTAAGGCCCATGACCTTATGGACGACAAGATGGTCCTTAACACAGCGTTCCTTCTACACGCAAGCAAGCAGAAAGATTTTGAGCAAAGAGTAGACCAGATCAATAGCAAATTTGAGGAGAAGCTAAATTTCAGATGTGTAGGGCCGCTTCCGCCGTATAGCTTTTACACCCTCGAAGTGAAGAAATCACGATTTGAAGAAGTAGATTGGGCCAGAAAGAAATTAGAGCTCACGGATGATTTGATAACCGCAAGTGAAATCAAAAAAGCCCACCGCAGATTGGCCTTAACCTGCCATCCGGATAAGAATCCCAATACACCGGATATAGAGAAAAAGTTTGACGATATGACCAGAGCTTACAGGATACTACTCGATTATTACCGGGCTTCAAATCAGACAGACCAAACAGATGGCTGCTATTTTAATGAGGAAGCTTTTGAAAAGAATGCGATGTTAGTTACAACGGTAGGATAATATGGAAAAAGAAGGAAAATATATTTACTGCATTACTGAGACGAAACAGGAAAGAAACTTTGGCCCTATTGGTATAGGCACCAGAGCCGATGAAGTTTTAACTATCGGTTATGACGACCTAAGTATGGTAGTAAGCAATCATCCTATAACGAAAATTACGGCAAACAGAGAGAATATGTTAGTTCACCAAAAGGTAATCGAGGAGGTAATGAAGGAATTTGACAGCGTGCTTCCGGTTCGGTTTGGAACAGTCGCCTCGGGTGCCGACGAGGTAAGAAATCTGCTGGATAGAAGGTATAGAGAGTTTAAAAGTACTTTGAAGAATATGGATCACAAAGTGGAATTGGGTGTTAAAGGCCTATGGAAGAACATGGATATAATTTTTAATGAGATTGCTCAGGAAAATGAAACAATAAAAAAATTGAAAAAAACCATTGAAAAAAACGGCAATCAAAACATCCAGGCAAAAATGGATATTGGGCGTTTGGTTAAACAGGAATTGGATAAAAAAAGCCAAAGGCAGGCGGAAGAAATCGTAGATAGGCTAAGAAAAACAGCTCAGCAATACAAGCTAAATAACACTATTGGTGATGCGATGTTTATTAACGCCGCTTTTCTGACAGATAGGGGGAGGGAAAAAGAATTTGACAATATAATGGATGACTTAAGCAATGAATATGAAGACAGAATAAAGTTCATGTATGCAGGGCCATTGCCTGTATTTAATTTTGTCACCATCGTCATTTATCCGGAAGAGTGGGAAAAATAAATGTTTTTAGTCGATGATATATTACTTGCACCATTAAAAGGCTTGTTTTGGCTGGGCAAAAAAATAAACGAGGTGGCTGAAAACCAGCTATGTGATACTGGGCTTATAAAAGAGGAGCTTATGGCTCTACAGTTACAGTTCGAATTGGATCAGATAAGTGAGCAAGAATATAACGAGAGGGAGAAAGAGCTTCTGGAACGTTTAGATGCTATTACAGAAGCAAAAAAACAGGAGAAACAAGATGGCTGATATAGAAGAAGCTCGTGAAGCTGCTGCTGTTTTTCTAAGTAAAGCTCTTAATGTCGAAGATGTACGAGTAATCGGGGTAACAAAGGTTGATGATGGCTGGAGCACAGATGTTGAAGTATATGAAGATAGCTCTTTTTTAAAATCTCTTGGGCTGCCTACAAGGGTAAAGGACAGGAATATCTACATAGTTAAGCTAAACGATAACCTCGAAGTTGAATCTTACGAACTTCAAGGGCATCCAGCGACTACCAGCTGAACAATCACTAAATATGCAATCAGTGGAAAAACAGCTCATTTATTTGTATTGTGTTACAGCAGTATCGCCGACGCTAAAAGAGGCGGTAAGGCTGGTAAGTAATCTCTATTTTGTATATCACGTAGACCTTTTTGCTATAGTCAGCAAGGTCGCGGAAAGTAAATTCGGGCAGGAAAGTTTAGCGGCGAACATGGCCGATTTAGAGTGGGTCAAAACAAAGATAAGCTTACATGAAAAGATAGTAGAAGCTGTGTTGACTAATACCTGTGTGATTCCTTTTAAGTTCGCAACTTTATTTAGTACGGAGGAGAGCTTAAAAGCAATGCTTGCCGAATATGCGGAGGAATTCAAAGCAATTTTGAAAAAATTGAAAGACAGGGAAGAATGGGGCGTCAAAATTTATTGTGACATAGGCAGACTTAAACAGAACCTTGTCAACGACAATTCGGAAGTTTTACAAATTGAGAATAAAATCAGTTCTTCTTCTGCTGGCACTGCTTATTTTCTTAAAAAGAAAAAAGATGAGATGATAAAAGATACATTGAACAAGAGAATTAATGAATGCGGCCAAGAAAGTTTTGAATTATTGAAAGAATTGAGCATCGAGGCATGCGTCAACAGGCTGCTACCAAAAGAAGTAACCGACAGAAAAGAAGATATGGTTTTAAACTCGGCTTTTTTGGTCAAAAAACTCGAGGTAAGCGATTTTATTAACATGGTAGATACTCTCAAAATACACTATGAAAGCCAGGGTTTTTCCTTCGATTGTACCGGCCCTTGGCCACCCTACAATTTCTGCGGGCTTGTTAAGGAAAAAGTGATAAGTGGATAATGTTGTAACAAGGTCAAAAGATGTAACTGTCTTGGAAATTTTAGACAGGGTTTTGGATAAAGGGGTGATTATATCCGGTGATGTGGTTATTTCTGTGGCAGACGTAGACCTTATATACCTGGGTTTGAAGGTGCTGCTCAGTTCAGTAGAAACTATGGAGAAATTAAGAGGTTCACCGTTTGTCAGTCCAATGCAGGAGCCAGTATAAAAATGGATAAAGCATCTGTAGTAATGACTATCGAAGAGCCAGAGGAGGTAAAAGACACCAATCCCGAAAGGATCGACATAGACCCTAAAAATGTAGAGAAGGGATTGGCAAAGCTGGTCCTTACACTCGTAGAGCTGATAAGGCAATTATTGGAGAAACAGGCTCTAAGAAGGGTGGAAGCAGGCTCACTCTCCGAGGAGGAAACAGAAAGAGTAGGCGAGACTTTAATGAAACTGGAGGAAAAGATGGAGGAATTAAAAGAGATATTTGGTCTTAAGGACGAAGAGTTAAATCTAAATTTGGGGCCCTTGGGAGACTTGATTTAGGAAAGGGGTTCCCCAAACGCAGTATACTGCGTTTGGGGGCCTCAAAGGCGATGCCGAAGGAAGATGCCAAAATAAACTGTTCAACATTTCAAAAACAAGAGTCGGTGATTAAAGGTATCACAGCTGAGATTAATAACGCCAGGGACGTCTTGGAAAAGGTTGAATTTGCTAAAAAGTTACAGGAGGAAGTGAATGTGCTTTTATCCTGTCCCGATTATGATGAAAAAAGTACAGATTGTAATAATTGCCATTTTATTGCAAGTCTGCGAGAAAAAACCGCACGCCTAATTATGAAGACTAAGAAGCTGACATAATAAAATCGAGGGATGAACAGTGACAGAACAAAAGATGATGCATCCAACTGATGCTACCAATCTCGCGGATATTTTAGAGAGGGTCTTGGATAAGGGAGTTGTTATCGCAGGGGACATCAAAATCCAGCTTGCTGATATCGATCTTCTCAATATCAAGATAAGGCTCCTGGTTGCTTCTGTTGATAAAGCCATGGAAATGGGGATAAACTGGTGGCAGCAGGATTCTTTCCTATCTTCGAAGGCAAAAAAAGCGGACATTGAACAAGAAAATAAAGAGCTTAAGAAAAAATTAGAACGCAATGAAGAGCTAAAAAGACGCTTAGAACGTGTCGAAGCGAAGGCAACTTGAGGGCAACGGCTTATGAGAAGGCTGATTTACGTTCCCATTATACATACCAGTGCCGACCTTGGTTCTATAGCAAAAGATGTAACCAAAATAGGTTCTAATTTAGGAGAAGAAATCTGGACAAAACATAGGAAAACTGTCGAAGGCTTCTGGGACGCTATATCGCATTACTTCGATTCCTTAGATGTAACAGGAATGAAGATATATCAGGATGGAATGATTGCCGAGGATGAAATAGGAAAGAAAATTGTTGAAGACACTGCTAACGCCGGAAGCAAAAATTATCAATTACTGTTAAGGCTGCTCGAAAGGGGAGCAGTTTTAGTCAAAACAGAGGATTTTAAATTAGTCAAGAAAGAGTACGACAGATTGCTTGCTATAACACAGGCTAAATCAACTATCCGTAAGATAACAGCGTTTTTAAAATACAGGCTGCTAAAAGATATACTATTGAGCAGAAGAGATGGTTATATTGCAGGAAGGATAAACCAAACCCTTAAGGCGGAGGAAAAGGCAATTTTATTTGTTGGTGCTCTTCACAAGATCAAGAAAAAGCTTCCTAAAGACATTAGAATTAGAGAATTAAAGGATTCCTCAAAAGTAAGAAAATATCAGAAGCTGTTACCTTTTCATAACAAGTATAAACAACGATTTGATGAATTAGGCAAATATCTCGTGTCAGAGATAACTTAAGGGTCCATATAATACACTTAATCGACGAGCAGATCATCCACTGAATTGGGGGTAAGGATGCCAAATTCGAAGCCGATATTACTTGTCGAAAATGACCATGCAGACACAAGAACAGACAGAAGATATTGTTTGTCAGATTAAGTAGAAGCCATTTCATAACCTCCTGAGGGCTACAATCATACAAGCAATATGAAAGAATGCATTATACACAGTAATGTCACGATCCCAGCGGACCACCAAG
>Ga0315532_1001566_pt1 | contig 16671 bp, 10 predicted proteins | sample SalMarWE160370MG_FD_203082 | JGI IMG/M metagenome (GOLD analysis project Ga0315532, IMG submission 203082) | Salt marsh sediment microbial communities from the Plum Island Ecosystem LTER, Massachusetts, United States - Salt Marsh Sediment WE1603-70 ... | reverse complement strand
CCGCGAAGGAAGGCTGGGCCACAACCGATCTTGAGAACAGAACCAACAATATAAACGCCATATTCGATGCCATTATAAACAAAGTTCCTCCGCCGAAAGTCAGTCCGGATGATCCGTTGCAAATGCTCATAACGAATCAGGAGTATTCCGATTATGTCGGCCGAATAGCGATAGGCAAAGTTTTTGCCGGGCAGATATCGCAAGACCAGAGGGTCACCGTGATTGACAAAGAGGGCCTGCACACACAGCAGAAGGTCATGCAGATTCATACGTTCTACGGCCTTGGTCGAAAGGAGACGCCAACCGTCCGGGCAGGCGATATCTGTGCGATATCGGGCCTTAATCCGGTTGAGATCGGCGACACTATCGCCTGCGCCGACAAGCCTTCGAGAATAACCGTGATCTCTGTCGACGAGCCGACGATGACGATGATGTTCAGGGTTAACGATGGGCCCTTTGCAGGCAGAGACGGCAAGTTCCTCACGAGCAGGCAGATCGGAGAAAGACTCGAAAAGGAGCTTCAAAAGAATGTCGCTTTGAGAGTCGAACCGGGACAGACGACGGAAGAGTTCAGTGTATCGGGCAGAGGATTGATGCATCTTGGCGTGCTACTGGAGAACATGCGGCGCGAAGGATATGAACTCTGCGTGGGAAAGCCGACTGTGATTCTCAAAACAGTCGAGGGCAGACGTTATGAGCCGATTGAATTGCTGGCGGTGGATTGTCCGCTGGATTGCCGGAATGCGATAATGAGCCTTCTTGGCGACCGGCGAAGCGAAATAGTCAAGATGGACGCCAAGAGCGGCGCTAGCGATTTTATCCACATGGAATTTATGATACCTTCGCGAGGGCTTTTCGGCCTTCACGCAAGGGCCTTGAACGCAACGGCGGGAAGAGCCATTCTGCATCACACATTTGAAAAATATGAGCCCATGCGAGGCGCAATACCGCAGCGAAAAGCAGGCGTCATGATTGCAACAAATACGGGGCAAGTAACGGCCTATGCGCTCGATGCGCTATACGACCGCGGAATATTCTTCGTCGAGCCGGGCGAAAAAGTCTATGAAGGGCAGGTCGTCGGCGAGCACTGTAAAGAGAAGGATATACCGGTCAACGTAGCCAGGAGCAAACAGCTCACCAACGTTCGTGCCGCAGGCAAAGACGATGCCGCCAAGGTCAGAGCCTCGAGGAAAATGAGCCTTGAGGTCGCACTGGAGTATATCCAGGAGGACGAGTTGGTTGAGATTTGCCCAAATTCAATCAGAATCCGCATAAGGCTCCTGAAGGAGGCCGACCGCCGACGCCAGGCCCGCAAAACATCTCGGTAATATGCGTCACGGATTCACACCGGCTGATATTGTCGTAGAAGTTGAATACCGCCCCAAGTTTCTGTTCTGGAAAAAAGTAAAACACTTCAGATTTGTTACAACAAAAGATGCGAGAGGTCACTTCTTCTGGTCGCCTCGCGCGCTATCCGAATGAACGCACAGTACACCCATTGCGACTCGTGATAGTGGATAACGGAGGGACAATTAAAGGTGTCCGCCTGCCCTGCTTGCCCGGCGAAGCCCTGCCGTTCAGGGCGAAGTAGGGAGCATAGTCGAAGGGCCGTGGCAATCCCCTCTCCTGTCATTCCGCACTTGATGCGGAATCTATTTGCAAGATACCGCCGTAAGGCGTCCTGTGGAGAAATGCGCTATCTTAGCCTGCCCTGCTTGCCCGGCGAAGCCCCGCCGTTCAGGGCGAAGTAGGGAGCTTATCGAACGGGGTTGAAAGCTGCGATCCATTCAAGAATGACAATTTTTATAACCTTTCAACATAGTAATATGGCATACGTAAAGCACGTAGCTCTCCACAAGGAGTCCATAGGACTGCCACAGGTACGCGCTTTACGTATGAGCTCTTTATTGAGATCGATTATTAAAATGCAAATCCACGGGATGGCCGGGCTCAAAGCTAAATTTAGGAAGTCGTCCCAACGGGACTCCACAATTTTTAATTTTAATTTTTAAACTTTAATATTATAGATTCCCGCCTGCGCGGTCACACATTCATTTCCTTACGCAGTGTCTTAGCATTGTTAATGGCATGGCCGCCGACGTCGTTGTTGAAATAGACATAAATGTTATGGACTTGTTTTATGTATTGCTTGAGCCATTCGGCCCAGCTTTTTAACTGGGCCTTGGAATAGTTGCCCGAATACCTGCCGGTTGTGCCGTGAAATCGAACATAAACAATATTTCCTGTAACAATCTTAGGCGTCTCCTTGCCATACAAATCGTGCACACAAAAACCAACGTTGGATTTGTCCAACAGGCCGTAAACGTCTTTGCTGAACCAGCTTTCGTGCCTGAACTCGAAGACAGATTTTGTCATTCTGAATCCGCCGGAGGCGGGCGAAGAATCTGGCCGACGAAGAAGAGATTCTTCACTTCGCTGCGCTCCGTTCAGAATGACATTGGATAAAACCTCTAAGAAAGCTTTCAGCCGCTCGAGGTCTTTGTGCATACTCGGCGGCAACTGGTACAGAACCGGACCAAGGTTTTTCCCCAATAACAGCACCCCTTCGAAAAACCTTTCAAGTGGCTCCTCTACATTTTGCAGCCTTTTGATATGAGTGATATACCGGTTGGCCTTTACGGTAAAAAGAAAATCCTTAGGTGCTTGTTTATGCCAGTTTTCAAAAGTCTGTGGTTTTGGTAACTGATAGAAAGTATTGTTTATTTCAACCGTGTTAAAATGCTTCGTATAGTACTCAAGCCATTTTCTCTTGGGCAACTTTTCCGGGTAGAACAAATTAGCCCAATGGTCGTAATGCCAGCCGGAAGTGCCTATTCTAATATCACAGTCAGCTTTGCTCATAGAAGATATTTTAGCACTTTGAATGATTGTGCAAAGCTCGTATAATTTATTATGAATTGGTGTTGTCTTTCAGAGAACATGGTATATTGTCATTTCGAGCAAGCCAAAAGCGAGCCGAGAAATCCGTTTCTTAATAGATTTCTCCTCTTCGCGATGCTGCGCATCGCTTCGGTCGAAATGACTTAGGGTTCTGAAATAGTATGGATTTTGGGCCACAACAAATTGGCAAATGGCTTCTGTTAACCGGCATCATTATCGCCCTGCTCGGTGCAATTATGGTTGTGCTGGGTAAAGTCGGGCTGTTTAAGCTGCCGGGCGATCTGCAGTTCGGCTCCAAAAACTGGCGAATCTATTTGCCCATCGCAAGCTGTATTATTTTATCTATTATTCTCACACTTATTCTCTGGCTGATAAATTATTTCCGCCGCTGACCAAGTAGTGCCGATGAGTTATTTGACCTTCTTATAAAAATCTGCTTCGCGGTCAGACAGTCTATTTTGCTCAATTAACATGCGAATCTTCTGCAAGTCCACATCCCTCGGCACGCCACCTGAGGGAGCAAACGAAGTAACATAGTCACTCCTAACCGGAATAACCTGTAAAAATCTACTCACAGATATACTTGCAGCAAATATCGCCACAACGACAGCAATTATTAGTAGCGACCGTGACAGGATTCCAACATGTGCCAGAGGCTCTTTTCTTAAAGCAACTGGACTCTGATAGCGACATCTGTCACAATATATGCAGTCAAGCTGGTCCTTAACGGTAAGACCGAACTCACATTTGCCGAATCTCTTTGCCGGCAAATATTTCTTTAGTAGGATTGCGCTATTAAACAGCGACAAAAAAGCACCAGCCGGACACAAATATCTACACCAAAAGCGAGTGTAAAAAAGTGAACCTATCAATGCCGCCACTACAACCACTGTCAGTGCAAATCCAAAGCTTGGTAACAAAAACTGAAAACTGAAAATCGAAATCAAAGGATCAGACCCAAGCGTTGTACGATTTCTCGAAACAAAAAACATAATGATAAGAACGAAAAGAAACACATATTTGACAAACCTTGCCTTCTGCATTTGTTCTGTGGATATCGGCTGCTTGAACCGCGCAGGTACAATGTAGCTGAGCAGCTCCTGCGCAGCACCAAAAGGACATATATATCCGCAGTAAATGTTTCCGAAAAACACGACCAGTAGTGGCACTGCTACAGCCAGCAGGAATGCTCCCGACAACTGCGGAGCAGGTACATGCAAAGACAAAATAGTCACCATCTGCTCAGTGGAGTACTGTGCATTGAGCAGGATTCCACCGATGACAAAACTCAAAAATAGCACAACCAATCTGCTCCAGAATCCACCTCGGTATGTCATAATCAGAGCAACTACAAAAGCAGCAACAAGATATATACCCTGCGCGTCCGGCATATAATAGGCACGATAGGCTTTTTCACTCAATTGTCCCTCCCAGGACTGACCCAGCACTTTCGCAGAAAATCGCTGCCCCGACTTTTGCAATGCGGAGAGAACCGCCTCTGAGCTTACAGTAGCGCCGCTCACTACATCAACACCAGTAAAAGGTTGTTGCTGAAAGAGCCGCAGACCGAATAGTGATTTTTGCCAGCTATCAAGCAGCTCAAGATACGCAGGCGTTTCGTTCGACTGCACTATATGAAAATCAATTATTTTTCCTTCGGTATCCACACGCACGGCAAGATTCATCTTTCCGCCGAACCCGCGAACTTCCGGCGCCAGGTCCCCCGAGCTAAAGATGTAACCGGTTAGCTTATCATTCGGATCACGAACTGAGAAGTAGGTGAGCTTTTTACCACCATCTGCAAGAACAACCGATGCCAGTTCAATGCGCAGCTCGCCAGCTAAGGCCTGTGCCGCATGTACCGGCAGCGAGGGCATTAGACGTGCTTCTGCGGCAACCAAAAGGTTTGAACATAGAATAATGGATGTCCCGATACCGAAAAGTATATAGCCTAACCTGCGGTACCATATTTTGCTTGTATCGAGAAAGAAAATCTTGCCGGCTCTCTTTAGTCCGAAAGCCGCAGATGGTACATTTGCCAGAATAAGCACAACAAATACGTACAGTGTTACCTTTGTTCCAAGCACCGGAACAAATCCAAGACCTGTCACCAGCCCCCCTACCGCAGCTCCGAGATGGTCGGCAGTCTCAAGCTTACTGCCGGCATGGCCCGTATCAAAACCACCGTCAGCAAGCTGCCGGGCTGCAATCGGAAAATAACAACCCGTGCACAGACCACACAGAATAAATGCAACCGCTAAAACAAGATGGGAAGTGTCCCCAATTCTGCTTATTGCGGCCGAGGTTGGTCTCCATAGCTCTGCCGGACAAAATGCAATAGCAGTTAAAATCAACGTATGGATAAATATAACCGCAAGCAACATAATCTCCGGTCGAACACGGGCGACCTTCAGCAGACTTCTTGTAAAAACTGCGCCGATTGTCAAACCAACCATAAACAATGATGAAATGACGCCGATGTGCAGATAGAGAGAGCCAAAAAGCGTTTGATACCAGTACATTAGTGTAACAACCACACCGATACCTACACAGCCGGCTGAAAAAACCAAAAACGAACTGTCAAAGCTTGACCTGTCACCGTTTTGGGATGATCTTGAGATATAAACAGCCCTCAAAACAGTAAAAATTAAAATGGGGCCAAGGAACACTAACGGGCCGACTAAAGACAATAGCTTAACAAATCTGGTTATTGGAGCTCCGGATTGTTTGGTGGCAAGTAACAAACTGTACAGATGAGTCAGAGGCCTGGAGTCACGGTTAATAAGTAAACTTCTCGGCAGGTCTGCCCTGCTGTAGCTTTCAAGAGCTGTAGCAGCACGGTCCGGCAGGTAAACGGAAAGCAATCCCTCAGGTCTGAAAATACCGCCCGCATCTTTTATTGATGCGAAGCGTTTCCGCACAATGCCCGGCTCACCGGTCAGCTCCGTAGAATCGGAAACGATAAACCATGTATCCTCTCCGGGCGTCAATACGAGATGCGAGAAGACCTGCTCCAGCGTTACTTTTACCGAGGCACCAAGATTGATTAGCTCTGTGCCCATAATATTTTCACCACCTGCCACTCGAACCGCAACAATTCCGTTAGGCCGCAGTGCGCTCCTCACCTGATGATAAAACTCAAGCGTGTAATATCGGTTCAAAACAGAACTGGTCGCATCGGGCAGATTGACAATCACTATGTCATAGTATTGCTTCTGCTCTGCTAAAAGCTTTCTAATATCGCCCGTAACAGGATGAAATCGTTCGTCGCTGATTCTGAGCTGTGATGGTATGAAATCGTTAACCTGCCGCACATATTCATAATCAGGATACGCCCAGCTAACCGTCTCTATCTGTGGCAAACGCAGCAACTCGCTGCACAGGCTCAATCCTGACCCGACAACGAGAACGCGCTTAGCATCAGGACGTTGGCAGAGAGCAATGGCAGCAACCTGTCCGGCAGTAGCCTTGTCGGGCAGAGCGTCACAAGTGCTGCCCTCTCGAATAGTCACCCATTGACCTTGGTAAAACCCGTAGAGATACTCGGCTTGAGGCGTGTTAAACGAACCAAGCAAGGCCTTTTTCGGGAGTAATTTTGTCCATTTTATGCTTCTAATATGATTCATCAGGGTGTGATCAAATCCACTCGCCAAACCAACAACAATAGCAAACACAGCCAACAGCGAAATAACGCATCCACCAAACGCAAAATCTGCTCCACTATTAAAATCCTTCAGTTGTAACTTTGCGGCTCGCTGGGTGAGTGCTTTGCTGAGCTGTGCGATAAACACTGAGAAGGACAGAATCAGAACAAGAAAGAAGAAAATTCGTGCAGGAGAAATACCGGCTCCAAGAAGCAATGTAACTCCAAGGCCGCCAACGAAACTTCCCGCTGCTTCGAGGATGTAAACGCGCGACACCGCAAACGCACCGATCGACTCAATCCATCGACAGGCAACGGGAAATAACATTCCCGTGATGATACTTACCGGTGCATTGACAAGCAGCGACCAAAACAAAATAGTTCTAATCTGTAAGAGTGCATAAGACTCGATGCCGGCAATCTCTCGCATCTGGATAATTAAAAGGGCCTGGAGAGCAAATCCGGGCACGTAACTCAAAAATAGAATCTCTATATTTCTGAGAATCCAGTCTGCTACAGCCCTAATTCGATATACCAGCACCGCGCCGAGAGAAACCCACAAGAACCACGAACCAAAAAATAAGCCCACACTTATATCATTGCCTTCGAATGTGGTGATAAACTCACGAAATAGCAAACTCTGTGCCGCAATCGTAAATAGGCCGTAACTGAATATCAGTAGACCGCGTGCAAACATCATTCCTCTTCGCCGAAAACATCTGCCTGAAAGACTAAAAAGCTCGCGCCTTCCTTCCAGGCATCGTCAGCTAATCGCGCCTTGCGCGATAATTGCGTCAGCATCTCACTTAGGTCCCAGCCTTGTTCGGGCGCAACCTGTGGAAGGAAAACAGCCGAATGACCGTCTTTATTAAGCACCACCCCGTCTATCCCAATTCGGATCTGGTTATATGAAGCAACAGGCTCCGGGGCAGTTAGCGCAGAGATTTCTATTGTGATACCGTCGTACTCAGCCTCCGAGAGGGGCAAAAAACGCCTATCGCTAAAGCCTGCGTTGACCGCGTTCAACATGACCGATCTATACAGAGGTCTTTGAGGAAAGATGTCACCGATACATCCTCTGAGCTGTCCATTTTTTTTCAGCGTCACAAAAGCTGCACGGGGACATTTCATCGCATCACTGACATTAACGCCAAGCTCAGACGCTTCTGGCATTCGCCTTTGTCGCAAAACATAATCAATTGTTTTGCAAGCTAAGGTCAAGAGTTGTTGCTTATCCTCACCACTCAACTCAGGCACATTAGTTTGCTGCTGAGTTTCGGAATAATTGCCCCACTGGCCCAGGAAGGCAACTGAAAGATAGCTGACCGACCTTTCAAAATCGCCGGTTAATTCGCCGGACGTAGTGTATTTGACCATCTGGGATTTAGCGTCTTTATCCAGCATCGAAAGTAATATCGCAATCGGAACGTAACCGCATATAGTCGCTCCTGTCTTGGCCTTGTAATCCAGAAAACCCCGGCTATCTAATTTAGCTATAAACTCGTAGGCACCCATATCAAGTTCTTTTATCTTTTCAGGTACGTTTTTTGTGAAAGGCACATAGCCATAGCTCTGTCCATAATGCACAAAATCTGAACTTGCTACAACGAGAGTTTCCTCATCTATCAAGCCTTTTAGAATCTCGGCCGCTTTTGTAACCGTATCCAATGAGCACTGACCCGCCACAATGGGTACCAATGTAAAATCCCGCTGAACGTATTGCAATAATGGCAGCTCTATCTGGACACTGTGCTCTCGGCTGTGGGCAGCCGGAACATTTTGAAATATCGAATACCCCAAGAGCTTATTTATGAATTCAACGTCCAGTGGTATTTCTCCCAGAGGAGTTTGGTAATGAGTCACTCTCGGCACACTTAGGATTTCTTCCATTCGCAGACGGTGGCTGGGGCCAATGACAATGATGCGCTTGAATTGCCTGCCGATTGTCTTGACACCCATAACAGCAGTTTGACCTGAGTACGCATAGCCTGCATGTGGAAGAATTAACGCAATTACGTCTTCCTCTGGCTGGCTGTCAGCTTTTTGGAAAAAGGCCTCAATTTGCGCCTTTAGCGCATCTACATCAGCACTGTACCAAGTACCAGCAAGCGAAGACTGCAGAATAACCTTTCCTTCTGTTTTTTCTGATGGCTTTGCTACCTCTTGTGCCGTTTGATCTGTCGGCGCGGTTGATTTTTTTCTGCAAGTGCTAATAAAAAGCAATAGAAAAACGCACTGAATCAAAATCGTAAGATTAAATAATCTCTCCTTTGATGGTTTGCTTAATCGCACTTTCATATTAACCACTCCATTTACCTTGGCTATTAATACCTTTCAGAGACATCAATCGACCGGGGTATTTTCGCAGCCGGGCAGCCCTCACAAACTTCCTCGGCGAGGTTTTCTCAGCCAGCCACCAAATCCCCGTGAAAACCGCCGAACACGTTGCTATCAACTCTCTAATAAATCTTCTGCGTGTCATTTCCAGACTCCGTATATCGCTCTGCCACAATCCGGACAAGAGCCGTCTTTAAGCCGATTCCGTAAAATTGTATAGCCGCTGCGTTCAATAAGTAGTTTCTTGCATTCGGGACAATATGTATTCTGGCCATCTTTACTAAGTATATTGCCGATATAGACATACTCCAATCCTTCACTGATAGCAATTTCACGAGCCATATCCAATGTCTCCGCTGAAGTCGCCGGTAAATTACGCATCTTGTAACGAGGGGAAAACCGCGAAAAGTGCAACGGCGTTTCAGCACCGAGATTAACCCTTACCCATTGACAAAGCTGGCGTATCTGCTCGGAGCTATCATTCAACGTGGGAATAAGCAGATTAGTGACTTCCACCAGTATGCCACTTGCTTTGGCAACAATCAAAGCGTTCTGCACCGGTTTCAAAGTTCCTGAACACACATCTCGATAGAATTCATCACTCATGCTTTTCAGGTCTATATTCGCTGCATCGACATATTCAAGCAGTCTCCGCCATGGATCCTCATTAATGTATCCTGCTGTCACGAGCACATTACGTATGCCCGCCCGGCGGGCCAGCTTCGCAGTATCATAGGTGTACTCGTAATAAATAATAGGGTCGGTATAGGTATAAGCCAAAGAAGGACAATTATATCGCTTCGTCAATGCCACAAGGCTTTCGGGGGAATGCGCCGTCGCCGGCACATCTTCCGGATTTGCCTGCGATATCTCCCAATTCTGGCAATTCCTGCAATGGAGGTTACAACCAACGGTTGCAATCGAGAGAATACCGGTACTGGGCAGAAAGTGAAAAAGTGGTTTTTTCTCTATGGGGTCAATGTGAATTGAGCAGGGGTATCCATACACGACGGTCCGCAGCACACCGTCGATATTTATTCTCACCCGACACTCGCCGCTCTGACCCGGCGCAATTAGACAGTTCTTCGGACACAATTCACACTGAACCTTCATTTCAAAGCCTTTTTAATGCTCTGTTGAAGAGCCCAAGATCGTGTCATTTCGAGCGGAGCCCCTGTGTCTTCTGTCGAAGACAGAAACAGGGGCGAAGTCGAGACACGTAGCGAAGCGCAGAGCCCCGAAGAGAAATCTGCATGCAACTGCACTGCTAATCCAGATTTCTCCGCTACGTTCGCTCCGCTCACTTCGGTCGAAATAACGCTTTTCAACAGAGCACCTTTTTAATACAGATGGGTGTTTTTACAGTATAACTGGCAGCAACGCACAAAACCATTATATCAAACATGTAATACGTTATGTAACTGTAAAGTGTTGGTTACCTTGGTGAGCAAATTAGCATTTTGTTTTGAAATGAATTGGATATAATCAAGCGTATGAAAAATGCTGTACTGAGTCAACTTTTTGACCAGATGGCCGACATAATGGAAATTCTCGGCGAAGACCCATTCCGCATCAACACCTACCGTAAAGTCGCAAGGATCGTCGGCGATACACCAACCGATATCGAGATTCTCCTTTCCACAGGTGAGTTGGCAAAGATACCCGGCATAGGAAAATCAAGTATTGCCAAAATCGAGGAGTTCATAAAGACCGGCACGATAACAGCGCACAAGCAGTTGCTTACCAGAATTCCCTCATCGCTGCTCGAATTGCTGACAATCCCCTCTATGGGACCAAAAGGCGCGAAGGCGGTCTATGAACAGCTCAAGGTCACAAACATTAAAGAACTCAAAAATGCTATCAAGAATGGTTCCGTCGCAAAGATGCCAGGCTTCGGCGAAAAGAAGGCAGCAGCCATCGCAAAAGGCATAGAGTTTCTCGAAAAATCAACCGGCAGAATCCGTCTTGACCAGGCCCTCGAAGCAGCAGATATTGTTATGGCATTTCTGCAAGAGGTACCCGGCGTGGATAAAATCCAGCCCGCAGGCTCGCTTCGTCGCCGGGCTGAGACTATTGGCGACGTTGACATCCTCGTTACTACTTCAAAATCGAAAGCCAAAGATAAAAAAAACGCTGAGAAAATAACACACGCCTTTACCGGCGCAGCTTTCGTACAGGAGCCTCTTGCCGCAGGGCCGACAAAAGGTTCAGCAATCATTCAGACATCAACCTACCCCGTGCAGGTCGATGTCCGCGTCGTTCCGCCGGAAAGTTTTGGCGCCGCTGCTCAGTACTTCACCGGCTCAAAACAACATAATGTCCGACTTCGAGAAATCGCAATAAAGGCAAAGCTGAAACTTAATGAGTACGGCCTATTCAAAGGCGAAAAGATGCTCGCGGGGCCTGTTGAAGAAGAAATTTACAAGAAGCTCGGCCTTGATTATATCGAGCCGCTCCTGCGCGAAGACCGCGGTGAAGTCGAAGCCGCTCAGAATCACGCACTACCCGAATTGATAACCTTCGATGATATAAAGGGCGACTTTCACGCCCATACGAAGGCATCCGACGGCAAATGTGACATAGGCGAGCTTGCGCAGGCTGCAAAAGACATGGGCTATAAATTCATCTGTATCACAGACCATTCAAAATCCTCCGCAATTGCAAACGGCCTAAGCCCCAAACGCCTTGCGGAGCAGATAAAACAAATCCGCAAAATCAGCGAAAAAATAAAAGGCATTACCATCTTCGCTGGAACCGAGGTTGATATTCTCGCCGATGGCTCTCTTGACTTTGAAGATAAATTGCTTTCGGAGCTCGATTTTGTAATAGCTGCGATCCATTCGGGTCTGGCCAGTCCGCGAGAGAAGGTAACGATGCGCACGCTCAAAGCGATGGATAGTCCTTATGTCAATTGCATCGCTCATCCGACAGGCAGACTGCTCGGCGAGCGTGATGCGATGGACATTGATATGGCCGCCGTCGTCAAGCACGCCGCCCAGACACATACCGCTCTGGAGGTAAATGCAAATCCACATCGTCTGGACTTGAAAGACGTACACTGCAAAATGGCTATTGAAGCCGGCGTCAAACTCGCTATCGGAACCGATGCGCACAGCACTGAAAGCCTCGGCTTGATGGGCTTTGGCGTCGCAACAGCCTCCCGCGGCTGGGTAATAAAAGCTGACGTCCTCAATACAATGTCACCCACTAAAATCAAATCCTTTGTCAAAGCCAAAAGACCAAAATAAACCGAGTTTTAATTTGTAGCTTTACATTTTCAGCTTTCACATATAAGCTTTACACTTATGGTATCTAAGCCTGTTAAAATCCTGCTAACTGGCCTGCCTGGCTGTGGCAAAACAACCGCAGTAATGCGCATCATCGAAAAGCTCGACCAGAGCAAAATCGCAGGCTTTTATACGCAAGAAATCCGCGAAGCAGATAAAAGAAAAGGCTTTAGCTGGACCCGTCTGGATGGGGCCGACGGGATACTTGCACACTTTGACATTAGAAGTCATCTCAGCGTGGGCAAATATCGCGTAGATGTGCTAGGCTTTGAAGAATCTGTCGTGCCTGTACTGGATGTGCAGCAATCAAATGCTGAGCTTTTCGTCATCGACGAAATCGGCAAAATGGAATGTCTATCAGAAAAATTTGTCGCCGCTGTCCGCCAGCTTTTTGCATTAGACAAATCGGTCCTTGCAACAATCGCAAAAAGAGGAGCTGGTTTCGTCTCAGAAATAAAACGCCTACCCGACACCCAACTGCTTAACCTGACTCCGTCTAACCGCGACCAGCTAATAGAACAGATACTCCAGACGCTCTCATTTCTGAAAAAACCTGTTTGACACTTTCCTTTCAGCCCCTCGGCCAAAAAGCTCAATAAAGAAATCTTCTTCCTGCTCGACAAAATCCACCAAATAGATATTATAATTCAAAACCTAAATGATAAACTGATGGGAATTAGCGATGCAGGAAGTAATAAATCTACCCACGCCCGATTTGAAAGGAACAGCTCAGTTAGAGCAGGTAATAGCCGTTCGGCGTTCGCACCGTGATTTTTCAGATGAATCTCTTACCCCCGAACAAATAGGCCAATTGGCGTGGTCGGCGCAGGGGCAAGCTCTAAAAGGCAGGTATCGCACAGTACCATCTGCCGGCGCAACCTATCCACTGGAGCTTTTCCTTCCTAGCGACATGGGTCTATTTCACTATATGCTTACGAAACACGCGCTTGAAAAAGTGACCGAGGAGGATCTGCGTTCTGCGCTTGCATCTGCCGCCTGGGGCCAGGGATTTATTGCCGATGCACCACTGACGCTTGTCCTCGCTGCGGAATTTGAAAGAACAACCGGCCGATACGGCCAAAGAGGCATCCGCTACGTATATATGGAGGCAGGACACGCTGCTCAGAATATCCACCTGCAGGCAGAAGCCCTGGGGCTCGGCTCGGTTGCCGTCGGCGCATTTGACGATGCCGCGGTCGGCAAGGTCCTTGGACTTCCGAGTCACCTTAAACCTATCTATATGGTCACGGTTGGCCATCGGCGAAAATAATGCTGCTATCTTAACTACAAAATGTCACGCAACTGGGCAGAAAATACAGCACAAAAACTCGTGGAGCAAGACGCAGTCCGTCAAGGTCTGTGTTTGGTTCTCGGTGCCTCCGATACCGGTAAAACAACATTGACATTTGATTTTGCAAAACGCCTAACTCGAAATCACCGTGTCGCAATTGTCGATGCCGATATCGGCCAATCCCATATCGGTCCACCAACCACCGTCGGCTGGACGGTAATTGACAAAACTCAATGCAATTTCGAAGAACTTCAACCACATGGCATTAGCTTTGTCGGCCACGTGACACCCGTCGGCCATTTACTTCAGCTAACAGCAGCAATAGTCCGTTGCGTAGAACAAGCGACCACCAAAAGCGATGTGATAATAATAGATACCCCCGGCCTGGTTGTAGGCTCCATAGCCACCGCACTCTGGTGGACAATTCACAAAATCCTAAGGCCGGAAACGATTTTAGCCGTCCAGAAGGAAGATGAACTGAATGACATCATTGGAGGTCTCGCTCCTCCCACACCGCAACTTAAAGTGCTAAAATCGCCTCCTGATATACCAACAAAGTCCCCACAACAAAGGTTAGCGTATCGCCAAAAACAATTCGCACGGTATTTCAGGGATTCGTGTTCTGTCACTCTCGATCTTACGAAAATAGCTGTGCAAACGTCTCAGCCGATAAATCCTGACCGCCTTAACGGTAAACTTTTGGCCCTTAGGGACGAAAAAGCTGCAGATATCGCCATAGCTTTCGTAGAAAGCTGGAATCCCGATACCAAAACTGCTATTATAAAAGCTCCAACACTGGATATAGCCGAGATCTGCTGCCTCGTCCTGGGAGATGTCATGGTCGAAATGCCGTAAACAAAAGAGCCATGTGGAAAATGCAAACTCAACTAAAATACAAAAACCTGATTGACCTGTTCAATGAATCGCTCAGCGATATCAAGCCAGACACAATATGTTTAGAAATCGTACGCGCAACACGACATGAAAAACTCTCCTTCAGTCAGCTAAAGGCACAGGCCTACAGTTTCGCTCTCCTGCTTATCAACGAAGCTGGCATAGAAACAGGTGATAAAGTTGCCATCCTGGGTAAGAATCGTATTGATTGGGACATCGCTTTCTGGGGCGCGATTCTCACCGGCGCTGTGCCGGTGCTGATAGATCCTGAAAGAGCCCTCGAAGGCGTAGTCAACCACTTGCTTCACACCGACTGCCGCGCTCTTATTATGGCCGATGATTATCAGGACTCTGATTCTCGTCATCAGATAAAAAATCTCGCTGCTAAAAATGACCTCGCTTTCGTCGAGATGACAGATGGACCTTTATGCACACCCCCTACCGATTCTCCCGAACCGCCATCCCTAACAAATTTGCACATCAACGCCGATGACACCGCTGCTATCCTGTGCACCTCAGGTACGACAGGCGACCCGCGCGAGGTCGAGCTAACCCACGGAAACCTCATCGCAAACACACAAGGCTCTTTTGAAAAAATCAGAATAACCAAGTTCGACAAGCTCGGCCACATCCTGCCCCCGCACCATTCCTTCGGCCTGACCGTGGGAAAATTACTGCCTCTCTGCGTCGGTGCAACAAATATCTATACCGACCAGTATCGACGGATTTCAGAACTTATCAGAGACAAAAACATCACCATCTTCATCGCCGTCCCCGCCCTATTCACAGTCCTCGCGAAGAAGCTTGAAGATGCCCTCGCCAAGGAAAAAAAACAAAAGCAACTTGTGCGATTTCTCGACCGCTACGCACCTCAATTGCTCGGCAAAATAATTATAAAAAAGCAAGGCTGGTCCGATTTGCGATTTTTCCTCTCCGGTGCTGCGCCCGTACCAAGATGGGTGCTCGACGTCTTCTGGAAACGCGGCCTCAAACTCTGCGAAGGCTACGGCACCACCGAGAACTCACCCGTCTACGGCTTCAACGATAATCCTCGCAAACTCGGCTCCGTCGGCAAACCTCTTTCAACCATTTTGGTCAAAATCGTCGATGAAACCGGCAAAGCCCTCTTGCCGGACCAGCCTGGCGAAATCCTCCTCGGTGGCCCATGCGTTATGAAAGGCTACTATAAAAACGCCGAGGCAACACAGTCGGTCATCGAAACTGACCCTACCGGCACACGCTGGCTCCATACAGGAGACCTCGGCTACCTCGACGATGACGGAAATCTGTTCATCACTGGTAGGAAGAAATTCCTCATCGTCCTGCCGGGCGGCAAGAACGTCAATCCGGAGCTCGTCGAATCAGCGCTCTCGGAGGCAAGATTCATTAAGGACATCCTTGTTGTTCCCACCATTCGCAAGCACGAAACCGGCCTGACTGAAGAAACAATCAAAGCTATCGCTCAGCCGGACATTGACGCGATACGCTTGCATACCCGCCTTGCAACAGATGAGCTACTCAAGCAACCGCAATTGCTCAGAAAACTCATCTGGCAAAGCATCGACCAATGCCAGCGAAAGACAAAACGACTTGCCCACTTCGAAAAAATCTCCTCACATCAGCTCGAAATAAAAATCGATGAATTCCAACGGACCTCAACCGGCAAAATAAAACGAGACGCCTACATAAGGCTTTGACCCCACAATACCCATCTCATCTTTTTGCTCTTTGATATTACTCTGTAGAAAGGATGTCATTTCGACCGTAGTGAGCGCAGCGAACGGAGTGGAGAAATCTGGGTTAGCAGCGCTTTTGTATGCAGATTTTGCGACTTAGCTTCTGCCTTCCGTCATCTTTCTTCTGTCCTCTGTCTTCCGTCACCTGTCTTCTTCTGCACCAGCATGGTCATCATATACATACTCTGCCTGAAACTAATCTCACTGATAAAAGTCTCATCCATTCCCGAAGGTGTTCTGCTGATCGGCAGCGGGATGTGATTAGGAATTGTTGGTAATCGATTATTGTGTGGGCAATTACATAGATAAACATTTCCTCCGCAAGCCTTAGTTATTCTCGAAATTAAAAGTTCCCTCGCAGAAAAGTCGCTGTAATTATCAATCTTCAATCAATGTTCCCACGACAGGAAATATATCAAGCAAACCTGAGCCGTGTGGTGCTTGAGCCAAATCTTCGGTAAGGTCCTTGCCGGCAACATGTGTCACTTGATGCCTGCCGTTTTGCCATAAGAAACTGTTGGATACATCGTAGACCTTTCCCTTATAGGCGATAAATACCTGTGTGTTATCCTGCCCGTTGTA
>Ga0315532_1001562_pt1 | contig 16706 bp, 20 predicted proteins | sample SalMarWE160370MG_FD_203082 | JGI IMG/M metagenome (GOLD analysis project Ga0315532, IMG submission 203082) | Salt marsh sediment microbial communities from the Plum Island Ecosystem LTER, Massachusetts, United States - Salt Marsh Sediment WE1603-70 ... | reverse complement strand
GCTGGATGTAGCCTCACTGCACAGCAGCCACATAATAATATTGTGAGGACAGCCCTAGAAGCCCTGGCTGCAACCTTAGGAGGTACTCAATCGCTGCATACCAACTCCTTCGACGAAGCTTATGCTCCGCCTTCTGAAGAAGCAGTGACCATAGCTGTGCGGACTCAGCAAATACTGGGCTACGAGAGTGACATTGCTGCTGTCGTCGATCCCCTTGGTGGCTCTTATTACATAGAGCATCTAACATACAGCCTGGAAAAGGAAGCCGGGGAGTATATCGCCAAAATTGATAGCATTGGTGGTGCCGTAGCTGCCATAGAGCAAGGATATCAGCAGAGGGAAATTCAGGACTCTTCTTACCGCTACCAGAAAGAAATTGAAGGCGGTAAACGTACCGTGGTAGGGGTAAATAAATTCGTCTCTTCTTATCCTAAAATAGTGGGCCTGCTTCGAGTCAAGCCAGAAGTGGAAAAAAGACAAAGGGAGCGGACCGCCCAGGTTAAGAAAGACAGGAACAACGGCAATGTCAACCAGGCGCTTAAGCGATTGGAAGATGTCGCCCGAAGCAAGGATAATACCATGCCCGCCTTTCTTGAATGTGTGGAGGCTTACGCCACCGAGGGTGAGATATGTGATGTACTGCGCAAGATTTTTTCTACCCAAAAAGAATTCCTGGTTTTTTAAGAGACAGCCTTCAAGATTTATAGTACTAGCTTTAAAGGAGGTGAAATGGCCAAAAAAGTTGACCACATCGGTATTTTAGTCAGCAATCTCGATGAAGCGATAAAACTTTATGAGGATTGTTTCGGCGCCGAGGTTGACAAGATTGAAACCCTCCCTGAGCGAGGAGTAAAGGCCGCCATCCTTTCCTTAGCCCAGGGCGCCAATCTAGAACTTTTAGAACCACTTCCCGACAGTAATATGGCTAAAGTCTTGGAGAAAAGAGGGGAGGGCCTCCACCATATAACGTTTGAAGTTGACGATGTAGATAAGGAGCTTAGCCGCCTCTCTGAAACGGGGGTAGAATTAATTGATAAGAAGGCTCGCCCTGGCTTAGAGGGTATGGTGGCTTTCATTCACCCCAAATCGCTTAGAGGGGTGCTTGTTGAGCTTTGTCAGAAGACCTAGGAGGGAGCAGATTATGAATAAAGGTAGAATTCGTGTTCTGCTAGCCAAGCCTGGTTTAGATGGACACGACCGGGGCGCTAAAGTGGTAGCGAGAGCTTTGCGGGATGCCGGAATGGAGGTAATCTATACTGGTATCCGACAAACTCCCGAGATGATTGTCGAGGCAGCTATCCAGGAGGATGTAGATATTATTGGGTTGAGCATCCTGTCGGGAGCTCATTTAGAGCTCTTTCCATCAATCATAGAAGGATTAAGAAAAAAAGGAAGAGCAGATGCCCTGGTTATCGCTGGGGGCATAATACCCGAAAATGATATTCTCACCTTACAAAAAATGGGCGTAAAAGCTGTTTTTGGCCCGGGCACTTCCACAGAGGACATAATCAGCTTCATCCAGAAGGAAGCGACCGCCAAATAGCAGGCTTATCAAGACTTATTCCGGGCAACGCCAATAAGGTCAGTGAGATTATCCACCCCTTTGTCCAGCATAAAATGCTCTATCCCCTCCAGTATAGTAAGACAGCTATCAGGACTGGTCAGGCTGGCTGTGCCAATCTGTATGGCCGTAGCTCCGGCCATAATAAACTCCAGGGCATCCTCAGCACAAGCAATGCCGCCGCATCCTATCACTGGAATATGGACCACCCTAGCTGCCTCGAATACCATATAAAGAGCCACAGGCTTGATAGCGGGACCAGAAAGCCCGCCTGTAATATTCCCTAAGCGTGGCTTTCTCTCGTCTATGTCGATTGCCATGCCCTTCAGTGTGTTAATCAGGGATATGGCATCAGCCCCAGCTTCTTCCGCGGCTAAAGCGATTTCCTTAATATCGGTTACATTGGGGCTCAACTTAACGATAAGCGGTAAGGTGGTGGCAGCTTTGACCGTTGAAGTTAGCCGAGCGGCAAGCTTGGGATCGACACCAAATTCCATTCCTCCTGCGGAAACATTGGGGCAGCTGATATTTAGCTCGATGCCGCTGATCCCGGGCACGCCTTCTAACTTGCTGGTCACAGCCACATATTCGTCTATTGTTTCCCCGGCAACGTTAACGATAACCGGAACCCGCCACATTGCCCATACAGGCGCTTTTTCTCTAATCAGGGCGTCGACACCGATATTTTCCCAGCCTATCGAATTAAGCAAACCACCAGCGGTTTCCACCAGTCGTGGTTGAGCATTACCCTCTTTGGGCATAAGGGTCGTCCCTTTACAGATAATGGCGCCCAACTTTTGTATATCAGCAATTTCAGCATACTCTATGCCATAGCCAGCTATGCCAGAGGCTATCATCACAGGATTAGACAGGATTAGTCCCTTAGGATGCCGGGGGGCTAATTGCACACAGAGGTCGGGTAACTTTCTCATTCCTTAAAACTTTATCACTGCTCGGGGCAAAAAAGAAAGGACTAACCAAGGGGCACAATTTTCACCCTGCCCCAGACCCCCATATCGTCGCCAACAATAATAACCACACCACGCAGCCCCTCAATACTCCGGGCTTTTTCGATTGCTTTGGGGATATCATCTACGGCCTTAACCATGTTGCCTAGCGCTGTGGCTGCGGCATCGGCTAAAGCTGCCGATGATGAAAGACCAATAACGGCGTCAGCGCTGCCCAGGCTTAAAGAATGCCCTACAGTTCCTGAAGATGTGCCTATGCCCAGTGGTGTCTCTCCAGGCATAATTTCCAGGGCAATTTTCTTGGTAAAAGATGATTGCCCGGCGTAGATGCCCACCAGCCTCTTCTCAGATATTTTCAGAAAAATATCGCCACCATTCTCCACAATTACCTCTGGCGAGAAAGCTAGTAAATCCTTACCTACCGCTTCAGCAATGGCGCCAGCTACCGCTGCCATAGGACCAACACCTGTTAGCTGAGAGACCCTGGCCATTTCTTTGACGATGGCCGGGGCTTCAGTTTCAGCCTTATAACTGTCCAATGTAGTCAGGAAAAGAGGATGACGCCCAATATATGCCTCTAGAGAGCCACGGTGCTTCAGCACGGAATTAAGGGCTTTATCCTTCAGATTACGCCGGGAGCGGATGTACAGGTCTGTCTGTTCTACCACCACATTAAAAGAAATTAATCCGCTGTCCTTAATCCAGTGGCGGTAGAAACGTGACTCACGCATGGATTTTTCCTCTTCAGGTAGCCTGCCCCTTCTATCATTGCGAGACTGACGAAGTTAGCCAAAGCAATCTCGTGATCAGAAATACAATATCATTGCTCGAGGAGGACAAGCCTTGACACACAGTCCGCAGACAACACACTTGTTATGGTCAAAGAGCACTTTTCTTGTTTTTGGCTCCAGAGAAAAAGCCTCGGTGGGGCAAATAGTGATACAAGCTCCACAATGAGTGCACCGGGATTCATCTCGAACCACATCCTGACTTAAGGACTGGATTTCTACTCCGGTCTCGGTGAGGTATTGGATACCCTTGTCGTAGTTTGCCTGGTTACCGCTTAGCTCCATGACCAGCAATCCTTCTTGCCCTGGTGATACTGAAGCTTTGAGGATATTAAAGGTGAGGCCAAAATCCTTAACCAGGCGGTAAACGACCGCCTGCCCTGTTATGTTGGGCGGGAAGTGAAGCACTATTCTTCGAGATACATTCATCTCTATAAAATCCTAAACTGTAAATAAATCCAACCGACAAATAAAGTCCAAATGCCTAAACGCCAAAAACATTCCTCTTTGCCATTTGAGCTTTGTCATTTGTCATTGTCTAAGATATTGGTCTTTCCTTGAGTGGCTTAACGGTTATGCCTGACTCCACTCCGGGCAACGGAGCCACTGCCTCGGTAAGCAAAAACTCACCTTTTTCTATCCACTTTTTTAAGATATTGGCAATTTCCACCGCTTTAGGATAGCTAGACAAGGAAGCCGTGGGCACGTCTTTCGCCTGAACCTTTATACAACCGCTTTTGAGCTCAGCGTAGCTAACCTCTCCCAGGATATCTGGCTTCAACTGGGGAAAAGCCTCGGAATAGTCCACAATGGGAGCCAGGATGCCAGCATCGCTTACCGCAGTGTAGCGGAGAATCTCTTCAGAAAGTATGGGTATCGGGACACCTATGCCCACAGTTAATGTGCAGCCGTAGCCGAGCATGCTTGTCCCGACTAGCCACCCCGGCTTCATTTGCTTCAAGTCTCCAATCACAGCCAGTGTCCCTGCCCCCCGCCGCGGCACGCCATTGTCTCCCCTAAGAGCAGTGGGGTCATGCTGCGTACCATGCCAGGCCACATAACCTATTCCGCCGCCCAGGAAAATCCTCGTCCCCACACCTATGGTCTTATAGTAAGGGTCATTAAACAGCGGCGAGAGTTGCCCCGCCGTAGTGTAGTTAGCATTTCCCAGATTCGGCTTAAGCACCCCCATATAGGTGTAGCGAACCTTATCGGAGAGGTTCACCGCCACATTATAGTTCTGGTAGGCATTTCTGGCATTAAATAGAATTGCCTCATTTATGTCCTTAATGTTGATCAGGGTCTCCAGCTTCTTCCTGGGGTAGCAGTCCGTTCCAAAAGCGGTGGCGGTAAGTATTATGTCTTTCCCCGCTACCAGCTCCTGTATTACATAGCCGCCACCATAATTGAACTCCCCGGGATAGAACTTATTCCTGGGGTCGTCATCGGGAAGGGCAGTGGCCCCGAGGAAAAAATCAACAGCAGCTATCCCGGTATAGACGGGAACATCATTAAGGTAAACCTTGCCGCCGCCGAGTTTTATCCTCGGTCTGGTATGTCCAACATTAAGAAAAACACCAGACCCACACATGGGACTGAAGGTACCAGTGGTAACTACATCAATTTCCTCGGCCGCCCTGCTTACACCTTTTGCCTTAGCGATGTTAATAACTTCCTCGGCAGTCACCACGACAGCCTTACCTTTTCTGATTTTCTCGTTGATTTCAGCTATTGTTTTTGTCATAGCAAATTTAGCCTTGCTTAAGTAATTCCTTAGCTACTTGGGCAGCCTTTTTACCGGATAAAAGCATACCACCAAAAATTGCTCCCATCCTCGGGGAACCAAAAACGGCGTTCGCTGTCATACCAGCGACCACTAATCCGGGATAAGCTTCCCTGGTGTTTTCCAATATTTCTCTCTCTCCCCGCTCAGCCCACATGGACTTCTCCCCCATAACTTCCCCTGTCTTCGTCCTTAACTTCGGGCCTATCTTCTCTACCACGATACGGCAGACTTCAGCGTCATGCCCGGTGGCATCTACAGCCACCTTGCACCTTACAGTCAGAGGGTCCACATGAAGCTTGGACCAGGAAACAGCGCTCCAATTCAAAACAAGCCCGGTTATTCTGTCATCTTCCCGAATCATGACATCTTCAACACTAATCAAATTGAAAATCTTCGCCCCTGATTTTATCGCCCTTGAGCAGATAGTTGAAATAGCCTCCAGTGAATCAGCGACATAGTACCCCTTTTCATATTCTTCAGCTGAAACTTCAAACTCATCCAATATCCGCTTGCCTTCTTCCTGAAGGACGATGCGATTAAACATCATCCCTCCCCCCGACATGCCGCCCCCAACACGAAGCTGCCTTTCAAATACTATCACCTTTATTCCCTCTTTCGCCAGGTAGTAGGCAGTGACAAGCCCCGCCGGCCCTGCCCCGACTACAGCAACATCCACCTCCATCGCCCCCATGAAGTCTTTCATGTAGCTTTCAACAATGGCGCGGGAAATAATAACTTCATCCATCCTTAGTCAGCCTCCCTTCGGCTACTGGAGCGGCGGCTTTGAAGACGTGCTAGCTAGTATACCCCTCTGGGCAAGCAATGTCTAGACACTTGAGCTTTTTGTCATTGCGAGCCCATCACTTTTTCGTCATTGCGAGCGAAGCGTGGCAATCCCATGCCCCACCGAGATTGCGGAGCCTGTTCCGAAGCATAAGCGAGGAATCTAGGCTCCTCGCAACGACAGGGGGGAAGATTGCTTCGGCTGACTTCGTCAGCCTCGCAATGACAAAGGAGAGCGCCCAATAAATTGGGCTTCACGATTCTTAGCCTACCTTGAGCATCTTGTCCACGGCAGCTTTGGCCCTGAGCCGAATTGCCTCGGGGACCTTCACCTCAGGGCTCATCTCTTCCAAAGACCACAAAACTTTCTCCAGGGTAATCAACTTCATGTGGGGACAGATTGCTTGCTCGGAAGCAGGAATAAACCTCTTGCCGGGATTCTCTTTTCTAAGTCGGTGTATTATCCCCAGTTCCGTGCCCACAACCATCTCTCCGACCTCATCTCGCCGGGCATATCTACACATCCCGCCAGTGCTGAGTACTTCGTCGGCCAGGGCAATGACCTCCGGCCGGCACTCCGGATGGACTACCACCTTAGCTTGAGGATACTCTTGCTTCAATTCCTTTATCCTTTCAGGACTTATCCTGACATGGGTGGGACAGAAGCCGGGCCAGAGAATCATCTTTTTGCCCGTCCTGGCTGAGACGTAATGCCCGAGATACTGGTCAGGGACAAATAATATCTCTCGAGCATCCAGATTTTCCACGACTTTGACCGCATTGGCGGAGGTACAGCAGATATCCGATTCCGCCTTGACTTCGGCTGGGGAGTTAACGTAGCAGACCACCACTGCCTGAGGATGTTCCTTCTTCTTCGCCCGTAAGCGGTCAGCGGTAATCATGTCTGCCATGAGACAGCCAGCGCTTATATCAGGCAGCAAGACCACCTTATCGGGGCAGAGGATGGAGGCTGTTTCCGCCATGAACTGAACTCCACAGAACACGATGACATCGGCATCCGTCTTAGCAGCGTTCTGACTTAGCTCTAAAGAATCGCCAACAAAGTCGGCTATATCCTGAACCTCGCCCAGTTGATAGTTATGGGCAAGGATAACAGCATTCCTTCTTTTCTTAAGGCCCGAGATTTTCTCTACCAGTCCAGCATCCCTATTTTCCATCCGTGGCTATCCTCCAAGCATGGGTGTACACATTCATCCTCTTTCCCCTGACGAAGCCCACCAGGGTCACGCCCAAATCAGCAGCTAATCTCACCGCTAAGTTAGTAGGGGCGGACTTAGAGACAATTATGGGGACATTTCTTTTGGCTACCTTGAGCAATATCTCCGAAGAGACCCTTCCGCTGGTGATTATTATATGGTCGTCCGTCGTTATGTTCTTTAGGATGCATTCGCCAAAAATTTTGTCCAGTGCATTATGCCTTCCTATATCTTCGTTAAATACTATAATGTTCCTGGTATCACAGAGGGCAGCACTGTGGACACCACCAGTCGCCCGATAAATCTGGCAGCGACGTTGAAACTTGTTCGCCAGGGCTGAGACCTCGAGAGCGGAGATTTCAATCTTAGATTCGACTTTCCCCTGACCTTGAGCATAAGCGACACTATAAAATGAGGCTCCTCTTCCACCTCCAGAAGCTATGAACCTCTTAAACAAAGCATCTCTGGCAAGCTCTTCCTTCCTTTCCGCTTCCACCCGCACCACGCCCCTCCGGCCGTCAACTATTATCCTTTTAATCTCACCTTTATTCTTAAGTAACCCTTCGGAGAAAAGAAACCCGACCGCCAAATACCTTAAATTCGCAGGGGAACAGAGCAAGGTTACCAGTTCCTGGTTATTTAAGATGATAGTGAGGGGAAACTCTTTAGCCACTATATCCTCAATGCTGCTGCTACCTATTTCGGTAAGCTTCAATATAGGAAACTTCTCTGTCTCATTATCCATTTTTTCTATCTTTATCCGGTCTCCAGCTCTGACAGAGCCACCGTGAATCACCTTGGCAAATATCCCCTCCTTGGGCATGACGCATCTACCTATGTCATGGTAGATAGCACAACCGCTGTGTCACTCCTTGCCAATCTGGGTAACCTCAAGGAGGATGTCATTTCCAATGGAGATTTTTGTGCCTACAGGCAGGGATACGAGTTCGACCCCTTGGGTGGTGAGATTTTCAGCAAAATCACCAGGACCTACCTCGAAGCCTAGTGTTCTCACCTTATCGATACTTTCCATCGCCAATAGGCTCACTTGCCGATGGGTACAGCAGTCAGCGTGGGCATCACCAACAAGGCCATAGTCCTTTTTAAGGATACCTTCGGCTACAGCTTTCTTTCTCGTACCCTTCTCTTCACTTTTACAGACGGCAATTATTTTAGCGATATAACCATCAGTCCTGCCTTGCCATTATCCCCCAGTGACAAAAATCTCAATGTCAATCTGGTCTCCGTCCTTCACTGGGGTAGTTAGTTCCTCAGGATAAGTGAACTCAGAATCAATGAACTCGGAATTAACAAGAATGCAACAATAAGGACGTAGCTGCCCTCGGTTATCACGAATCTGTTGTTTAATACCAGGGAAACGACTTTCCAAGTTCTCAAGGCATTCACCAGTGGTATGACAGGTCACTTCAACCACTTCTTTCCCTCCAGCATGGTTTCGCAGAATCGGATGAAGCCTTACCTTGACGCTCATTTGTAGACCTCTTGAGTCCCGCAGACCTTGCAATTTTGGTTTTTTACCAAATCACGGAATATGAAATCCATCGTCTCACCATTGAAATATAACATCTTCCCTGTTAGTAAAGACCCGAACCCGGCCAGGAGTTTAATCGCTTCTGTCACTTGTAAGATAGCAATCAAGGCCGGCGTCACACCAAAAACAGGAAATAGTCCCTTTCTACGTGGAACTTTGGGGAAAATACAGGCAAGGCAGGGCGTCCTCCCTGGGAGTATAGTAGTAACCTCGCCAAAGAGCCCATGGACACCACCATGGATGAATGGTATTCCTTCGGCAACACACGCCTTGTTAAGAATAAATCTGGTCTTGAAATTATCCATTCCGTCTATTACCAAATTTGCTCCTTTGATAATCTCTCTGGCATTATGTTCAGTAATCTTCTTGAAAACAGGAGTAACCTCTATTGAGGAGTTTAATTTAGCCAGCTTCTCTGCTGCGGAAAAGGGCTTTTCCTCTCCAATATCTTCCTCGTAATGAAGAACCTGCCGACTTAAATTAGAGAGTTCTACACGGTCACAGTCTATTAGGGTGACATGGCCTACGCCGGCACACGTTAGATATAGAGAGGCGGAGCATCCCAGTCCACCAAGTCCGGCTACCACTACGTGGGACTGTTTAAGTCTTTTTTGACCATTCTCACCAAAGCCTGTATACAAAATCTGGCGTTCGTATCTAGTTAAATCGTTCTTCGTTAACATGTGCCGGTCTTTATATTTCAACCCCGCAATCACGGGTTCCTAATTATACACAATTAGCAGATGGTATTCCTTTCGTTATACCCCATACCACTATATCAGCGAGAAGCAATAACCCAGAGCCAAAGACATTAGGCTGACGACCGCCAGATAAATAGCCAGGATCTTGCCACCGAATTCCTTTCTCAGTACCAGGATAGTGCCCCAACTGGTAATCGGACCTACCAACTATCTACCTCCGGCATTTTGGAGCGTGGCCGGCTATATTGCGGCCTAGTTTCTCACTTATATGCCTTTACCGTAATGCTCAAAAGCTTCTCTTTCGTCTGGTTTGTTTTGTTCTCTATATAAAATTCCCGGCTTGATACTATCTCTATATCCTCAAAGCCAGCTTTCTTTATCTTTTCCAAGTATTCCTGCTGCTCCAAAGCCCCGCCGATGCAACACGCCCAGGCATTTGAGTCAGTTTTTATCTCATCGGGGAGCGCTCTTTCGGAGACAATATCAGAGACTGTGAGCCTGCCCCCGGGCTTCAAGGCTCGGTAAGCTTCTTGGAAGACCTTAGGTTTATCCGGTGAGAGATTGATAACGCAGTTACTGATAACAACATCCACAGATTCATCTTCGACTGGGAGGTTCTCCATTTCTCCCAGGCGAAACTCTACATTGTGATAGCCGTGATTCGTGGCGATCCTTTTCGCTTTATCTATCATCTCCTTCGTCATATCAACCCCGATAACCTTGCCAGTCGGGCCGACTTTGTTGGCTGCTAAAAACACATCTACTCCAGCTCCCGATCCTAGGTCCAGGACTACTTCACCCACTTTGAGGTCTGCTATGGCGGTGGGGTTACCACACCCCAACCCCATAACCGCCTCTTCCGGAATATGTTTCAAATCCTCTCTCAAGTATTCGGTAACCTTAGCTTGCAACAAGGAGCTGGCCCCGCGAGCACAACTTGGGCAGCAGCTCTCTTGGTCTTGCCTAGCTATCTGAGCGTATCTCCCCTTCACCACTTCCTTGATTTCCTTCTCTTTCATAATTCACCTCCTGACATTTGCACAGCGATAGCTCCTTCATTAGAGCTTCGCTATCAATAATTAACCTGGCTAATCTAGCATCCGTAAGCTTATAGTAAACTTTTTGAGCTTCCTGCTCATCTTTCACGATGTTACATTTCTTAAGGGCTCTCAGGTGGTGCGAAATAAGGGATTGCTCCTTACTCAAAACGGAGGCGAGTTCACCAACGCACCTCTCGCCCTCAGCCAGCAGCTTAAGTATCTGGAGCCTTGTCGGCTCCCCAATGCACCTCAAAAACCTTGCCTGGTCTTCTTCTATTGGCATATGAATCTCCATTTATATGAATTATAGTTCATATATAAACTGAAGTCAAAAGTCCTAAATGGGATAGTGCTGACATGTCTAGCAGAATGCATAAAATGATAAGAAAACGAAGGGGGATACATACTTGGGGATTATCGTGAAATTCCGGTGCTAGGTCTGCTTCTTCAGTTTCTGGTGTTCTAAGTAATCCTCGATAGCCGATTTAAGCGCTTCCTCGGCCAGGACCGAGCAGTGCATCTTGGCAGCCGGCAGCCCATCCAAGGCTTCGGCTACTGCTTTGTTGGAGATTTTCAGAGCTTCCTCGATTCTCTTCCCCTTCACCATCTCAGTGACTATGGAACTGGTGGCAATGGCCGCTCCACACCCAAAGGTCTTGAACTTAGCGTCAACGATGATACTGCCCTTTACCTTAATGTAAAGCTCCATGATATCGCCACAGACAGGATTCCCGACATGCCCCACACCATCGGGGTTCTCCATCTCCCCGACATTACGAGGATTTTTAAAGTGCTCCATTACCTTTTTGCTGTATAGTGACCAAACATCAGGCATTTGTTCCGCTCCTATTTTTGAGTTTTCAAAAGTGGGGACATGGCTCTCAACCTGGCGACAATTACCGGCAAGACCTCCAGCACCCGTTCCACGTCTGCCTCCGTGTTTTCTCGCCCCAGGGTGAACCTGAGCGAGCCATGAGCTTGCTCAGGGGAAAGCCCCAGCGCCAGAAGAACATGGGACGGTTCCAGGCTTGACGAACTACAGGCTGAGCCGGTAGAAGCACAGATACCCTCTAAATCAAGATTTAAAAGCATGGATTCCCCTTCTACAAAATCAACGCTTACATTGACATTGTTGGGCAGCCTTCTCCTGGGATGACCATTTAAGCGGATGTGGTCAATCTTCTTCCCGAGACTTTTAATTAGCTTATCCCGAAGATAAGCCAGCCGTTCTGCTTCCTTGGCCATCTCCCGCCCGGCAAGCTCCACCGCCTTGCCCAGCCCCATGATAGCAGGAACATTTTCTGTTCCGGCCCTGCGCCTCTTTTCTTGCTCCCCCCCATGCATAAGGGAAACTAACTTGGTGCCCTTCCTGACATACAGCGCTCCTGCCCCTTTAGGTCCGTATAACTTATGCCCTGAAATGGAGAGCAAGTCCACCTTAAGTTCATCCACGTTCACCGGGATATGCCCCACCGTCTGCACAGCATCGCTGTGAAAATAGACCTCGGCCTCTCTGGCAATTTTACCTATTTCTGCCACAGGTTCTATGGTGCCCACTTCATTGTTGGCATGCATGACTGAGATAAGGGTGGTCTTATCGGTAATAGCTCTCCTGACATCTTGGGGATCAACCAGGCCGTACTCGTCTACTGGGAGGTAAGTTATCTTAAATCCTCTTCTTCCTAAAAACTTGCACACCTCCAGCACCGCATGGTGCTCAATGGAGGTGGTGATGATGTGATTCCCTTTACGTTCATTAGAATAGGCACCGCCCTTCAGGGCATAGTTATCCGCCTCCGTTCCTCCGCTGGTAAAAATAATCTCCTCGCTCCGGGCGCCGATAAGTTCCGCCACCTTAGTTCTGGCCTCTTCTACGGCTCCCTTCACCTCTTGTCCGTAAGAATAGATGCTTGAAGGATTGCCAAAGGCGTTGGTAAAGAAAGGCAGCATGGCCTCCACCACCTCAGGACGAGTTGGCGTGGTGGCAGCATGGTCAAGATATATCCTTCGCATCTAACCCTCCCTAAGTAACCCTTAGTGGCGGGGTCCACCCCTGCCTCACGACGAGCATGAGAGGGGAGGCGAACACCATCCCTACCGTGATTCTTCCGAGTAGAGATTATAACACGAAATATAGTGACGGGGATGGTCCCCGCCTAATTCTCAACCTCCGAGCTGTGAAGGAATTCCTTCCTCCACGTCACGCCTGGAGGTCAACTCTACTTTCCTTCGGGTTTGTGGGTGTCCAGGGACGGTGTGGCCGGGTGTCAGGCAGCTTTGTGGCCGGACCTGCTAAGCCAGAACACTGGTATCTAGTCCAGCCTTCGTAGACGGGGGACGAAGGCTATTACCAGGAGAGTCACGGGGACAAGAACAGCAGCAAGCCCGCCAACTGCCCACTGTACTCCCACAACCTCAGTCAGCAGTCCCGCACCAAAGGCACCAAAGCCCATCAAACCAAACTGCATTACGAAGATACTCATTACGCGGCCGTGGTACTCCTCCTCCGTATAATACTGGAGCAGGGTATTGCCCAGAGCCATTCGTGCCGTATCTCCCAGCCCAACAATGGCAATCAGGGCTAAGGAGAGGGGCCACGAACCGGAGAAAGAGAAGCCTACCAATGCCAGGCTCAGAACGAGGCTGCCAGTTAAGAACATCAGACCACGTTTCCTGTTGGGCAGGGAGGCAAGAACAAGTGAGCCAATAATAGCACCAGCGCCAGAGACACTCATCAGTATCCCCAAGCCTGTAGCACCAACCATCAGGATATCCTCAGTAAAAATGGGCAACAGCACATAATAAGGCATTGTGAGGATGACAGCGAAAACGGTAAAGAACAGGATGAGGAGAATGGCGGTATTATGGCGGATATAATTAAGCCCTTCTTTTATCTGAGCCAGCGCATTAGGACCAGGAGTAGTTGCTGTGCCAGTGCGAGGCATAAAAGAGAAGGTGATAGCTCCCATCAGGTAGCAGCCGGTCATGACATAGTAGAGGGTGTCGAAGTCGAAGCTTTCAACCAGGAAGCCAGCTAATGCCGGAGCCAGCATTCGAAGGCCGTTCATCAGCATTGTGTTCAGCGACACGGCGTTCAGTAGTTCCTCTCTACCGACAATCTCGGGGACGATAGCCAGTCGCGCCGGTATCATGAGAGCCATGATGGTCCCCTGGAGCGCACCGGCCACGGCTAGAATCCACCAAGACCCGGGGCGTTCAGGACTGATGTAGCCCAAGGTCAGGGCAAGAGCAATGCCTAAGGAGACCAGAGCTGCACCCGCAGTGCCAGCGACGATGATATGCTTCTTCGACATCCGGTCGGCGATGACCCCGCCGAAGAGGGACAGGCAGAGCATGGGTACGGCAAAAGCCAGAGCCATTATCCCCAGAATAGTGGCTGAGCCAAAATAGCGATAGACGAGTAGAGAGCGGCCTATCATCTGCATGCTCCAAGGAGCATAATAGCCTGCCATGGCCACAAAGTAGAGGCGGTAGACCGGGTTCTTGAAGGACTTGAAGGTTTGCCTGCTGGGGAAGATTCTCCTTATACCCCCCACGCCCGCGTTATTTGTTGTATCCTTATCTTTAAATTCACTCATCTACTTGCGTTATTTCTGCTCAATAGGCTCTTCACAGTCAGGCGATGAGTCGGGCAATTAATAATTACCCGGCCCTCCAGCTGCTGTGACCGACTGGATCAATGGAAATACCAACTAATATGAAGAAGAGATTATAACATAAATTCTCGCGAACGCAATGAGCCCTGGAATACAGGTTACCACCTCATAACTGGAGATGCTAACAGATTTCTCGAGGTGACTTTTTTTGACGTTATGGCGTCCTTTTATCTCAAGCCAGCACCTCGCATTGACAGTGGGGGGAGAGTGATATAACATTAGCGGTAGCGTCAAGCTATAACTCCCCAAAAGATAGACAGAACTAAAAAATCAACAGCAAAATATAGAAAGGAGACTAATTACATGGAAGAAGCAGTTATTGTCAGCTATCTGAGGACACCCTTTTCCAGGTCGAGGCCGAGGGAGCCAGAGAGGGATGTGTTCAACAGTCTGAGAATGGACGACATGGCTGGCAGGCTGGTCCAAGAAATGATACAGCGGACCAAGATAAACCCTGAGGAAATCGGCGATGTAATCACGGGGACGGCAATGCCGGTGCTCGAGCAGTGGCTCTATGGAGGGAGGACAATCAACTTCCTGGCCAAGTTGCCGTTCAATGTCCCGGCTCAGGGGATTGACCGCCAGTGCGTCTCGTCGATGTCCACGATACACCAGGGGGCCATGGAAATCATGCTGGGGTACTCCGATATCGTCATCTCCTGCGGAATCGAGCACATGACCCACATCCCGGCCCTGGGAGGGGGTGGGCAAGGTCAGGTACCGGTGCAACCTAATCCCAGATTGTTCACCGAAGAGTTCAAAGAATGGGACATGATGACCACCATGAACATGGGCCTGACGGCGGAGAAGCTATTCGCGGAGACCACCTTCACCCGGGAGGACATGGACAGATGGGCGCTGAAAAGCCATCAGATGGCAGCCAAGGCCGTCGAAGAAGGGTATTTCAAGGGAGAGATACTACCGGTTGAGGCGGTGCAGGCGGACGGGACGAAGAGAGTCTTTGACAATGACTTAAGCATCAGGGGCACTACTTCGATGGAGGCTCTCGCCCAGTTACAGCCTGCCTTCAAGCCGGATGGGCAGATAACGGCAGGCAATTCTTCTCCGCTCAATGCCGGTGCCTGTGCCATGATGCTGATGTCGAAGAAGAAGGCACAGAAGTACAACCTCAAGCCCCTGGCCAAGATCGTATCCATGGGGTGGGCTGGCGTTGACCCGACAGTAATGGGGAAAGGCCCGGTCCCATCCAGCCGCATGGCTCTGGCACATGCTGGCCTCGAAGCGAAGGACATCGATTTCTGGGAGATCAACGAGGCCTTCGTCATCGTGGCGCTCTATACCATGAAAGAACTGGGCATCGACCCCGAAAAAGTCAACGTCAAGGGTGGCGCCACTGCCATCGGGCACCCGTTGGGAGCCAGTGGCACCAGGCTGGTTGGCACCGTCGCCAGAATACTCAACGTCGAAGGAGGGAAATACGGTCTGGCCACTGCCTGCGTTGGTGGTGGTCAGGGCGCTGCCACCATTCTGGAGCGGGAATAAAAGGGGTCGGCTCTATTTTTCTCTTCTACATTCATTTTTAGGGCGTTTAGGGCGGGGCTTGTCCCCGCCCCTTTTTTGTCACTGCAAGCCCTTTCGTTTTGTCATTCTGAGCGCCTCACTTTTTTGTCATTGCGAGCGAAGCGTGGCAATCCCATTGGCTAAATTCCAAACACAATTGTAGTGCGACCTTTTAAGGTCGTGCCATCCCACCCTAGCACGAGGCTAAAGCCTCGTGCTACATTTTTTCGCTTTGAATTGTCATTTTGATTTTTGGCCTTTGATTCTTGAATTTTGTTTAGGATTTTCCCCTTCTGGGCTCCCCTGCATCTCCCCTGCAATATGGTAGAATAATTTCAACAACACAGATTTAGCGCGGGAGAGATGTACAAGAAGAAGAAAGTGGCGGCCTTGAAGCATCGGCGGCGGCGAAAGAAGCTCGAGGAAAAGAGAAAGGCCCAGACTCCAGCGGCTCCAGCGGAAGAGCAATGAAAAGAGCCCTCCTGTTAACTGGCAAGCCGGGTACAGGCAAAACTGCTCTCATCAAAGAAGCCCTGGCCAGGACAAAAGTCAAGAGGGGCGGCTTCTATACTGAGGAGATACGGACCGGGAGAATAAGGCAGGGCTTCAGGATTGTTACCCTGGACGGCCAAGAGGCGATATTAGCCCATGTCGGCATCTCCAGCCCCTACCAGGTAAGCAAATACAGGGTGGACACCGATAGCCTGAACAGGGTTGGAGTTTCTGCTCTGCACCGGGCGCTGAAGGAAAGCGACCTCATAGTTATCGATGAGATTGGCAAGATGGAGCTTCTGTCGCCCCAGTTCAAGGAAGCCGTGACGCAGGCACTAAACAGTGGCAAGAAAGTTTTGGGCACTATAATGCTCAACCCCCATCCCTTCGCCGATGAAATCAAACGCCATCCTGAAGTCGAAACACTCCTGGTAACCAGAGACAACCGCACTGCTGTAATGAAGAAAGTCTTAAGCTGGCTAACGGAAAGATAATACCCCTCCCTCTCTAACTCCTCCCGCCAAGAGCCATGCCTTGTGGTAACTAGCGAGTCCGATGAGCGGACAGACGATGGTCATATCACTCTACACGCGCTTCCTGCCGCTGAACACTACGCTATC
>Ga0315532_1001558_pt1 | contig 16726 bp, 15 predicted proteins | sample SalMarWE160370MG_FD_203082 | JGI IMG/M metagenome (GOLD analysis project Ga0315532, IMG submission 203082) | Salt marsh sediment microbial communities from the Plum Island Ecosystem LTER, Massachusetts, United States - Salt Marsh Sediment WE1603-70 ... | reverse complement strand
CTGGACCATGGCGTCCGGCAGGCCGACGATAAAAAATCTCGGTCTGCCGAAGCGCGAATCCGCTTCTATTTCAACGAGTTCGGCATCAAGGCCCACGAGCGCGCCTGTGAGTGGTTTTACGGACATAGATCAATCAGATTACCTATTACGGATTGCGAACTCCTTTCCTTGGAGGCATATCCAATTTTTGAATCTCGCTTCTATTCAGTCAGTCTCATGGATCGGAACATCATGCAAGCGAGGGTTTTTGTCGCTTAACAGAGCGGATCAAACCAGACGTTGTTGATAAAAATATGTCGAATGATGCATGTTGCGCCGCGTATTGCGAATTGTGCATAACGTCATTTGCACGCCCCCCTTTTTTACAGATATTCAGGAATGGGCGGGGACTTGCCCCGCCCGCTGTTTTGTGGTGAAGTGGCTCCAGCCTGAAAACAACCAAGGAGGAGTCAATGGACTTTTCATCAGTGCGTGTACCGGATCCGGAACAGAAAGAGTCGCTCAAAGGATTCATGCAGGACCTGGATGAGCTAGGCGAACGCGGCCAAGCGTTGTTGTTGAGCACGTTCCCCAAATTCGTGTGCGGCAACGGTATCCTGATCGCGTACATGCGGCCAGGAGAACGTCCGTCTCCACTCATGAATCCCTCCGAGGGTTATGGATTTGTCTGCTCGCGCAAGTCGGACGGGGACCGGATCGAATACTATTTCTATCTCAAGGAGGGCACATGCGACCGGTGTCACTTCGTGCCCGGCGAGAAGAAGAGCGAAACATCCATTTCGTGGAAGGAAGCGCACAGAGACATCATCGAGAGAACAAAGGAGATTGTCAGCCAGCCGTTCAGAGCGCTGGACGAGCTCCGTCAGTTCGCCGCCTCGTGACGACATCTTCTCCCGCCTTATCTACAGAAGCTCCGCACCAAACGTTGGTCGCGGAGCGTTCCTTTTTTTTCAAACCTTCAGGAAGACGTAGGGGCGGGGCCTTGCCCCGCCCTCCGTTTCGTGGTGAAGTAGTTTGAGCCAACGATCAAGCGAGGAGGAGGCATGCACATTCCACTTCCGAAATCAGGAGACCTTCAATCACTTGAGGCGTTTAGAGACGGCCTCAAGGAGTTAGAAGAAAATATCAGGCCTCATGTACAGTCCATTTTTGGAGATGGTGGGTTTCTGGAATTGAGTGAATTGAAACCTGTCGCGCCGACGTCTGCTCATCACGTTATATTCTCCGCAGAGCTGTTCCGTCTACGTTCTCACCTTTGGCGATGTTCGTTCAGGTGGCTCACATTCGGCTGCCAAAGAGCATTCAGCCTTGATAGCGAGAGATCGTCAGAATCGATCCCGGATCCTGAAATCCTCAACTGGCGAGAGGGGGCGCTCGAGTTTATCAGAACGATCGAATCGGAACTTCAAGATGTCCACGCTGCCGCGGAAAAGCGGGTTCGCATCGTCCGAGATGCCGTTGAGGGACTCGATCAAATTTCAAAGACGCTGCGTTGAATCTTTGCGGGATGAGCGGTGCGCGCAGCCGAATCTTCTGGTCGATTCATTTTTAATGAACGCTCCGTGTTTATCTGATCACGGAGCGTTTTTGCGAACATTCAGGCAGGCGTAGCGGCGCGCCGATGGCGTATCCCTATACGGAAACGACATAAAAAAATCGAGAACGATCGAATATTACAAAATATGTTCTTCAGGATGCGCCTGATCGTTCTTTGACTTCTTCTCAAGCCACGTCCATCCGATAAAGACGAGTGCGCCTTCGATGATGGCGATGTCCGCGATGTTGATCGCGCTTTGTCCGAAGAGCAAGATCCAATCAAAGACGTACCCCCGCGTTACTCGATCAATGAGATTTCCGAGCGCGCCGCCGAAGATCTCCGCGAGAGCAACGGCTTGAACCATTTTATTCGCGCGAACATATTTCAATACATGAATGACGATCAGCGCCATGATAATAATCGTAACCGAAATCGTTAGGGGTAACGGCAACGGCAAATTCGCGATAATTCCATGATTTTCATGGTGGATCGTTTCCAAAACATTTTTAATGATAATGCGGTGATGCTCATCGCCGAGCGACAGGAAGAGGTGCTTCGTTGATTGATCAACCAAAACAATAACAGCCGCTGTAAAAGCGGCTGCTGCAAGCACTATTCCTTTTATACCTCTTGGGTAAGCGCTTTTTTGCATGCGATGCAAGATGAACTCGCGGGTCTGGCTTCCAGCCGTTTTTCCTGGATGTCCTTTTTGCAGTACCGGCAAATACCGTATAAACCCTTATCAATCTGTTTGAGTGCGGAGACCGTATCCTTTAACTCTTTTTCAAGGCGGTTTTTCAACGCGATTTCATCGCTGTACTCCGTCACCTCCATGGCATTATCATCATCCGAATTGCCGCCCGATTCCGGGTACTCTACTTCAAACCTTCCTTTGACGTTCGGATCATTTGAGCTTATGTCATTTAAATCACGCTCAAGCTTCGCCTGATCCTCCAACAACCGCTGCTGCATTTGCTTAATAAATTCAGTGTTTAGTGCCATATGGGTATGATTAATTGGCCTGATTCAGTCTACCGTTACCTTGCTTTTTCAGCAAGAGGCGGTATTGAAGCGATAAACGCTCATTTTAAGCGGGAATGTCTATCATCCATAGTCAGCCTATCCGGTTCAGTTGATTGGTCAAATGCCAAATGCGATAAGGCCATTCCCCGTTTTTTAGTAGGCCGCGAAAGGTATCCAAACGGCGTTAGCCGGAGTGAAAATTTTTGTGCATAACAAAAGGGCCTTGATGAGGCCGAATTTAATGAAAATTTGCCTTCAAGGCCCTCAGACCCAGTGGTAAGGTCGGGAACATGACTGATTGCGGAGTGGAATGATACGTCACTCAACGCGCGTATGCTCAACCGGCATAAAATACCGAGTCTTTTAGGAAGGTGCTGCTATACGAACCTGGCCCTGGCAGTGCCCATTTTTAACATTTTGTTGTTTATTGCACGGGATGCCGAAGTGACTTTACGTTTTGCTTTTTGTTTTCTAAGCCCACGTATGCGGGACGGGGGTCGAGTTCGTACATGGATCGGTTACCCAGTGAACAGGTCTGGATATCCGTCCCTCTGCAGTTTAAAAGGTGCGCTCCTCTGAATTCTTTCTTTCGGTCCGGCCAGTGGGCTGGACAGGTCAAATGGCAGGATTTACGTGCCCAAAAAAATTCAGGTATGCCTTTCCGCTTTGAGAAAGGCTTCTGTAAAGTCCGTGTATATATGATATTCGTTATTGGATAACTTTTCAACAGCTGTTGATAACAAGATATATTCTTAGCAAAACCTAGCAAAAAATAAGTTATCAACAGGCATGTGAATAACTTTAAAAACAGAATTATTCATTTATGCAAACACTCACCCCCTCCGCTCGCTCACGTATTTGTATGGATGAGACGCTTTCCCTCCATGATCTCGGGATGTTCCATGATTCAAATAGATTTTGTAAAGCAGACTCCTCAATAGAGAGACGAAGGGCTCCGGGGCAGTGTTCAGGCCACACATCCGAGTGGGGGATGCCGGTTATTCCTTCTGATGAGAAAAGGGATCCGGAAACGGATGTAACGCTCAAGTCGCTCGGAGCGATTTCTCGAACGATCGTCTCATCGGGCAGTTGATACTCCTGAAAGCTTGAGACTCCGAGTGCTCCCAACGCGAGATGCTGGTCGCCTTGGGAAATGCTGCCGTCCCATCCGAGCCTCACATCATGATCTTCGGGTGAGATAAAAATAACGGATGGAGATTCACTCAGGGAGCGCAAATCGATTCCCTGGGACGCGAGTGCGTTCATGACCGGCTCCGCTTCCCGTCGATCGTTGTCGAGCGTTACGATGATCGGCGCATCGACATTCGCAACGGAAGGCACGTTCGTTGTTGAGAGATCGATGCTGCCCTGCCGTCCGTCCCACGTTCCGAACACCGCATCGTCCGCCGCTCTTTCACCGAGGATCAAACGCGTAAGTTCTCCCGTTTCAATTTTCCATGAAGCGTCATGCGAGCGAAGCCGTCGCGAGAGTCGGAGCAGGTCCGAAACGGGAACGCGATCACGTTTTGTATTCGTTGACGCGTCCGTTAAAAGTTTCATCAATCCTTGGCTCGCCACTCCAAGATCGTCGGATGGAACAACGATGTGGTGTCGATACACGAGCGCGAACGCATGCAAGTTTCCTTCGTTATCGAGGGAGGCGCCCAGAAAGACGGGCAGACGCGAATCCGTGCGTATGGCCGCTCTCCACGCAGGAGGGAGGTCCGTTAACAGTCCGCTTGGGATCACGTCCCGAACCCCCGAAGGTTTGATCGCCGCCATAAGCAATCTGCCCTCCGGAAGCTCTACGGAAAGACTCTGAACGAGAATCCAAAAACCGAGAAAAGCGAGCGTAAAAAAAACAATGAATCCGATCAAGACCCATTTAAAAAACCCTAATGTATTCGGTGATTTTCCGTACGCGAGAATCGCGCTGCCCTGAGGCGTTGTATCAATAATATGTTCCATCTCCGGAGTGCGGGGCATGTCGTTCGCGAACGACATGCCTGGTGCGCCCAGATGCGGGGGCGGGGAGGGGGAGCTGTCGCAATTCAGCTCCCGCCCGCTCGCATCACGGCGTTATGTTAGAACCTTCTCCTGGGTCCGCCGGGACGACCGCCTCCTCCGGGCCTTCCGCCTCGCGGAGGACCGCTGCGGCGCGGAGGACGCGCGCTGTTCGTGTCATCTTCCGCTCTGTATCCCGGGAGCGCACGTTTGATCGACAGGTTCACGCGGCCCATTGAATCAATCTCGTATACCACGACGGTAACCGTGTCTCCGATGTGCACGACATCCTCGACTTTGTCCACGCGGTTCATCGCGAGTTCGGAAATGTGAACGAGCCCTTCCTGCTTCGGAAGAATTTCCACGAACGCGCCGAAGTCCATGATGCGCGTGACCTTGCCGGTGAACACTTCACCGACCTTCGCTTCCCGCGTGAGCTGGACGATCCACTCTTTCGCCTTCTCCATGCCGACCGGATCAACGGCCGTGATCATCACGAGCCCGTCGTCTTCGATGTCGATTTCCACATTCGTCTTCGCGACGATTTCATGAATCATCTTTCCTCCCGGACCGATGACATCACGGATCTTATCCGGATTGATGTGGAAGCTCTCGATGCGCGGCGCCCAGCGGCTCAGCTCTTCACGCGGCTTTGCGATGATCGCCTCCATGCTGTCTAAGATGTCCAAACGTCCTTGACGCGCCTGGCTGAAGGTCTGTTCGACCGCTTCCCAGGGGAGGCCAAGGGTCTTCGTATCCATCTGAACGGCCGTAACCCCCTGTTTCGTGCCTGTGATTTTGAAGTCCATACCGCCTTTTCCGTCCTCAACGTCTTGAATATCGGTAATAATGCGGTATTTTTGGCTATCTTCGTCCAAAGCGATACCCATGGCCACGCCGGCAACGGGCGATGTGATCGGAACGCCGGCATCCATGAGCGCGAGCGTGCTTCCGCAGGTCGATGCCATGGAGCTCGATCCGTTTGATCCCAGAACCTCGGAAACCACGCGGATCGTGTAGGGGAACGCTTCCTTATCCGGCAATACGGCCATGAGCGCACGTTCGGCCAATGCTCCGTGTCCGATTTCCCGCCGGCCCGGTCCGCGGTTCGGCTTCGCCTCTCCGACGGAGTAGCCCGGGAAGTTGTAGTGGTGGAAGTAGCGCTTTTTGGTCTGGAACTCCATGGTGTCGAGGGTCTGTTCCATGCTCGGCGCGCCGAGCGTTACGCTCGAGAGCACCTGCGTTTCTCCGCGTTCGAACAGACCGCTGCCGTGCGTTCTCGGGATCACGCTGACCATGCTTCCGAGTTTGCGAACGCTCGTGAGCGATCGGCCGTCCACGCGCTTGCCGTCTTCGATGATGGCGCGCGTCACTTCACCGTTTACGAATTCCTTTACCCATTCGCCAACCAACGCACAGTCCCCTTCGGATGCGCCTTCGGCTGCCAGTTTCGCAACGAGTTCTTTTTTCATTCGATCCTTCGCATCCTTCCGGTCCGCTTTCGTCATGAGCGGTTTGCCCCAGATAACGGACGGCGCGATTTCGCGAACGATGGCGCTCGCACGCTCTTTTAATGCGTCTACGCGCTGTTTTTCCGCGCGCGCTTCATCGGAGCGTTCCGCATTCGGGTCCCACTTCGTTTTTCCGTGCTCCGTTGCGACGTGCGTAATGAGATCGATGATCGGGCTGAGCGATTCCTGGGCGAGCTTCATGGCTTTGAGCATGACCTCTTCCGGTAGTTCATTTGCGCCCGCCTCGACCATGATCGTCTTGTTGCGCGTTCCGGCGACCACGAGATCAAGATCGCCCTCGGCGACCTGCTGGTACGTTGGCATGACGATGAGCTCTCCGTCTTTGCGGCCGATGCGCACGGCGGCGATCGGTCCGTTCCACGGGATGTCGCTCATCATGAGCGCGCAGCTCGCGCCGATGAGCCCGGGAATATCCGCGTCGTTTTCCTGGTCATGGCTGAAAACCGTAGCAATGACCTGAACATCGCGGCGGATGGAATCGTCAAAGAGCGGCCGGATGGCCCGGTCGATGAGGCGGCCCGAGAGGATGGCTTCGTCCGTGGGACGGCCTTCGCGCTTGATGAAGCGGGATCCTTTGATGCGTCCCGCGGCATACATGCGCTCCTCAAAATCCACCATGAGCGGGAAGAAGTCGATGCCTTGGCGGTCGCTCGATCCCATGGTTGCGGCACAGAGGGTGACCGTATCGCCGTAGCGAACGGTGCATGAACCGCCCGCCTGTTGAGCGAGCAGCCCGACGCCGATCGTAAGCTGGCGACCGGCAAACTCAATTGAATACTCGTGTTGAGCTTCCATATTGATGTATGAAGCTCTCCTACAGACAAAATCCGCCAATTGATTGGAGCGAATCAGTGTCCGCAGGAGAACGACGATGTGTTAATAATGAATGTGCGAATCCGTCATGAACGGATTGAGGAATGAACGAATAATCAGAGGTTAATGGAAATTCGTTCATCTTTCAATACGTCAACGTTATGTGGTTACGCGTACGCGCCGTACGGGCTTTTTTCCTCCCCCGGACCGAGGTCCTTTTCTTTTTAACGATTTCTGTTCTTCAATCTCCTCGTCGTTCTTAAACGCGTGTTTTTTACCCATGCGTCCTTCGTCGCTCACCTTTCGGCTTCTCGTTGCCCGTCCGCCGCCGGCCATCAACAGTTCCGCCGTGTGCTCCGAGATATTGAAATATTCATCAACGGCTTCCTTTAAGAGCTTTGACGTTGATTCGCCGAATGCCGCGGCAGTCACGGAGATTCCTTTGGCTTTCAGATACTCGACGAGCGGCACGAAGTCGCCGTCGCCGGTCACGAGGACGACGCTGTCCACGCGGTCCGAAAACTTTACGGCATCGATGGCAATGCCAACGTCCCAGTCCGCTTTGCGTTCACCGCTCGCGAACTCAATGACGTTTTTGGATTTCACTTCGATCCCCGCGGCCGTGAGCGCGCCGAAGAACCCCTTTTCTTCGCCGGTCTTACTCGTCGCGACATACGCGATGGCGCGAATGAGTTGGCTGTCGCCCACGAGCGTTTCCACGAGCTTGCCGAAATTCAAATGCGCTCCGTACAAATGCTTCGCGGAGTGGTACATGTTCTGCGTATCTATGAGAACAACAATACGCTGTTCGGGCCTCTTGATCATATATCTGCCGGATCGGAACGGATTATGTTTATGTAAAATAACTCACGTGTGAGTAATAAATCGTTCCAACCGGATGACGCGATCATAGCGGAAATCACGCAGACTGTCAAGTCCCTTATTCAAAATGTGATTATCACAGCTTCCTTGATCGATCATTCCATTGTCCCATTGCTTCATCGTTAATCTAAAGATGATTTATGCAGGGTATATCGTAACAATAGAACAGTGGCACGATGAAACAATATTAATGAAATCAAAAACTCCCCGTCATCCGGGGAGCTTTTAATTATACTTTCAGCATCGCCATGAGATCGTCGTACGCTTTTGCATCTTCGCGCTTGAGGTACTTCATGAGCTTGCGGCGTTCGCTGACTTTCTTTAGCAATCCGCGGCGGCTGGAGAAGTCCTTCTTGTGCGACCGGAGGTGATCCGTGAGATCCTTAATCTCGGCCGTCAGAATGGCGATCTGGACCTGCGGGGAACCCGTGTCCGTCTCGTGCACTTTGTATTTTTCGATGACGCGCTTCTTTTTTTGTGCGGTAAGCATATGAGCTCGTCGGAATCTGACTTCGCGCGTTTGATCCCGATGGAATCGTCCGCCAAAGCCAACTTCCGTTTTCGCGTCTCATCCAGTCTCCCGGACCGGACGGACGTATGAGTTAGCGAAGGGATCATAGGAAAGATTAAGTGGATTGTCAATAGATATAAGCAAGCCCCCGAACAGGTGTCCGGGGGCGCAGGAGGGAGGTGTATTCGGACTACTCGTCCCGGTCGTACACGAAGATCGTGCCGAGATTGTCCAGGTGTAAGTGCTTGCGTGCAACGTCGACAAGATCTTCTCTCGTGGTCGCCAGGAATTCGGGCCAGAGCGTTGAATCATTAAGTTCATCGTGGACCCAGTGTCGGGTGATGGCTTCCACCACGCCGCCGACGGATCTTTCGTTGCGCGAATCGTGTTGTAGCTGCGTCAGAGCTTTCAGCCGCATGAAGCTGTCTTCGTTTACGTTGCCATCGCGCAGATCCGACAGGTGCGCGTAAACGCGGCTGCAAATGAAGGCAAGCTTGCTCGATGGCGCGGCGATTTGCAGCCCGAGTTCATTGAAGGGCTTGCCGTGATCGCGCACCTTTAGTGAGTAGATGATGCGTTCGCGCTGTCGGAGTTCGTAATAGAGAGGGCCGAACGCAGGATCCGTTAGGTAATCGAGCGCCATGAGCGTCCTGGTGCCGGCAACTTCATCTTGTGGCATCGCCGTATACACGATGACGCGGGGTTTCATCTCAGGGTTTCGGCATGTCCAAGTCCCAAGCCGGGGCGCATCATCGGGCGGCGGCTGCGTCCGCTCACCTTCAGGGAGCTGCGGCTGTTTGGCCGCGAGTTCCAGAATGCGTTCATGTTCGATGTTGCCGGAGACGATGAGCAGCGCATTGCCCGAACGGTAAGTCGCGCCATAGAACTCCATGAGTTCTTCGTAGCGGATAGCCTCTATGTGAATAGCACTTCCGGGCAGTGGAATTTGCAGGCGCAGGTTGGTCGGATAGAGCATGGCTTCTTCCCAGGAGTTGTATGGGTCTCGGCCCCTTGCCCGTTCTTCCTCGATGATGATGTCGCGCTCTTCTTTTACCAGCTGTCTGGTAAATGAAGGCTGCGTGCAGAGCGTGCAGAGTCCGTTCAATGCTTCTTCCAGATGCTCGAGCAGCCCGTTCACGTAGTATGACGTGCTGTAGAGGTTCGTGCCCGCATTCCCGTCCCCTCCTTTGAGCATGTGGCTGCGTAAGAGGGGGTGTATACCCTTCCTGGACGGGCCGGTATAGATCAGGTGCTCCAGGAAATGGGCAGTTCCTGGAATCGGATCGCTGAATCCACCGGCTCGGATGACGTATCTGCAATGAAACCCGATCGTTTCTTTGTTTGGAACCGTAGCGACCGTGAGGCCGTTGTCGAGCACGCTGAGAGTGAACGGGTGCGAATAGCTTGTGAAGGTCGTGGTCTCCATCAATTCCTCCTAAAGGTTTGAGACCCTGCCACCCAACCATAAAAATGACGCGCTGTCAATCGCCGCATATGCGAACGCCCCCGAGACCAAGCGGTTCGGGGGCGTGAAGAAGTGAACGAACGCGCGGGCATAGCGCCTAGCTCTTGATGGGCAGGTGTCCCCGGGGGAGCAGCCAACGCTTGGCGATCAGCTCGTGGCTCACGAGACCGAACATGAGTCCGCATACAGCGCCGATGAGCACGGCCGTTATCGGTGCGATGCTTGTCGCCGACGACTGGACGCGGAGAATAAACCCGGCGAGCGCGCCGACAAAGACGCTCGCAGCGCAGATCACGCGCCGTTCCGAGTGGATGACGAGGAACACGCGCCACGCGAGGCGGATGAGGAGCGGAATTATTTTTATAGCCATTCGGCCTCCGTGCCAGAAGATGAGAACGGGCGGGGCGAGGGACAGGGCAAGGGTACGGAGGCGACGAACTAATTCCCCTCCATCTTCTCTTTCTCTGGCGATTAGATATATGAGGATGACGAGACAAATCGCTACATAGATCACCCCAATCACGAAAGACTTCATCAGGGTGTCTTTTTCAGAAGAGGTGACATGAAGACTAAGAAAAAGGAGGAATATCAAAAGGCCAATCCAGATAGAACAGAGTAATCCGTATCCACCCGCTTTGATCATGGATTTGATATCCCAATAGCTTACTTCCTCACAAGCGACGTTGATTGCTTGGAGTGTGCAGCGCCACTCATGCGCCAGGTACATGGCGAGCGCGCTGACGATCGTCAGGATAACGGCGAGCCACCATGGGCCGACGCATGCGCCGATCAGGCCGCCAAGGCCTCCGCTAACGGTTGTCATGATCACGAGGGAGTAGGTGCGCTGTTTCATGCTGAACCTCATTTCTGCACGTTCGTTCGGTTGTCGAAGGAGACGATTGGATTGTTGCGTAAGGTGAGAATGGCGTCAAATATGAACGCCCCCGAGACCAAGCGGTTCGGGGGCGGATGAGCGTGAAGGAGCGCGGACGTGTTTAGAAGAGGCGGATGTCGTTGCGGGCGTTTGCACAATTACACATGAAGCCGAGATGGATGCCGTACAAGGCATTGTAGCGGTCGTGGTCATTCGCATTCAGAAGACGCCGGATGCCGCTGATGAAGATGAGCATGTCATCCGCACTCCCGATTTCATCGTAGAGCTTCAGTAGTCCGGCTTTTCCGTTTTCGGATACGCATCCAAACAAAATTCGTTTCAACGCTTTTCGATGCATCCTTCGCTCCGAAGCGAACCGATCGCACTGATCGTGGTCGTGATGCATGACCTTTCCGCATACATCACAGATGAGCATTCGGGAAACCGGCGCGAACGCTTCATTCATTACGCGCTCCTTTCGAAGTTCCGATAACCGAAGATACTTCGAACAGGGATCATTGTAAAGCATGAAAGGGGTAGAACGTTGTTTTGCGACGCTTATGATATACTGTTGGCATCCAGCGTTTGGCATTTAGCATTTGGCCAAACGCAAGATGCCAAGCGCTCGACCATGTCCAAAAAACTCTCCTCCTATCTCCGCCAGTTCCTGGAGTATCTCGAAATCGAAAAAGGCCGTTCGCAGATGACCATTCGAAACTACGAGTTTTATCTCCAGCGGTTTTTTGATTGGGCCAAGGATCCGAAAGCGGACGACCTTTCGGGCGAAACCGTGCGGCAGTATCGACTCTACCTCAACCGACGGGAGGATGGGCGGGGCGGTACGCTCAAAAAGAGCACGCAGAACTATCACCTGATCGCGCTCCGTTCATTCTTAAAGTACCTGGCCAAGATCGACGTGGAAACGCTCGCGCCCGAAAAGATCGAGCTCGCCCGGCAGGGGTCGCGCGACGTATCGTTTTTGGATGCATCCGATCTTTCGCATTTGCTCGAAGCTCCGATGAAGAGCGATGCGCCGAAAATCATCCGGCTTCGGGATCGCGCTATTCTGGAGCTCTTCTTCTCCACGGGCCTTCGCGTGTCCGAGCTTGCGGGGCTCAAGATCGACAACGTGAACCTGGATCGCGATGAATTTACGGTGCGAGGGAAAGGGGACAAGACGCGCGTGGTTTTTCTGTCCCATCAATCCAAGCATTTCCTGAAAGAGTATCTTGATGAACGCGAGGACGACTCGCCCTTCCTCTTCGTTCGGCACGATCGCGCAAAGAGAGAAGACGCGGAAGACGGCGCGCTCACGCCCCGGTCCATCGAGCGGCTCGTGCACCGCTACTCCGTGCTCGTGGGCATCCCAAAACACGTGACGCCGCACACGCTCCGGCACTCCTTTGCAACAGACCTCCTCATGAACGGCGCGGACATCCGGTCGGTCCAGGCCATGCTCGGACATGCGTCCATCACGACCACGCAGATCTACACGCACGTGACGAACCAGCAGCTGCGGGACGTGCACAAGGCGTTTCATGGCAGGCGGAGAGGAGGGGAATAGCCGTTAGCCGTTAGCTATTAGCTGTTAGGGGGAAGCAAGGGAACTAAAAGCCAATGGCTAAAAGCTAAAAGCCAACTCTATGCCTAAGACCAAAAAACCACTACCGATACCGAAGAGCGAAGAAGTCCCCGCGGGACTCATTGTCATCTGCGACATCCTGGAGCGGATTCCGGAACGCGGGAAAGCCATCTTGGATTATGAAATTCGCAAGCGCGAACGGGAGCGCATCCTCATGCAGGAGACGCGGAACCTCCTGTCGTGGCATCCGTGGCACACGATCCGTTTCCTCCTCTTGTCCGGCACCATCGCGTTCGGTGTCACCTGGTTTATCAGCTTCCTCTCCGCGCTCGGGCGGTTCTACGGCGCATCTTTCGGAAAGCTCGATGCGAGCGCTCCGTTCGTCAATCAAAAATTGGCGGACATCGGGGAATTGATACCGATCACGACATTTTCTCTGTTCTCGAAGATCCCGGATTTCGGCGCCATTGAATCGTTCTTCGTGGCATTGGGCGTGGTCGTGCTCATCGCCGTGGTAAAGCTCATATTCATCCTGGTGCATTGGAAGAAGATTAAACTCTTGGGAGAGGCGGATGCCGTTTTTTCAGAGGAGCTCGAAGTGCTCGAAGCGTGGAAAGAAGAGTTGGATGAAGAGAAGGTGCTTTTACGCGGCAGTGTCAAAAAGTAGCCGCTCCATTGACGGAATGCGAAAATTTGATTAGATTGGAGCATTCGCGCGCCCCGGTAGCTCAATTTTTCGCGGCGTGCGTATGTTCTCAATAATCAAGCCCCGGTAGCTTAACTGGATAGAGCAGGGCGTTTCTACCGCCAAGGTTGCAGGTTCGAGTCCTGCCCGGGGTACCACCCTTCACCCTCACGCATACGCGTGGGGGTTTTGGGTGGCGCGGCCAGCGAAAACATCGGATACGTTGACTCGGCTCTTTTTTATTTACGGCGGGTCATTCGTCTCCAAAAATGCTACACTCCTACTTAGTATGAAAGACATTTCTCCCATCCTGCGGTCGCTTGGGCTCCTGGAAAGCGAGGTCCGCGCCTATCTCGCGGCGCTCAAGAAGGGTCCTCAGACCGTAAAAGATCTTTCCGTCACATCCAATCTTTCGCGGCAGGCCACGTACGGAGCCGTTGAAGCGCTCACGGAACGCGGGCTTATGAGCAGCGTCCTGCATGGGAAGAAGCGGTTCTTCGTGGCGGAGCACCCGACGAAGCTCCTCGCGTATGCCAAACGGTTTCGCGCGAATGTTGATGAGCATGTGGAAGATTTGGAGCATTCCCTTCCCGAACTTGAACTTCAGTCCGGTGGCGAGCGACCTATCGTGAAAGTATTTGAGGGGAAAGAGGGAATCCGTTCGGTCATGGAAGAGTTGATGCGCGCGGATGCGTATAAGGCCAACATTGATGAGATTACGGATCTTGATGCCATGTATTCCGTTTTGAATTTGAAAGATTTGAAGCCGTATCGGGAACAAGGCAGTAAGAAGCGCGTGCGCGTGCGCGCTCTGCAGGCGGGAACTCCTCAAAGTCCGATCGGATCGGTTGAGCGGATTATTTTTCCAAAAGAATTCGGGGGATTCAACGCAAATCTCACCGTCTATGAGCGGTATATCTACCTGGTTACGTTTGAAGGGAAAATTTACTCCATTCTCATTGAGAGCCCGGCATTGGCTCGTATGTTCCGTATTTTATACGATCTCGCATTTAACGAAGCGGAGCGCCGTTTTAAAAAAGTATCCCCCCGCTCGACGCCGAAGCGGAACGGGGGGAGTGAGGGGGATTAGCCACCGTACATGAATACCTCCATGTGCCGTGTTGTCTCGTTGGGGGGTGAAACGAATAGACGATCTGTCCAAGTGGACGATCTTTCCTTGGGCGAAAACAGCCCGACTCGTCAGTCTGACTTTTCAGAATGAGAGACTGGACCCCCGATTCTTCATGTCTTAACGCTCGGCAACGGTTACCGATCCCAGTTAGATCTCGTGGATATGTTCAGCGTATCCTATCCGTGCATGGCTTCCTCCGATCATTGAACCGGGGGAAACGCCGCATTTTCTGTGAATGTCCTGCAAAACGTACGAGGCCTATCATCCGGCGCCTCCTTTTGGTTCTGTGTGTAAAACAATATACCCTTTTTAGGGCTTTTTGTCAAGTTGCGCAAGACAAAAATGAAATATTATATTAAACATAGAGTTTAGTCTTGTTGTATAAGACACTTTACATAACCTCATTATCCATAATTTAGCTTAGTTATCAACCTTTTTAAATAAAAAGGATAAATATGTCTACTGGCTCTTGACAGATATTTTTATTTGTGCTAAAACACAATCATTCAAAAACGAAACGGGTTCGTGTGAAATGCAGGAGGTCTTTTCCATGTCCGATAAGGAGAAAGCGGAGATGAAAAAGAATGCATTTCGCCGTTCTCCTTGAGGTAACGAGCAATTCGCCGCTTCAAGGAGAGTACTTAAAGAACCTACGCACCACGGCGTACTTTGAATGCTCCAAGGACCTTCCAACCAAAGAGGTGTCAGCCATGACAACAGCATCCGCCAATACCGCCACCAGCACCCCCGCCACCACGATCTCCCAGGGTCTCCGCCACATCAAGCGGCTCAAGGGCCGCATGGGTGAGCTCTCGGCTCGCGCTTCCGCTTCTGTCAGCTACGAAGCCGGCAAGAAGCCCCCGTTCGACTTCAACGCCACGCGCGAGGAAGTCGGCAAGGTGCGCGAGGAGCTCGTGCGCCTGGAGGCCGCGGTCGCGCGTGCGAACGCGACGACCGATATCCGGGACGGTGACCGCACCATGTCTCTTGCAGAGGCGATTCGTCGCCTGCAGGAGATCAAGGCGGAAATCGCCTGGCTCTCCGGCCTTACCCTGCGGCAGGGCACCGAGCGGGCGTTCGAGGACGCGTGGAATGACGAATTCCACCGCCTCGTTCGCCGCCCCCAGGAGGTCACGTACGAGTCGTGCCTCACGGAGCCCCAGCGCGTCGAGCAAGTCGATGCGCTGCGCAACCGCTTCGAGGCGTTGAACGACGCCGTCGAAGCGGCCAACCACCGGACCGAGATCCAGCTGTAGCTGGGTCTCCGGCCCCAACCCTATGGTGACGGCGCGTACGGACGACGCGGTATCAGGTCCCTTTCCTGTTGTTGATTCGCGAGTGCCTTTCGGGGCGTTCTGCGATGAGATGGCCGGATAAGGATTACAGATGAACGCCTTATGGCATTCATTTCGATCAAGAGCTCGACGACGACACCGACTCAAGCGGTCAAGGTTCAGCTGCGCAGCAGTAAGCCTTCAGCCATAAGCTTTGAGCGGGTCGGCCTCATGAGAGGTCCTAAGTCGTAAGCACTCATCGAAACCTGATCTCGCCACTTCGGCGCGCCTGTCACCTCCCTTTTCTCCGCGAGCAGACACCCTGTCTGTTCGCGGCTCTCCTTGAGGCGATGAATACATTCATCATCTCAAAGGGGGCACAAATTATATACGCATCTTTATACATGCCACTTAGACCCCCTCACTCATCTCAGCTCATTGGGATGCGTAAGGGAGTCTGGGTGGCGCAGGACACATCCAGTCAGAGCTCTTTGGCCAGGAGCATCATCGGACGGGTATCCAGGATTCGATTGGGTACACGGGCCGATGGAGCCGAAGTGGGTCTTAGCCGCGTGCATCCAACGAGCCGCCGCAAGACAGACTCCGTGCGTTCGGAGCCCTAAAACCACTGAAGCACTTCCCTCACTTCCAATCGCATGGAAGCGGGAAGACCTGCGCAGCTTTTCCGGTCCGACAACATCTCGTTGTCGGACCTCCACTCCTCGCGCCGACCATCCGTCGGAGCGGGAAGCGGAGGAATGCTCTCTATAAGTTAACGCACCACCCGGACGCCGCGATCTCTTCACATCGTTGAAGAGATGACGGAGTCTGGGTGGGCGCAGGATACATCCAGAAGGTCGTGCAACGGCGTATCCGTTCCTTTGGCAGGGTGCGGATGTGGACCACGCGGCAATTCGCCTCCGTGCGGGCACAAGGTCTGGTTCTCGGACCTTCTGCGTCGGCGGACAAGCGGAGCCTTGAGAGGAAATACTTGAGATAAAGGAGGACGGCTTGCGAACCGTTCTCGCCTCTCAGGGCACTGACCTCGTTCGATCGCACGGACGAGTCATCAGACCTGCGCAACTTTTCCGGTCCGACAGCATCTCGTTGTCGGACCTCCACTCTTCGCGCCGACCATCCGTCGGAGCGGGAAGCGGAGGAATGCTCTTTTTACAATACTCACCCAAGCTCTCTCGTTCATCTCATTTCACTATGAGATGTGCAAGATAGCTTGGGTGGGCGCAGGACACATCCAAGCAGCGGCTCTCGGCCGGCGAGAGCACCATCGGACGAATGTTGCATGGGCCGATGGAGCGGAAGCGGGTCTCTTGATGCAGAGAGATGGGACTCCATGCGACGGGAGACCTAAACCGCTGATGCACTGATCTTGTTTTCCGGTCGCAAACAGGGAA
>Ga0315532_1001554_pt1 | contig 16755 bp, 17 predicted proteins | sample SalMarWE160370MG_FD_203082 | JGI IMG/M metagenome (GOLD analysis project Ga0315532, IMG submission 203082) | Salt marsh sediment microbial communities from the Plum Island Ecosystem LTER, Massachusetts, United States - Salt Marsh Sediment WE1603-70 ... | reverse complement strand
AGGTCGTCCTTCTGGTTTATCCGTACGACGCTCCCCTTCTGTAGCCCCATCTGCTCCACCCAGTTCTTGGGCAGCGACACTATGTAGGTTGAGCCGCCTGTCACCTGCACCTTTCGTAGTTCCTCGCCTGGGCTCCTGCTCACCAATACGTTTTCACCAGCCACTATATCACAGATGGAAGTAAATATATTTATCGAAATTTTGGGTGTACGGTTGTGAAATATATGTAACTATATTGATATATTGATATAACATAGTCTAATGTCTTTTCTTTATATTATATAAGGAATCTATTTATTCCGTTCCTCCATAAAAGCGTCACGGAAGAGGAATAGAAAAATGAGTGACCAGAACCAACTCATAACCTACGCATTTGTAGCACTGATCGTCGGGGCAGCCGTCGGATATCTAGCCGCCGGCCCAATAACATACAACCAGAAGATACAGGACCTACAAAACCAGTTAGCCGAGGGAGGAGAGACGGAACTCACAGGAAGCCTCTCCATCGCAGGGTCAACAACGGTCCTCCCCATAGCCCAGGAATGCGCCAACCTGTTCATGGAGCAGCACCTCAAGGTAGACGTAAGCGTCGCCGGAGGCGGCTCAGGTGCGGGAGTGAAGTCCGCGGGATCAGGGGAAGTCGATATCGGTGAAGCGTCGAGAAACATCAAGGCGTCAGAGCTGCTGAGTTACCCGGACCTCGTCGCGTTCAGCGTAGCCAAGGACAGCGTCGCAATCATAGTAAACCCGGAAAACTCGCTGTCAGGGAGACTCGACCTGACGCTTGAGCAGGTTTCAGAGATATTCAGCGGGGAGATAACTAACTGGAACGAGATCGGTGGCCCGGATCACGAGATAGAGGTATACACCCGTGAAGAGGGCTCCGGCACCCGGGAGGTCTTCGTGGACTACGCCATGGACGGCAAGGAGTTCGCGGCGAACGCGGGCGTCAAGCCGAGCAACGGCGAGATGAGAGCAGCCGTGGCCAGCAACCAGTACGCACTGGCGTACGTCAGCTTCGGATACATCGACGACACGGTAAGCGCAGCGAGTATAAACGGCGTAGAGGCAGTGGTCGAGAAAGTCAACAACGGCCAGTACCCCATCACGAGGATACTCTGGATGTTCACCAAAGGAATGCCATACCCGTTAGAGGCGGCCTTCATAGAATACGTCCAGAGCCCTGAGGGGCAGGCGGTCGTCGAGGACCTCGGCTACATACCCATCTACTAAACCCTCTTTTTGAAGCTAAAAAGGAAGAAAAAGGATGAGAACCGGGGACGTAGTAAGCAAAATACTCTTCCTATGCGCCTCCCTATCAGCCGTCATAGTCTTCCTCATAACGGCCTTCCTTCTCAGGGAAGGCATCAAAGTCTTAACCCCCGGTTTCCTGTTAGGCTTGACGTGGAGCCCCCACAGAGGGCTCTTCGGGATATTCCCGACGATAGTGGGGACGCTGTGCGTGGTCGCAGGGGCCGTAGTCATAGCCACAGCGATAGGCATACCTTCCGCGATCTTTCTCTCGGAGTTCTCACCGTTCTGGGTCAGAAACATCATAAAATCATCCGTAGAGGTCATCGTCGGCATCCCATCCGTGGTCATAGGGTTCTTCGGGTTAACGGTCCTGGTCCCGTTCATACGAAACCAGGTAGGCGGTAGAGGCGAGTCCATCCTCGCCGGCTGGATAGTGCTGGCCTTCATGATACTGCCCAACCTCATCACGATAGCAGAGGACAGCCTCAGGGCGGTGCCCAGGTCCTACCGGGAGGCGTCGCTGGCGCTAGGAGCCACCAAGTGGCAGACCGTCCGAAACGTGGTGCTTCCCTCCGCCTCGTCGGGAATAAGGGCGGCCCTCGTGCTAGGCGTCGGCCGCGCCATGGGAGAGACCATGGCCGTGCTCATGGTAGTAGGCAACCCCGAAACCCCTTGGATACCCACAGGCGTCCTGGACAGGGTGAGGATGCTCACCAGCACCATAGCGATAGAGTTCAGCTACGCCGAGTGGGGGTCCACCCACCAGCACGCCCTGTTCGCAATAGGCGTCGTCCTGTTCTTCATGGTCACCGTCCTAAACTTCATCGCCACCTTCGTCATCAGGAGGAAGAACATACAGTGAACGAGATACAGAGAGAGAAACTGGTGAAGGGGCTCCTGTACGCAGCTGTAGGATTAAGCATAGTCATACTTCCCATCATAGTCGTCTGGGTGACGGCAAACGGCTTAGGCGCCATCAACCTAGAGTTCCTCACGGGTCGCCCCTACCGGTTCGAATACGGCGGCATATACCCCCAGATAATAGGCAGCGTGTACCTCGTGAGCCTGTGCACCCTGCTGGGTGGGCCGCTGGGCATCGCCTCCGCGATATACCTTGCCGAGTACGCCCCAGACAACGTCGTTACGCGGACCGTCAGGTTCTTCACCGAGACCCTGGCGGGTATGCCCAGCATAGTGATAGGGCTCTTCGGCCTCCAGTTCCTGGTGTACTTCCTGAAGCTGAAGACCAGCCTACTGGCCGGGGCGGTGTCCCTGAGCTTCATGATGCTCCCCTGGACCATCAGGGCCTCCGAGGAGGCCATCAAGGTAGTCCCACAGGAGTACAGGGAGGCAAGCCTAGCCATGGGGGCCACCAAGTGGCAGACCATCCTCAGAGTCGTGCTGCCCGCGGCGGTACCGGGGATAGTGACCGGGGTGCTCCTCGGCATGGGTAAAGCCATGGGCGAGACCGCCGTGGTGTGGCTCACCGCGGGCTCGGGCCTGGAGGCATTCGTGCCCAGGACCCTGAGAAGCCCCACGGGCAGCCTCCCCATGTACATCTACCTCCTCGCCACCCAGGGACACACCGCGGAGGGCATGCAGAACGCCTTCGGGGCCAGCCTTGTGCTCCTCGTGATGTTCCTTGCCATGAGCGTTTCGGCGCTCCTCATAAGAAACCACTACCTGAGGAGGCTCGGATAATGAACAACACTTACATGATCAACGGAGACGCCGCCGCGTTCAGCCCACGGCTGGCCAACGACAAGGTCGTCTTCAAGGGATTCAACCTCTGGTATGGCGACAACCATGTCCTCAAAGACATAGACGCGACCATAAAGAGCAACATCGTGACGGCCTTCATGGGGCCCAGCGGATGCGGCAAAAGCACGCTGCTCAGAAGCATCGACCGGATGAACGACATAATCCCAAGCTGCAGGACAGAGGGAGACGTCTACATAGACGGCCGCAACATCTACGACGCAGACGAAGACGTGTACACGCTGCGTAAAGCCGTCGGCATGGTGTTCCAGAAGCCCAACCCCTTCCCCATGAGCATATACGACAACATCGCCTACGGCCCCAGACTCCACAAGACGGCGTCAGGCGACGAACTGGACAAGATTGTTGAGGAAAGCCTCAGAGGCGCGGCCCTCTGGGACGAGGTCAAGGACAGGCTCCGAATGAACGCGTTCGGCCTCAGCGGAGGCCAGCAGCAGCGCCTCTGCATCGCCAGGGCCCTCAGCATCAACCCCGACATCATCCTCATGGACGAGCCGTGCAGCGCCCTGGACCCCATAGCCACCATAAAGATAGAGGCCCTCATGAGGGAACTCAAGGAGAGATACACCGTCGTGCTGGTCACCCACAACCTGCAGCAGGCCGCCAGGGTCAGCGAGATGACAGCCTTCATGTACCTCGGCGAGATCATAGAGTTCGGCGCCACCAGAGACGTGTTCGAGAACCCCCGGAACGAGCTAACCGAGAACTACATAACGGGGAGGTTCGGGTGACAAAATGAGCAGACCACTAGACATAGGATTGAACCAGATAAAGTCCCTGCTCATCAAGATGGGCCGCCTCGCCATGGAGGCCCTGGAGCTCTCGCTGAAGGGCTTCTTCGACGGTGAGGACACGTACGTCCAGAACCGTGCCTGGAGCAACACCATCCTCATACTCAGCGAGGAGGTGGAGGACAGGGCCACCGAGCTCATGGCGCTCCACCAGCCCATGGCGGGCGACCTCCGGACCCTAAAGGCGTACATAAAGGTAGCCTACGACCTGGAGCGCTTCGGCCGGTACGCCATGGACATCAGCGACATCAGGAACAGGATGGGTGGCTGGGAGCCCGTCCCCGACGAGGACGGCTTCAGGGAGATGGGTGAGAAAACAAAGGAATGCGTCGCCATGTCCCTGAAGTTCATAGAGACCATGAACGAGAGGCTCATGTGGGACATGTCGAAGCTGGAGTCCGAGACCGACGAGCTGTACCTGGCAAACCTTGGCAGGCTCACCGAGTCCAAGATGAACGGCAGAACCATCATAGCGTACCTTCTCACCATCCGCTACCTGGAACGCGTAGCCGACCACGCCAGCTACATAAGCGAGTCCATCAGCTACGCCGTCACCGGCAAAAGAGTGTCGCTTAGATGAGAAGCACGGGGGGATGAGAGACGCGTATAGCCGTCTTCTCAGATGTCCACTCGAACATACAGGCCCTGAGGAACGTCCTCGCCGACATCAGGGAGCAGAGCCCCGATGCTGTGTATTGTCTCGGCGACCTCGTGGGCTACGGCCCCAGGCCAAACGAAGTAATATCCCTTGTGAAAACGCTGGAGATATCCACGGTGATGGGTAACTACGACGACGGTGTCGGCTACGAGCGGGGCGACTGCGGCTGCGCCTACATCACCACGCGGGAGAGGGAGGACGGGCAGGCGAGCATCGACTGGACGACGCGGACGGTGACCACAGAAAACAAAGAGTACCTGCACGGCCTAGAGAAGCGTATAATGGTCAAGGCGAAGGGGCGGAGGCTGCTGCTCGTACACGGCAGCCCCCGCAGGATTAACGAGTATCTCTACGAGGACAGGCCCGAGGCGAGCCTCAGGAGGATGCTGGAGCCCCTCCAAGTAGACGCTCTGGTGTGTGGCCACACCCATAAACCGTATCACAGGGTCGTGGACGGGGTCCACGTGATCAACGACGGCAGCGTGGGTAAGCCAAAGGACGGCGACCCTAGGGCATGCTACGCGTTGATCACCGTCGCCGAGGATATTGGGGTCGAGTTCAGGCGGGTGGATTACCCGGTGCAGAGCGTGGCCGACGAGATAAGGGAGGCAGGGCTCCCAGCGACTTTCGCCGACGCGTTGCTCACAGGCGGCGCGGACAGGTCCTAGGGTTTAGCCGCCTGAAAGCGTGGAGAATATTTTATCGAAGAAGACCAGTATGCGGACTGTTAAACGGTACAGGAAGCCGGGCTTATCTACCGTAAACGTGTATGTTTCCTCTGCGGTGTTTCCGTTGACGTCGTTCACTGAGATGGTTACCGTGTGGGCGCCGTTAGAGATCTCCGACACGTCAAGCAGGTGATCCAAGTGGTCTGTCTTCGTGTCGTTGAGTCTACGGGACTCGACCAGTTCTCCGTCTAGGGTGACCTCAGCCCGGGATAGACCGACGTTGTCGAAGAAGACGATCCATAGAACATAGTCGTTGTAGAATACCGCGTTGTCGAAGCTGGGTGAATCGATGACCGGCGGCAGCGTGTCCGTCCCCACCGTGATCGTCGTGGATGTCATGTTTTCCTTCCTGTCGAACGCGTAGACGGTTATGTTATACATTTCATCGTTCAACGGCAGGTCGAGGCTGTAGCTGAACTCCGCCTCCAAGCCGGTTATGTGCTCTGACTCGTACAGGATCTCCCCCACGGAGCCGTTGAAGTACTTCACTCCGTGTTTCTCCGCGACCACGTATGTCTTGGTGAGGCCGAGGTTGTCACTCACCGTCCAAACCAACTCAGGGGATGACTCAGAAGCCGGTAGCTCTAGCCGTAGTTCAGGCGACACGGTGTCCTCCCACACGGGCATCCTCTGCTCCGCCTCGGGGGGCAGAGGCTCCTGCAGCGGGTAGCCCCTCAGCGGCGGCTCGGTGACCGTGATGCCGAGGGACCGGTACAGTGTGGCGGCTATGTCGGGGATGAAGAGCCTTGTCTCGTTCACGTTGGCTTCGAGCCTATGGTCGTTTGAGACCAGCCATATGAGCGGCTCATGGGGGTGCTCGTATCCGTCCTCGAGGAAGCCGTGGTCGGTGCAGACGTAGACCAGCGTCTCGTCCATTATCCCGTACTCCTCAAGCTTGTCGAGGATGAGGCCGAGGTACCTGTCACACCTGAGCCCGCCCTCATGGTACTCGGGGCTGTTCTCCCCGTAGAGGTGGCCGATCTTGTCGGGCTCGGAGGTGTGGAAGAAGGCTGCGAAGTGTTCCTGGTGGTGGTCGTCGATGAACTTCAGGAACTTTTCGCCGGTCCCGCCCGTATCGTCCTCGAGATACTCGTCCACGGTGGACACGTAGTCCACTCCCTCCATGTCGGCGAAGACGGGGGCGATGTTATGTGTCTTTCCCGATATGAAGCCTGTCGCCACGTTCTCGCTCCCGAAGTGGCCCTCAGCCCTCTCCAGAAACGTGTACCCTGTGGGCAGGGGGTGGAAGACGAACTGGTTGGCGTAGACCCCCGTCACGTTGGCCTGGTAGCCTGACAGCATCTGGGCGTGAGCCGTCTTGGTCTGGGTCAGGTAGTCTATCTGGTTGAGCTCAAGGTAGACGCCCGTCTTCATCAGCCTCTCCAGGTTGGGCATCTCCCCGGCGTCAAGCTGCTCCCAGAGGTGGTTCCTCTGGTACCCGTCGAAGGAGACGAGTATCAGGTTCGGGGCGTCTTCCCCCGCGTATGCAGACGGCGCCATGAGCATGGAAAACAGCAGGATCACAAAGACTAGGCGGAGATTCTTCATCACAATGATTCAGATAGAGTAGAAAGTATATACTGGTTTATAGGTCTACGGCGTCTACAACATTTATACTGGTTTATATGAGCCGGTTCCGCTACGGGAGCGATGCATGATCTGGGCAAGATCAGGGCGGCTTCTGAGCCGGTGCTGGGGTACGTGGAGGCCTGCAGGGAGAAGGCGCCGAGGCTCCATGAGCAGTACGAGACTTACGTGCTCGACGAGGAAGCCGTCACGAAGATACGGTGCCACGCGGACAGGGTCATGGTGGTGGTGTTCAGCGCCGAGTGGTGCCCAGACTGCCACAGGAACGTCCCCATACTGGCCCTGCTTCACAGAGAGGCGGGGCTCGATGTCAGGGTGTTCGGCCACCTCATGAGGGACGCGAAGAACGGCAATCGTTGGAGTATACCACCGAGCCCGCCAGAGGTAGACGTTTTCGACGTAGCCAAGATACCGCACATAGCCGTCCTAGACATGAACGGCGAGGTGGTCGGCGAGATCATAGAGAACCCGCCAGAGGGTAAGACCCTAGAGCAGACCCTTCTGGACATCTTGGAAGCCTAAGCTAGCCTTTAATACGCTTATCTCTTCTCTTCAAGGTCAGACATGAAGGCAGGAACCATCCTACGGGAGTTCGAAGCCAGGGACGGCAGAGAAGTCGTCTTGAGGACCCCCACCTGGGAGGATCTAGACGACATGCTGGAGTTCATCAACGGCCTGGTCGAGGAGGAGGCCATGATAGCGGTGGACACCAAAAAGACCCGCGACGAGGAGGTCGACTGGCTGGCGAGGAAACTAACCAACCTCGAGAAGGACAGGCAGATCTCCGTCGTGGCTGAGGTGGACGGCAGGATGATAGGCAGCTGCGAGGTGACGCCCCGGTTCGGTAGGATGAGCCACGTCGGGAGCTTGGGCATCTCCGTGAAGCAGGGGTACAGAGAGATCGGCGTCGGACAGGGGCTTATGATGGAGGTCGAGAGGCACGCGGGGAGGCTGGGCATAGAGAAGATCATGCTGGAGGTCTTCGCTATCAACGACAGAGCCATCCACGTCTACGAGAAGATGGGGTACGTGGTGGTGGGCAGGATACCCAGCGACGTCAAGTACAAGGGCGAATACGTGGACAGCTTCGTCATGGTCAAAGATATTTACTCATCTTAGTTTTATATCATTAAATTTCACACAAAGACTTGAGGGCGAGAACATTCTTCACCGAGTTCACGTCGAAAAAGGGGCTCAAGGTCGTCTTTAGGCCGCCCATGTGGGGCGACATAGATGACTTGTTTGAACTGCACAACGAGCTGATCGAGGAGGAGGCCATGATCGGCGGCGACTCCAAGAGAATCAGAGATCAGCAGGTCGACAGCCACGCCGAGATGATGAAAGCCGTGGAATGCGGCCGAGCCGTGGTGGTGATAGCGGAGGCTGACGGGAAGGCTGTGGGGCAATCCAACGCTAGGAAGAGGAGCGGCCGCCTCAGACACACGGCAGGGTTAGGCGTCTTCGTGAAGAAGCAGTTCAGGAACCAGGGCATAGGCTCGGAGATGATGAGGGAGCTTGAGAATCAGGTAAGGAAGCTTGGCGTGGAGATACTGTACCTTGAGGTCTACGGCATAAGCCCAGCGACGAGCTTCTACGAGAGGCTAGATTATCGAGAGTACGGCAGGCTCCCCCGTGGCATCAAGTACCGCGGCGAGTACGTGGACTGCGTCTCCATGTATAAGCGGATAACCGGGTGACGAATACCTTTTTAAAAGCCTCAGCCACCTTTCATTGTACGGAGACAGGGAAATGAGTGTGTATCACTCGGACTGGACAGCCTCCTCCTAGCGGAGGAAACCACTTCTAAGCGCCACCCTAGTCCCGACAGAGAAACCAAGCCAGCGGAGACGCTGGAGTTATATGGAGAGACCAAGGCATGACGGACCAAGAAAGACAGGAGATGGTGGTGACGCCCTGGGAGGTGAGCGGCGACATCGACTACGATAAGCTCATAGAGCAGTTCGGCGTCCAGCACATGACCCAGAGCATCGCCGACCGCATCGCCAGACACGCCGGGTACATGCACATGCAGCTCCGGCGGGGAGTATACATAAGCCACAGGGACACCGACTGGTGGCTGGACGAGTACGAGAAAGGTAACAGGGTGGGCCTATACACGGGCCGGGGGCCCTCGGGGCACGTCCACCTGGGGCACCTGCTGCCCTGGTTCTTCTGCAAGTATCTGCAGGACGCCTTCGACGCCGACCTCTACTTCCAGATGACGGACGACGAGAAGTTCCTCCACAGGGAGGACCTCACACTGGAGGAGGCGATAAGGCTGACCTATGATAACTCGCTGGACGTGATAGCGTGCGGCCTGGACCCGGAGAAGACGCACATCATAAGCGACTCGGACCACATACAGCACATCTACAAGCTGGGCCTCAAGGTCGCCAAGAGGATCACCTTCAGCACCGTGAAGGCGGTGTTCGGCTTGACGAACAGCGACAACATCGGCGCCATCTGGCATCCCGCCCTCCAAGCCATGGTGTGCTTCCTGCAGTCGGACAGGGAGGGCAGGAACGTCCCGTGTCTTATACCGGCGGCCATCGACCAGGACCCCTACTGGAGGATCACCCGGGACATAGCGGAGAAGCTGGGCTACTACAAGCCGGCTCAGATACACGCCAAGTTTCTGCCGGGGCTCGCCGAGGGGGGCAAGATGAGCGCAAGCCAGCCCGAGACCGCCATATTCACCACGGACCCGCCGAAGGTGGCGGCCGAGAAGGTGATGAGCGCGTTCACAGGCGGCAGAGACACCGTCGAGGAGCAGCGGAGGCTCGGCGGCCGCCCAGAGGTGTGCAACGTCTACGCCTACTACTACTTCCTCTTCGAGGAGGACGACGAGGCGTTGAGAGAGCGAGAGGCGGCCTGCAAGTCCGGCTCCCTCCTCTGCGGGGAGTGCAAGAAGCAGCTGGCGGAGCGTGTGAAGGCGTTCCTCGTGGACTTCCAGGAGAAGCGGGAGAAGGCCAAGGAAGTCCTGGATGACTTCCTCATCAAGCCGGTGGAGTGAGGTGACGACACTCTATTGTGGCCAATAAAGGAACGCCAGTCGTAACCCCCTGGGAGGTAAAGGGGGAGATCGACTACGACAGGCTCATGGAGCGTTTCGGCACAGAGCCCATAACCCCAGAGCTGCTTGAACGGATCAGGGGGCACACGGGTAGGCTCCACTACATGCTCCGGAGGGGCGTGTTCTACAGCCACAGGGACCTAGACGCAATACTGGATCACCATGAGTTCGGCGGAAGGTTCGTGTTGTACACGGGGAGGGGGCCCGCCGGGCCGGCTCACCTGGGGCACCTCGTCCCGTGGACGTTCACGAGGCACCTGCAGGAAACCTTCGGCTCGAAACTGTTCTTCCAGTTCACCGATGACGAGAGGCTGCTAATAAGAGACGACGTCGACGAGGAGTTCGCTGCGCACTGGGTGCTGGAGAACGCGTTGGACGTCATGGCGCTGGGGTTCGACCCTGAGAAAACCGAGTTCATAGTCAACACGAGGCACGCGTCGGAGCTATACCCGCTGGCGCTGAAGATAGCCCGAGGCATCACCTGCTCCACTATGAGGGCTGCCTTCGGGTTCGGCGACGACTCCAGCCTGGGAAAGATGTTCTTCCCCGCGATGCAGGCGGCTCCCTGCTTCCTCGAGTCTGAGAGAGCTGGAGAGCCTGTGCCCTGCCTGGTGCCCGCGGGTGTAGACCAAGACCCGTACTGGAGGATAACCAGGGACGTCGCCCGGAAGCTGGGATACCCGAAGCCGGCTCAGGTGCACGGCAGGATGCTTCCCGGGTTGATCGGAGACGCAAAGATGTCGTCGTCACAGCCCCTGACCGCCATCTACACCACGGACGTGCCCGAGCTGGTGGAGCGGAAGATAGCGGAGGCCGAAACGGGAGATCATCCTGCCCGATGCCCCATGTACCAGTACAGGCGCATGCTGCTCACCGAGGACGACGACGAGGCCCACGAGCTCTACGTGGACTGCCTCGGGGGAGGCATGGAGTGCCGTGAGTGCAAGGCGCGGCTCGCCGAGACGGTGAACAGGTTCCTGGCGCAGCACCGCCGCCGGCGGAGGCTCATCAGAGGCGGCGTGGAGAAGATGCTGGAATAAACCTCTTCCGACACTAGACACATTAACCATTCATGAGCATCGTGAGAGACCTCAGCGACGTAACCGAGTCACCTCACCCCTTCCTCAGAGGCGTCAGTATGCGTGTGCTTTACTCGCGTCAGGACGACGGTGGAGACCTTACCTGCTTCGTGGTAAGGTGCCCCAAGGGATCGGAGATCGAGGAGCATGTCCACGAGGATGAGACGGACGTCATCTACGTGTTGAGAGGGAAGGCGAGGATGTGGATAGAGGACCGGGGCGTGTTCCCGCTGAGGCCCGGGGTCTTCGTTGTGGTGCCCCGGGGGCTGAGGCACAGAACCTTCAACGTGGAAGAGGAACTCGTCGTCTACGATGTGTTCACGCCACCCATGTTCTAGGCGCTTCCCTATGTTGCCTTAAGTTATACGTTACACCAGTTTTTACTTTCCCCAATCATAGATGTTTATAAAATTTTTAGAAACATATATGCCGTTCACCGTAGACAAGGTACCTGTTGATAGTTATGCCTGAGGACTTGAGGAAGCAGTACGAGAAGCTGCTGGAGAAGTCGAAGGAGATGGCGGTGCTGGGCTCCGCGGTCGCCATACTCTACTGGGACATGGAGACCAAGATGCCGCCCCGCGCCGTGGAGTTGAAGAGCCAGCAGCTCGCCATGCTCCAGAAGATGGGGCACCAGATGCTCGTGGACCCCGAGAACGGGAAGACGCTGGACGCCATAGAGAAGCACAATGACTACGAGTCCCTTAGCCAGCTGGAGAAGCGCAACGTCTACCTGTCGCGGAAGGCCTACGACGAGGCTACCGTGATACCCGAGGATCTGGTCGTCGATATAGCGAAGCAGTCCACCGTGGGCGTCAACGTCTGGAAGAAGGCCAAGGCGGCCAGGGACTGGGGCATGTTCAAGCCCGAGCTGGAGAAGATGAAGGCCCTGAAGGAAAGGGAGGCTGAGCTGCTCATGGAGGTCAAGGGAGCCAAGACCCCCTACGACGCGTTGATCGACAGCTACGAGCCCAAGATGACGGCGGACAACATCACACGCATCTTCGACGAGATGAAGAAGGGGCTCATGAAGGTCATGGATAAGGTGAGGGCCCAGGGGAAACCAGACACAGAGTTCCTGAAGCGCCCCGTATCCGAGGAGACACAGATCAAGATCGGAGAAAGCATAGCCGACTTCATCCAGTACGACATAAAGTCAGATGAATCCGGGGGCAGGATCGACGCCACCGAGCACCCGTTCACCACGGGCTACTACACGGACGTCAGGATAACCACCCACTACCACGAGGACAGGTTCGAGTCAAGCATATTCAGCATACTCCACGAGGGCGGCCACGCCCTCTACGAGCAGGGGCTCCCCATGGACTGGATGTACCAGCCCGTCGGCACCAGTTCTAGCTATGGCATCCACGAGTCCATGAGCAGGTTCATAGAGAACATGGTGGGGAAGAGCCCCGAGTTCTGGACGTACTACCTGCCCGTCATGAAGGAGATCACCGGAGACACGTTCAGCGACGTGTCCGGCGAGCAGATGCTCCGCGCCGTGAATTACGTGACCCCAAGCAAGATCAGGATCGAGGCCGACGAGGTCACCTACGGGCTCCACATAGTGATAAGGTTCGAGATCGAGAGGGACCTGTTCAGCGGCAAGCTGAGCGTCGACGAGCTTCCGCAGGCGTGGAACCAGAAGTACATGGACTATCTGGGCGTGGAGATAGAGCACGACAGTGAGGGCGTCATGCAGGACACCCACTGGGCGGGCGGCAGCTTCGGGTATTTCCCCAGCTATGCGCTGGGCAACATCTACGACGGCGTGTGGCTCACCAAGCTCAACAAGGACCTACCCGACTGGCGGCAGCAGATACAGGCCGGCAGCTTCAAGGAGACCAAGCAGTGGCTCACAGACAACGTCTACGGCTACGGAAACCTCTACGACCCCGAGGACCTCGTGAAGGAGGTCACCGGGAAGGGGCTCGTCGTGAAGCCGTTCATAGACTACCTGGACGCCAAGTTCGGAGCCATATACGGCTACTAGCCTTCACACAGTTTCATTATTATTCCGCCTCTGCGTCTTATCCTCTACGTTGAGCCTCCCCGAGGAGTTCATTGCGTCCTACCGTAAGCAGAGCTACGGCTTGGTGGGCGTCCACAGCGCCGTGAAGACATGCCACTGGGTGAGGTGCAGCCTAAACACGGGCGGAGCGGAGAACTGCTACAAGAACAGGTTCTACGGGATACCCACCCACCGCTGCCTCCAGATGACGCCCAGCCTCGGCCACTGCACCCAGAGCTGCCTCTTCTGCTGGAGGGCCACCCCCGAGACCCTGGGGGTCTCGTGGGACCAGACCCAGCCCATACGGGACCCCGAGGACCCTGAGACCATCATCGAGGGATGCCTCAGGGAGAACCGCAGGCTGCTAAGCGGCTTCGGCGGCAACCCCAACGTGGACGAGGAGATGCTGAGCGAGGCGAAGAACCCGATCCACGCCGCCATAAGCCTCGAAGGAGAGCCCACGTTGTATCCCCGGCTCGGTGAACTCGTCCAGGCTTTCTACGATAATGGGTTCAAGTCGGTGTTCATAGTCACCAACGGCACGCGGCCCGACGTGCTCGCCGGCCTCGGCGTGGAGCCTACGCAGCTGTACGTGAGCCTCTGCGCACCCGACGAGGAGACCTACAGGAGGACGTGTAGACCGACCGCGGCGGGCCTCTGGGATAAGGTGATGGAGACCCTTGAGCTTCTCGACAGCTTCAGCTGCCCCACGGTGCTCCGGCACACGCTTGTACCGAAGCTGAACATGAGAAACCCGGAGGGCTACGCGAGGCTCGCCGAACATTCTAACGCAACGTACATGGAGCCGAAAGCGGCGATGAGCGTTGGGGCGGCGAGGGAGAGGTTCAGCTACAGCGAGATGGCTTGGTTCGAGGACATCAGGGGCTTCGCCGAGGAGCTGGCCGCCGCGTCGAGCTACAGTATAGTCGACGAGCACAGGTGGAGCAGCATAGTCCTGTTGAGCAGACTCGATAGGCCCATAAGGCTCTACTGACAACCATTATTAGCCGCCAAAATCGATAGGGTTCAGAATGATCGACAAGATGGGGGTAAAGACGACCATCAGGGAGCTGGTGGCTTACAGGGAGCTGAAGCCGGGGGAGAACGAGGTCACAGAGTCCGCCATGCTAAACAGCGTACTCTACAGGAAAGGAGTTCGGCCCAAGGACCCCTCCATGGTTCTTTTCTACGACCCTAAAGACGAGCCCGAGTGCAGACGTGAGGTGCTCATCCCCGTTGACAGGGAGGTGGAGGGCGTGGACACCAAGATGATGCCCGAGATCAAGGTGGCGTTCCTGGTCTTCATGGGCACCGATAACCCCGTCGCGTACTACTACGAGAAGCTTTACGAGTACATGGAGGAACAGGGCCTGAAGCCAAGTTCCGAGATGTGTAGCATCGAGGCCGTGTACCAGCCCAAGGAGTATGGGCTCAGCTACGGCAGCTTGATAGACGAGGACACGTCGGAGCACTGGCGGAGCGAGATAATGATCCCCGTTGAGTAAACGTTTTATCCCTAACCTCGTTTCCTTTTGCTCGCGCGACCGTGGTCTAGCGGTTAGGATTTTGGCCTTCCAAGCCAACGACCCGGGTTCAAATCCCGGCGGTCGCACCACACATAATTCATAAAGGTTAGCCAGCTTCAGACACATAAACGTTCATCCGGCTCTCGTCGCAGGTGAACGGGTGTCCCGCTGCGTTAAGCTCGTTCATGGAGAGCCTGAGCCAGTCACCGAAGCCGCCGTGGGCCGTGTTATCCGGATTCAAGGTGCCGGTGTCGGCCTCTAATACCTCGCTGCATACCCGGCACAGTATATACTTGCTGGCCCAGTAGTCAAGCGCCACGGGGTCTGTGCTGGCGGCGACGACGTTCACATCCGTGGCCGAGGCGTAGCTTGAACTGGGCCCATCCATGGGCCGCGCGTTAACCCATATGGCGTCTACTATGTTCAGCGCTGGCACACGGGTCTGGGCCATCAATGTGCCCATGCCGCCCTCGTCCACGGTGTCGTGGGCCCTGTAGCCGAGGCTTCTGGTTAGCTTGTCGCTGGGGACGCCCATGTAGTGCTTGACGCATGCGGTGACGCCGTAGATCATGTGGGTCTTGAGCACGGGCACGTTCAGTACCTTGAGCCTGTCCAGGTCGTAGTCGTCGTCCCCCGGCACGTAAACCCCGTACTTGAAGCTGACCTGCGTCCCGTGGGGGGTGGTGAACTTGGGGTACGAGACCAGGGTGCCCGTGCTGTTGATGACCTTCGTGGCTACGACGTAGCCGTCCTCCACGTCGCCTTCCGCGAACTCCTGCACCACGTTGCCGGTGATTTGGTCCCACAGGTAGGTGCTAACCCTGTACTTGTCGCTGAACATGTCCACTACGTCCCTTATGGACTGGCCCCGGTCTAGCGCGTTGTTGCTTTCCCAGTCGAGGCTTCCCCCCGACCCGGCGCTCCCGTACTGGTCCTGCCCGTTGTCCGCGACCACTATCTCGCCCTTGAAGCCGTCAGGGTGGGCGACCAGAGCCTCGATGAGGCTCTTCACAAGGTCGGTGTTGGTGCCGCCCCTCTTGTCCCACTGGCTGTTAACCTTGATGAGCACCATGTCGCCGGCGTCTATGAGCCCCGAGGGGCCCTTAAGGTCGCCCTCCTCCGGCGACCTGTAGAACGGTTGCCCGTGCTCGGCCATGAGCTCGATGAGAGCTTGGACGCCGTCGTCTGCGCCGTCGGTGCCAGATACGGCGTATATGTCTGATTGGGGCGTATCCGACGCCGTCATGGGGGTCAACGATAGAATGTCTGGACTCATCTCAACTAGACCATCGTGTCGGATGCTCATATATCCAGCAGATACGGCGACCGCCACTAAAATTACGAGAAGGGGCTTCCACCGTTTCCTCAAGTAACTTTTCCATGTGACGACGCTGAAAAGCGGAAAAACATAGGTCACGGCCCACAGGTTGGCGTTGGCCGCCGCGGCTCTCTGGCATGGATAAGACGCCCTTGAAGGCTTGGTGCCCGTCCTGACGACGTACCAGACGAGGCAGGCTAACCCGAAGAGGAAGAACGACTCCCTTAAGCGCTCAATCAACCTGCCCCCGGCCATTAAAGTCCCCCTAACCGTATCAACATGGGATACAATATATTTCTTGGCGGCACTGACCGCCTCTCTTTCAACTCGCATCGTTTTTAAGCAGCCCGACGATCATCGGGACCTGATGCTGTCTAAAGTAGGTATACCGGTGGTGGACGCCCACAGCCACTACTTCACCGCCGGCACCATGAAGTCGTGGCTCAGCAGGGGTAGAACCCTGGAGAGTTTCAGCAACCGCACCAAGTCACGGACCGACATGACTAGCATAGAGCTCCCAGACGAGAGCTGGGACACGGCCCAGAGGTGGGTGGACGATCTGGACAGGTACGGCATCCAGGCCATGGGCGTCATGGTGGGCACTGAGGCGTACGACGAGTTCCTAGACACCATGAAAAGGTTCCCCGGCCGCTTCATAGGCTACGCAAACATAAACCCGTCCGAACCCGACGCCGCCGATAAGGTCATGAAAGCCGCCAAGGACGGCTTCAAGGGGATAAAGCTGTACCCGTCGTCGTGGCGCGGCTTTAAGGTGTACGACGATACAGTCTACCCGGTCTACGATGAGTGCCTGAGGCGCGGCTTGCTGGTGTTCCTTCACTTCGGCATTACCATCGGGGGCCAGGCCGACCTCAGGAACGGCAACCCCATCGACATACAGGTGCCAAGCAGAGACTACCCCGACCTCAAGTTCGTGATAGCCCACTT
>Ga0315532_1001544_pt1 | contig 16823 bp, 16 predicted proteins | sample SalMarWE160370MG_FD_203082 | JGI IMG/M metagenome (GOLD analysis project Ga0315532, IMG submission 203082) | Salt marsh sediment microbial communities from the Plum Island Ecosystem LTER, Massachusetts, United States - Salt Marsh Sediment WE1603-70 ... | reverse complement strand
CTATGGAATCGGCGCCAGAATCCTCTTCAGCCGACAAAAGGCTGGTGTTGACCCACTGGGACCGGATAATACACTGGGCTTCCTTACCGGCCCATTTACCGGCACCCCGGCACTTTCGGGTACAAAGCACACTATAGTAGGAAAATCACCGTTGACCGGGGGCTGGGGTGATGCCAATTCCGGTGGTTACTTCGGTGCCTTCCTGAAGTTCGCCGGCTACGATGCCCTGTTCTTTACAGGCATATCGGCAAAGCCGGTCTACCTCTTTATCAATAATGGTAAAGCCGAGCTGAGGGATGCTGCCCATATATGGGGGAAGGATACTCGCCAGACCGAAGAGATACTCAAATCCGAACTGGGCAAGGATGCGGAGGTAGCTTGCATTGGACCATCAGGTGAGAAACTCTCTCACATCGCGGCAGTGCTGAGCAAAAACAGAACTGCGGCCCGTTCCGGTCTGGGTGCCGTGATGGGCTCAAAGAAGCTTAAGGCGGTGGCGGTGAAGGGCAAAATGAAGGTCCCTCTAGCCAATGAAGAAAAGACTAAGGAACTGAGAAAGAAATACACGGCTGAACTGGGTGGGCATATTGTCTGGTTGAAGCCGTTTGGCACGCCCTTCCTGGTTGATATCGGCGTTCAAAGTGGTGATTCGCCGGTCAAAAACTGGGCAGGAGTAGGGGCTACTGACTTTCCAGATTTTCAACCTTTAGCCAAAGAGGCTGTGATTGAGCGTACGATGAAGAAATTCGCCTGTTACATGTGCCCCATCGGATGTGGAGGGGTCATGAAGGCAGGAACAGGAGAGTATAAATATGCCGCTGGTGCCCGTAGACCCGAATATGAGACGACTGCCATGTTTGGCACCAACTGTCTCAATAACAACCTGGAATCGATAATCAAGGCAGGCGATATTTGCGACCGCTACGGGATTGACACAATCTCGGCCGGGGCTGCTATCGCCCTGGCTATTGAATGCTTCGAGAAGGGACTTATTACCAAGGCCGACACCGATGGTATCGAAATGACCTGGGGCAACCATAAATCTATCGTTGCCATGACCGAAAAATTGGCTAAGAGAGAAGGTTTCGGTGCCGTGTTAGCCGATGGAGTAAAGGTGGCAGCGGAGAAGATTGGCAGGGGCGCCGACAAATACGCCATACATGTTGGGGGGCAGGAGCTTCCGGCACATGACCCGAAGCATGCGTTTTACTTTGCCACCAGCTATCGGTTGGACCCAACTCCGGGTCGTCATTTTGTGGGCTCAGAGTTGTCGGATGCACCCGCATATCCTTCAGGACTGCTGCCTAAATTCGACTTAAAGTCCTTTTCTGGCAGGGGAGAAGCGCGCAAGAGAGGCAGCAATTTCCACCAGGCCGTGGTTTGTACCGGGACGTGCCTGTTCGTGTTCTGGGCTTTTCCCAATGTTGACCCTATCGCTGATTTTATGAGGGCGGTTACTGGCTGGGAAATAACCGATGACGAATTGCTTAAGACGGGGGAGAGAATCTCTAATCTTAGGCAAGCCTTCAATATTCGAGAGGGGTTGAACCCGCTGGAGTTCAAAGTCCCCGACAGGGTTCTGGGCAGGCCACCGCTAAAGGAAGGTCCCGTGGCTGGAGTAACCGTTGATGAGGACACCATGATAAGAGAGTACCTTACTGCCATGGATTGGGACCTCAAGACAGCCAAGCCCAGTAAAAAGAAACTACTGGAACTGGGGCTGGCAGACGTGGCTCAGGAACTCTGGCCTTAGCAGGGGCAATTCGCGGCGGCAATATTGGCCACTTAAATTAGAGCAGACCCCAGGCTCCTATTGCCTATAGCATCACGTGTCCACCATCTACCATGATAGCCTGACCAGTGATTAAATCCGAGTCTGCTGAGGCTAGAAATACCACAGCCCCCGCCACGTCTTCAGGCTCTTCACGCCTTTTTATCATTTGGGCGGCGACAACACTTTCGAATGTTTTTGCACTGCCTTCTTGGCCTAAACTGGCTTCGGTGGCCGTATATCCCGGAGCAACAGCATTGACATTAATACCGGATGGACCTAAAGCAGCAGCCAAAGCTTGAGTCATTGTATAAATCGCTGATTTGGTTAAAGCATAAGGCAAAAACCACTGAGAGTCCGGAACCCTAAAGACATCAGAGGCAATATTGATAATCTTGCCCTTTTTTTGCTTTATCATAAGGGGGGCTATCGCCTTACAGACCAGCCAATTTCCCCGGACATTAACCGTAAACATCTGGTCCCATTCCTTCACCGTCCAGACATCCCATGGCTTGGTATTGAGTCCATACCATATAGCAGCATTATTGACGAGGATATCGACCCTGCCATACTGCTGCATAACCTTTTCGGCTATCTTCTCACCAGCATCTTCGTGCGAGATATCAGCCTCCATGATTGCTACTTCCCCGCCTTTGGCTTTTACCTCATTAACCGTGCCCTGAGCCCTTTCCAGACTGGTAGTAGTTAATAGTAGCTTGGCTCCTTCCTCGGCAAACCTCAAGGCGAAGACCTTCCCGAAACCACGGCTAGATCCGGTTATAATGGCTACTTTGTCCTTTAATATTCCTGACATATCTCCCTCCTTTTAATTTGTCAGTCTGTTTGATTTCGATTTCGCATTCACTTTCGGACTTCTGGGACCCCGGCTGAAGGATTCAAGCTTTGCCTTCAGGGCTGCCGACATACCCTTTCACATTCCCTTTTTCAAATTCATCCAGGATAATTTCCGTGGTCCACATAGCTGTCTGCATAATAGTACAGCCGCGTGATATCCCCAAGAATTCTACGCTCATGTCATCGCGCGCCAAGTCCCACGCTTTCCCAAAAAATTTTCTCTGGACATCCTTGCACAGTATGGAATTATATTCTTGGTAATACCTATTCAGAAGAGCATTCCGAACGGTAGCGCAATTCTCACGGAAACAGGCCTCATTGAAGGTCTCCCGTTGAATTCCCAAAGCCAAGCCAACCGCCAAAGCACCGCTCGCTACGGCGGCACAGGTACCATCTCCGCTCAAGCCAACACCCCCGGTCAGAACACATACCCCGGAAAAAAGCCTATCTTCCATATCCTTGGGAATAATCTCCAGGCCACCCCACCTCAGGGCATCAATTATTGCCAAAAATGTACACTGGCCGCAGCCCTTGTATTTTGCTTCATACTCTATAGCCAGTTCATTGGATTTCTGGATAATCTCGCCCTTAGTCTTTGTGAGCTTGACCATAATTATCCTGCCTCCTTTTCTGCTCTAAGTTGCCTGCATTGTATCACAAATAAACGGCTTCCTGTCAATGTGTTGACTTGCTGACGGATAGGTAGAAAAATTTCTATGTCCTTGTTATAATGCACTTTCAAATAGCATTAACGCCAGCGGACTATAAAGTCCAATACAGGTATAGGAGGGAAATAAAGATGGCTAAGGACCTGGTCAAGACATTAGCTGATTTGAAGGAACAGGACGTTATGGAGATTGTAAAAAGTAGGCTGAGTGCTAGTGAGGACCCACTCAAGATTCTAGAAGATGCCAGAAAGGGCATGGAAATCGTGGGCCAGCGCTTTGCCAGCAGTGAGTACTTTATACCTGACCTGGTATACTCCGGCGAGATACTGAAAGCAGTAACCGAACTGGTCAAGCCCAAGCTAACCAAGACGGCAGAGAGCAAGAAGCTGGGCAAGATTGTTTTCGGCACTGTTGCCGGGGATATACATGACATCGGCAAGGACATCGTCGTCTTTATGCTTGATGTCAATGGCTTCGAGGTTCATGACCTCGGTGTGGACGTGCCGGTGCAGAAGTTTGTGGAGAAGATAAAGGAAACCGGCGCCCCCATTGTGGGCTTAAGCGGGTTTTTAACCCTGGCTTTTGATTCCATGAAAGAAACTGTGGAAGCCATAAAAGCTGCCGGCTTAAGAGACAAGGTAAAGGTCATGATTGGCGGCGGTCAGATGAGTGATGAGGTAAAGAATTACACCGGTGCTGATGCCTACGGCAAGGATGCCATGGCCGGAGTATCTCTGGCTAAGAAATGGATCGGTGTCGGCTAATAATCCACAGATAATTTACAGGAGGCAATAAAATGGAAAAGAAATTGGAAGAGATGACATCGGATGAAAAACAGGAGGAACTGTTTGCCAGGTGGATGGCGCCGAAAGACCCTGAGGGGAACGACCTTAAATTCCAGAGCCCCCAGGCCGAGAAGGCGTATAAGGATAGGACAACCAGGATAAAAGACGCCATTCAGATGAAGAAGTTGCCCGACCGAGTGCCGGTCTTTATAATTCCTAACTTTTTCCCAGTTTATAATGCTGGATTTACCCCTCGAGAAGCGATGTATGACTATGACAAGTGCTGCATGGCATTCAAGAAACTCGTAATGGACTTTGCACCGGATGTGAATCCTGGAGCAGTTGCGCCTGGCCCCGGAAAAGTATATGACATTCTTGACTACAAGCTATATTCCTGGCCCGGACACGGAGTTTCCCCCAATTTCTCATACCAGGCTAACGAGGGCGAATATATGAAGGCAGATGAATATGATGCCTTAATTGATGACCCGTCAAATTTCTTCAGCAATACCTATCTGCCGCGTGTATTCGGCGCTTTAGAGGGTTTTAAGATGCTCCCTACTCTCACCGGCATACTTGAAATATACGGGGTTGCCTTTAATTTCATCCCCTTTGGTCTACCCCCCGCTCAAGCTACCTATAAGTCTCTTTTTGAGGCTGGTGCTGAAGCCCTGAAATGGGCAGGGGCTATGGGTGCCTCTAATACGGAGATTAGCGCCGCCGGATTTCCGGGCCTGTGGGCCGGATTTACCAAGGCACCTTTTGATGTAATTGGCGACACCCTCAGAGGAACCAGAGGGGTATTTCTGGATATGTACCGCCAGCCGGCAAAGCTCCTCGAAGCCATGGACAGGATAACCCCAATCATGATTAAGATGGGGGTAGGCGCGGCAAAGATGAACGGACAACCGCTAGTATTCATGCCTCTGCATAAGGGTGCTGACGGTTTTATGTCTGACGAGCAGTTTAAGAAATTCTACTGGCCCACCTTCCGAAAAGTCATGATGGGCTTAATTGCTGAGGGAGTAGTACCAAATCCTGCGGCTGAGGGGCGTTGGACCACGCGCCTGGAGATTGTCCAGGACTTACCCAAGGGTAAGACTCTATGGATGATGGACCACAGCGACATGGCTAAAGCCAAGAAAACACTGGGCAAGGTAGCCTGCATGTACGGCAATGTGCCCTCCGACCTGCTAGCCGTAGGCACCCCCCAACAGATAGAAGACTATGTCAAGAAACTCATTGATATCGCCAGCAAAGGCGGTGGCTATATCGTGAGCAATGGAGCATTCTTTGACCGGGCAAAGGCGGAAAACGTCAGAGCTATGGTCGACTCCGCTAAGAAATACGGCGTATATAAATAGCTACCTAACGGGCTGGGGTGGTAACATAAGAGCAGAGGAAAGGTTGAGCTATGCCCGTGATCCGTGATATTCCCCTGAGCCTGAAGACCAGGGATGTGCTACGGCGGCAGGGACTGGGGGGAGGAGCTAAAGTCAGGCCTGAGATAAAAATTTTAATTCGGGAATTACTCGCCAGTGTCAAGAAGGCTCGCCTGCTGGAGCCAGCAGTGGCTTATGAATACTATATGGTAAGCAGCATGAACAGCAGCCAGATATCACTGGAGGGTGATAAAGCGATACACGGCCCATTAATACCAGCAATCTTCCCCGAGGCGAAGGAGCTTGCCGTTCTCCTCTGCACCATCGGCCCCAGGCTGGAAAAACAGGTAACAGACTACAGTAAAAGCGGCGAGGCTATGCGGGGGATGATTCTGGACGGTATTGGTAGCACCGCCGTGGACATGACGGCTCTGGAAGTCTTCAGGCGTCTCGCCAGTGAAGTCTCGTCTCGGGGTTATGAGATAAGCAGCCCGGTTAACCCGGGTATGCCCGGTTTTCCCCTGACCGAGCAGTGGAACCTGCTGGGACTGGCCAACGCAGATAAAATCGGCGTGAGGCTGACTTCCTCAGGAGTATTGGTCCCCCGCAAATCGACTTCCATGGTCATGGGCATAGGACCACAAATGACAAGATGGACACAGGCTGAAGTCTGTGCCCGCTGCAGCCTCAGGGAAACCTGTCACTATAAAGTAACAGAATAGGAAGAAAATGGCTGATTTCACCATTGATTTTGAGCCGGTAGGTCGAAGAGGGGAGTGTCAAAAGAATGATTCTCTTCTAGGTTGTGCTCGCCAGCTCGGCGTGGGTATCAACAGCATGTGTGGGGGCGAGGGGATATGCCACTCATGCAAGGTGCAAGTTCTAAGCGGCACTGTCTCCAAACCAACGACCAACGAACATGAAGCATTTACCTCACAAGAACTGAAGGAGGGGTGGCGCCTAGCCTGCCAGACCTATCCCACCAGCGACTGCAAAATAGCTGTGCCCGCCGAGTCCATGACCACCCCACAGCGAGTCCAGGTGGAGGGGCTGGAGATAATAGTCCCCCCCGAGCCATCGGTTCAAGCCTACCGCCTGCAACTAGTAGCCCCGTCCCTGTTAGCCCCCCAGGCTGATGCCGACCGCCTGCTAAAGGCACTAAACCAGCAGCACAAGCTGCGATGCACCAAGGTTAATATTGGTGCCCTGCGCACCATCTCTGACCAACTACGGTCCTGGAAGTGGAAAAGCCAGGCTGTAGTCCATAACGGCGAGGTGATAGCCATTCTCTCCCCAAAAAGCCGCCAGCTGGGGTTAGCCATAGACCTGGGCACCACCAAGGTTGCCGGCTATCTGGTTGACCTGAGCAACGGCCGGACTTTAGCCGCCAAAGGGGTGATGAACCCCCAGATAAGCTATGGAGAGGACATCATCAGCCGCATGACTGCCGTTGTTCACTCGCCAGATAACGCAGCGGCGGTACAGAAGCTGGCGGTTGACGCCATCAACGAGCTGAGCATTGACCTCTGTGCTGAGGCTGGTGCCAAACCTGAAGAAATTGTGGAGGCAGTAGTCGTGGGCAATACCGCTATGCACCACCTGTTCCTCCACCTGCCTGTAAAACAGCTTGCTCTCTCCCCCTTCGTGCCTGCCGTCAGCCAGGCATTGGAAGTCAGGGCTGGGGAGCTGGGGTTAAATATTGCCCCCGGGGCATACGTACACCTGCTGCCCAACATCGCCGGCTTCGTTGGCGCCGACCATGTGGCGATGTTGCTGGCAACAGATGCCTGGCAGGCAAAAGAAACAACGGTGGCTCTGGACATCGGGACTAATACCGAGGTCTCTTTAATCTGCAAGGGGAAGATAACCGCCACCTCCTGTGCCTCCGGACCTGCCTTTGAAGGCGGTCATATCAAGTACGGCATGCGGGCAGCCACAGGAGCTATTGAACGCCTGCGCATAGATGGCGATAAAATCCAGTACCAGACCATCGACGGGGCGTCGCCGGTCGGCATCTGCGGGTCGGGCATACTTGATGCATTAGCCCAGCTTTATCTGGCTAAGATTATTGATGAGGGTGGCAGGATAACAGACAATCGACCTCGCGTTCGCGCCTACAAGGGACAGCACGAGTTTATATTGGTCAGTAAGGAGGAGCGGAAAGGAAAGCCAGCCATCACCATCACCCAGACTGACATACGAGAACTGCAGCTGGCTAAAGCCGCCATTCGTACCGGTATTCAGGTGCTTCTGGAAACGAGCGGCTGCTCTGAAGACGATATCAAGCAGGTGATAATTGCCGGAGCTTTTGGCACTTACATCGATGTAGCCAGTGCGGTGACAATTGGCATATTGCCACCACTACCCCTAAACCGCTTCCGGCAAGTGGGCAACGCTGCCGGCATGGGAGCCAAGCTGGCTCTGATTTCCCTTAAATCTCGGGCTAAGGCACAGGCTGTCGCCTCCAGAGTTAGTTATATTGAATTAGCCAGCACCCCTAGCTTTCAGTCAATATATATTCAGGCAAGTTATCTGGGAAGATACCGGATTATAGACGGCAAGAGGGAGGAAATAGATTGATGGAAACAAAAGTATCAAGCCCAAGCAAGGAAGTAATCATTGGTGATAACCAGCCCACATTGCTTATCGGCGAGCGTATCAATCCCACGGGCAAGGAAAAGCTAACCGAGGCTCTCAAGGCCGGCGACCTGGAGATTGTGCGCAAAGAAGCACTGGCTCAAACTCAAGCCGGGGCAGACATTCTAGACGTCAACGTGGGAGCATTCGGTGTCGACGAGGTAAGCCTGCTGCCCAAGGCGGTGCAGGCAGTAATGGAAACCGTAGATACACCCCTATGCTTTGATAGTTCTAACCACGATGCCCTGGAAGCGGCACTCAAGGTCTACAAGGGTAAGCCGCTGGTTAATTCGGTTACCGGTGAAGACCACTCCCTGAAAAGGGTCCTGCCCCTGATCAAGAAATATGGAGCTGCCGTCATCGGTATGGTGCAGGACGATAATGGTATCCCCAAGGACGCCGACGGAAGGGTGCGGGTTGCCCATAAGATAGTGGAACGAGCCGAGGCGGCAGGTATTCCCCGTGAGGACTTAGTCATTGATTGCATGGCTTTCGCGGTAGGGGCTGAACCCGCCTCAGGAGCGGCAGTCATAGAAGCCATCCGGCGTATTAAGGCCGAACTGGGGGTGAACATGACAATGGGCGCCAGCAATGTATCTTTTGGCTTGCCTGACCGCGGACTGATCAATAACGCCTTCGTGGTCATGGCTATTGCCGCCGGTGCCACATGCCTTATTGCGGATGCGGCTAAGGTGCGCCCAATTATTCTAGCTGCCGAGCTTGTGCTCGGCCGTGACCAGCGCGCCCGACGCTATATTGCAGCGTATCGGCAACGCCTTAAACAGGAGAAACAATAAGAAGTAAATAAAAGTGAGGAAAGAATGTCAGCAAGGAATATATTAAGCAAGCTAAGTCGATACAAAATAGGCACCTTCGCGAAAAATAAGAAGATGCTCCTGCCAGCCCTACTCGCTATCTTCCTGGTCTTCAGCTTGCTTCTTCCTGCTTCGGCGGCGGGAGCTTCAGCAACTACGCATCTGCCAGATGACCGTTCTATTATTGCGGCAGTAGATAGCTCCAGCCCTGCTTCCGCAATGGCGCTGAATACGCTTCAAGGGCAAGCGACACCCATGGTCGCCGCAGGCTTCTATCACACGGTGGGGCTTAAAGCCGACGGCACCGTGGTCGCCATGGGAGGCAACACCTCCGGGCAGTGCAATGTCGGCAGCTGGATGGACATCATCCGGGTCGCCGCCGGCGTGGCTCACACGGTGGGGCTTAAAGCCGACGGCACCGTGGTCGCCGCGGGATACAACGCCTACGGGCAGTGTAATGTCGGCAACTGGACGGACATAATTCAAGTCGCCGCTGGCATCTATTACACGGTGGGGGTTAAGGCCGACGGCACCGTGATCGCCGTAGGAGACAACATCGGCGGGCAGTGCGATGTTGGCGACTGGACGAACATAATACAGGTCGCTGGAGGTTATGCTCACACAGTGGGGCTTAAAACCGACGGCACTGTGGTCGCCGTGGGATACAAAGGCCTCGGGCAGAGTGATGTCGGCGACTGGAGGGACATCGTCGAGGTCACTGCCGGCAGCTATCACACAATAGGGCTTAAAGCCGATGGCACCGTGGTCGCCACGGGAGACAACGCCTCCGGGCAGTGTGATGTCGGGGGCTGGACGGACATCATCCAGGTCGCCGCCAGATGGGAGCACACGGTGGGGCTTAAGTCCGATGGCACCGTGGTCGCCGTGGGAAAGAACGATAACGGGCAGTGCGATATCGGGGGCTGGACGAACATCATCCAAGTCGCCGCTGGCCTGGCTCACACGGTGGGACTTAGGGCCGACGGCACTGTGGTTGCCATGGGAAAGAGCCACTATGGGCAGTGCGATGTCAGCGGCTGGACGGATATCAGCCGACTTGCCGCAAGCAATTATAACACGGTGGGCCTTAGGAACGACGGCACCGTGGTCGCCGTGGGAAAGAACGATAACGGGCAGTGCGATGTCGGGGGCTGGACGGACATCATCCAGGTCACCGCAGGTTACGGTCACACAGTGGGGCTTAAGGCCGACGGCACCGTGGTCGCCGTGGGATGGAATGACTACGGGCAGTGTAATGTCAACAACTGGACAGACATAATACAGGTCGCCGCGGGCTCCCGGCACACTGTTGGGCTTAAGAACGACGGCACCGTGGTCGCCGTGGGAGATAACCAGTTCGAGCAATGTGATGTGGGGAACTGGACGGACATCATCCAGGTCGCCGCAGGCAATAGTCATACGGTGGGGCTCAAGGCCAACGGCACCGTGGTCGCCGTGGGAACCAGCGAGGACGGGCAGCTTGCTGTCAGTAGCTGGACAGGCATCACCCAGATCGCCGCAGGTGTTAGTCACACGGTGGGGCTTAAGAACGACGGCACGGTGGTCGCTGTGGGAAACAACTACTACGGTCAGTGCAATATCAGAGACTGGACGGATATCATCCAGGTCGCCGCAGGCGGCTATCAAACAGTAGGGCTTAAGGCCGACGGCACCGTAATCGCCGTGGGAAGCGACGCCGGTGGGCAATATGTCATCAATAGCTGGACCGATATCACCCAGGTCGCCGCAGGCGAGTTTCATACGGTGGGGCGTAAGGCCGACGGCACCGTGGTCGGTGCAGGTCCTGATATCGAACTCGCCAAGTGGAATCTGGGGGTTGTCGAGCATAACCTTACCATCTCCAGCACTCCTGGCGGTTCTGTAGCCACACCTGGTGAAGGCGTGTTCACCTATAATGCCGGGATGTTTGTGCGCCTCGTTGCCGAGCCCGAGAAAGGCTACCGCCTTGTCAATTGGACCGGTGATGTGGGCACCATCGCCAATGTTAACGCCGCCACAACCATCATCACCATGGACGGCAACTACGCTGTAACAGCCAACTTTGCACTCAACTGGCCACTAATTGGCGGGATTATAGCGGCAGCAGTGGTGGTGGTGGGGCTAGTGATTTTCTTCGTTCGTAAAAGGAGAGCTGCCCGGACAGAAAGGCAAGGCCGAAGAAGAGCTGCCCGGAAAAAACACTGAATTGAGCTTTCAGCCCTTACCTCCACCACTACGCTTCACCAGACTCGCCATGACTTTCGTGACACGATTTCTACAAAATGTCAGAACCCGACAGATATGCGACTAGCCAGCCTTTGGGATGTGGAAATTAATTGCTGAGCCGCTCCCTTGAAGCAGCATAACTATAATAAAAAGTACCCCTGGGGTGACTCGAACGCCCGACACGCGGTTTAGGAATTCGAAAGACAATGTGCTACAAAGTACCGCTGAAGCTGTCGGCGTCCTGTGCTCCCTCGTCCATCATATCTGTCGATACTACCCAGTGTCAACATGTGTTATCGAGTTGGTTTGCAAAATGTTTGCAGATTCAGTGACCAATTGGATTTATCTAGCTGCTCATTTTCCTTAGTGCTCTCCATGATGCTATCCCTCAGAAGCTGCAAATTCTCTCCGCAGGGGTATATAAGAGATTCAAATGGCAATCCAGCTTATACCCTTATCAATAAGTCATATTATGAAATGGAAAGGAACGAAGGTTGAAACTAAACCAAAGGCAAAGGCGGTCTCAACACCCTTGATTGAGATGGAGTTTTAGCATTTCTTAGGTTTGTGTGATGCATCGAATCACGATTGCACATTCCTGACGTTTGTGCAATTCGGCAAATTGCACAAAGACTCAGAAAGTTACGCAGCTTTGACCGACTTGTGTACGGTGATTGCTGTCGCCAAGGCGTGTTCAAAACAGCTGGCGTGGGCTGTTATGCTCTCAGCTTTTTCACAACCAGTGCAACATTCTTACCGAAGGTCCAGACAGTCCTCATCCCCTCTTCATCCTGGGATACCTCGCCCTTTTGCCTGCCGAATGCCATGTTCCAATAGGTCGAACCGGGCACCACCATATCGAGTATCTGAAACCAAAAAGCAAGTTGTGCCGCAGTGAAGTTCTGTCCCGCGCGGCGAGCAACCACCAAAGGACCCCCCACCTTACCCTTGAAAGCCTGCCTACCCGAGTGGGAAATATGCCCGGCACGCTCCATGAGGGCCTTTATCAAAGCCGTAGCAGAGCCGTAGTACACCGGTGAAGCCAGAATTATGCCGTCAGCCTCTCGCATTTTGACATAAATGGGGAATAGGTCATCTTCAATGGAACACCGCTCTTCTTTGGCGCATTCTCCACATGCATTGCACGGTTTTATTTCCAGGCCAGCTAACCGAATAAGCTCGGTCTCCAACCCTTCCTCGGCAATGGCCTTAAGCGTATGGGCGGTCAGAATTTCGGTGTTACCGCCCTTCCTTGGACTCCCTACTATACCGATGACTTTCATCCGATACCTTTATCCCTTTGCTTTCCTGCCGTATCAAGAATTCCTCGACCATTCTAACTCGAGACTCGGTGCCAAGGACAAGTGCTTACATTATACGAAACTTCGCGGCGTAACTTCAAGAACCGAGTCGCGCTCTAATCAGCTTTTAGGATTGTGATTCGGAAGTTTCGGTTTAGGGTGGTGCAATTGTCGAAGCGGTCGTGGTTTTTCTCAATCTTGAACAATTTAGTGTTTTGTGACTTCTTGACTCCATAGCACGTCTTGGCCACTACACAAGAAACTATTGACAATTCCTTAATCAGTAGTATTAGCCTTCATGCTTAATAGCTGCTTTAGGACCCTTTCCGGTGGTATCCCAAGGGACTCCAGCATGTGGATAAGCATGAGAGCCGCCTGCAGGCGAGCTTCAGCCTCAGTTCGTTCTCTCTCCTGGATATGGTTAGGCCACCTGCCCATCAGTAGCTGTTTGAGCCCCCATGGTTGGTTGAGACGCTCTACGATCTCTCCTTCTGTCATGCCCAGGTGGGCGCTCAGTGACTTTATCGTCTCCGGAAAGAACTCGCGGGTACCTCTGGGTGCAGTTTTTAGCATCCGGTACGTCTCCTCGAGATTCTGCGGCAGCTTCTTCCAGTCGGCAAAATGGTGGCGTGCAGTCCTTGCACTGATCGAGACCATGGGTGCAACCTCGGCCGGTGTTTTGCCGTCTTCGAAGGCCTCAAAAGCCATCCGCCTGGCCGACCTCCCGCCGATAACAGAAAATGACCTGGTATTCAGCCACTGGGACGGAAGGCCATTGCTGCCGGACAGCATAACTCATGCCTGGGTCAAACTGGTCCGCAAGTGCGGGCTTAATGGTATCCGCCTTCACGATGCACGCCATACCCATGCTACCATCATGCTCAAGCAAGGTGTACATCCTAAAATAGTCCAGGAAAGGCTTGGCCACTCGACCATCAGCACAACATTGGATACCTACTCTCATGTAGCGCCAGGACTTCAGCAAGCTGCTGCCAGGGCCTTTGATGATATCCTTACCCCAAAGACTCGTTCCACCGTGGACAGACAGTTAGCAGAGATATTACGCAACTGAATTACTGGCAGCATTTTCTTTCCACAATCGCGTTGCTGCCATGCTCGCTCGGGGCTTCTGCCCTTCTCCGAAATTACTCCCTTTCACACTCCATCTGGAATATCAACAACCCCAAAGTTGGCAAGCTTAATTCCATCAAACTCCGCTGACTGCAAAACGGCGTTAATTACGTTAGAACAATTACTCCATTGGTCTGGAGTCCAAGAAAAATGTACAAACCATACTGTGTTCCCATCCACAACTGCGATAGACAAGACATTTTCTACCGTCCCAGGGTTTGAATCTTCGTATATCAGTAGAGCCTGATTTGGGTCACTATTTAATGGCTCAACAGCACGAAGAATCCTGAATCCTGAAAAGATTCTTGTATAAATCCCAACGTTGTATTCGATGACATCTTTTGCCGACGTGAAATTATTCGTAGGAATAGTCTCGATGACCATACATGGGTCTATGAAATTGTTTCCCCTATCGATTCCCGCCATGTATATGGGGTTCGCCTTGATTGCATTAGGAATGCTGACCAGGTTTGGTTGCTCCACAGTATTCTGGTAATTAACCATCCAAGACTTTGAAAAAACCGTCCAGTTGGAGGGAATAGAAGTTCCCAAATGAACGTCTCCCATAGACTTGTCTAAATAGGTTTCAGGCCCCCATGGGTGCAATACGATTACCACTATCACCACGATGGTAGCTATGGTACAACCTACGATAATTCCTGCTAGCCTTTTCCTACTCATACTGCGGTCCTTTTGATGCCTCTTATTATTGCTATTCTAATTATATCTGGTTCAGAAATCAAAACCTCATAATCCAGAACTCAATTAGTGCCAAATTAGTGCCATTTGATAATTAAGCCCTATATCATGAGTTAGTATAAGTCTTATCTAAGCTTCAAAATCTGGCGTCCCTGGAGGGATTCGAACCCACGACCCGCTGCTTAGAAGGCAGCCGCTCTATCCAGCTGAGCTACAGGGACAACCAAATTAAGTATAACATGATAGAGTTTGAATGATAAAAATAAAGGGCGAGCTAGTCTTTGTGAGCCTGTGCTACGTGCTTCTGCCAGTAGTCTGATCTCATCCGGCTCTATGGCTGTTTCATTGTTGATGTGTGGTGTAAATGATTCCATCACTAAATATATGTATAATTTAGTAATTCTTTATCCCAATTTGCAATATAAAGCCTATAGGCACCACAAAAGGTAAACAATGTGCATTACCACGAAGTCGGTTTGCAGATTTCAGTACCGTCTGATAAGCGAACTGGATCCGGGAAAAGGTGCCGAACATAACTCCCAGTATGTATTTTGAAGGAGCCTGGCAAGAGTGCCTTCAATTCACGGCTATGTCTGCGATAGGGGAAAGCAAAACGAATGGCCTTGGTAGGGAATAGTCTTTTGCATGTTTCTACAGCTGGAGTAAGGTCAGTATCGCCAGTGAGCAGAACTGCTGTATCACACATGTCCCTGGACATGATTTCAAATAGCTTTGCTGCGATTGCTACATCTGTTTCCTTTTCTTCGTGCTTGGTGAATTCGCCACGTATTGGGCAGGCAATATTCGCAGGGCTTGACTTCTTGAATTGACTGTGCAATGGACATGTGACGTCTTTGGGTTTGAACCTGCCCATTTCAGGAATAATAGCAGTGGATTTCAGGCACTCAATATAATCCTGATGGCGTTTAATTACGTTGGGATCATTCAGATGATATGCAAAGGCGGAAAAATAGTAAATCTCAGCTATAGCGGCATCCCGGCTAATCAAATATAGGAAAGAAGAGCAAAGCGAATGAATATTAAGCCACTTAACGCGCAGCCCTTGGATTCGGCCTAAGTCTACTACTGAATGGTAGAGGTTAAAACCGTCAATAAGAAAGGTTACACGATTCATAGAAGTAAAAACCCTCCAGATCGTAACCCGGAGGGGGCCAATGACTCTCGCCATTGGGGATGATTGCTTATAGCATATCACATCTAGCCAAGGTTGTCAAATATCTTTAAATCAAACATCAAGAATTGGTGTTAATTTGGTGTTAAAAAATTTGGGAAGTGTTGGAACTTAAGGGGACTCAAAAGTTACAGCGACTAGCACAAAGGTTCTATTTTATACGTAAAGTGACCATTTGGGACATCTAGCTTGGAATTAGAAGGCAGCCGCTCTATCCAGCTGAGCTACAGGGACAACCAAATTAAGTATAGCATGATAGGACTGGAATGATAAGAATAACAAGGGGGAGCTAGTCTTTGTGTGCCTGTGCTACATGCCTATGCCAGCATTTCTCGTGCACATAAACAGCACATTTGGCACAGTAATAAATATGGGCCCTGGCCTCTTTGCCACAGACAGGACATTTCATGATTCACTGCCTCCACTATCCTTTTCTTTTTGCCTTAACCCTTCAGCATTGGCCCTTTTTCCTCTTTCCTCCCTGGAGTCGGTTACATAAAAGCCTGGGCCATTAAATATGATGGGGACGGGACAGAAAATGCGGCGAGCAATTCCGTGGCAGCTGGGACAATCGGCTATTGGCTTATCATGAAAGCTCTGCTTAAGCTCAAATTGCAGTTTGCAGTTCAGGCATCGGTATTGATAAATAGGCATTTATATCCTCCTTTATTCTAAAAGAGGTGTTATTTCTTCTTCTGGGCTTTGTTCCCCCGAGGCTTGTACCCTTGAGACCTGTTCCTCTATTTTGCTCTCTCTGGCTCTAAATTCGCCATCCAAATTGACGCTACCTATCTCAAAGGATGGGCGATGAGCTTGCAATACATGCTCATCCCAACAGTAGGCGTGTATAAAGGCACCACAGGAACAATGGAAGACAACCCTGTCATAAATCAATGGATTCCCGCATACAGTGCAACTCATCTAGTTACCTCCTGTGATTAGCACTCTTAATACCGAATTGCTAATTATAGCGCGCTGATAGAGTTTCAGCAAGCTTTCTGTTGACAATTATCTTATATGTTGTGGCGACCTTTGGCCCTTTCTACAAAGACTCTGGCAGCAGGGCACAAATATTACTTATTGACAATATGCTTTACTAGCCGTTAATATGGACTCATTTCCTATGGGTGTAAAACATAGCTTGCCTGAGTCCTTCACATCTTATCGCAACACAGTGCGAGTTGAGTTACAGAATGTTATCGATAGCTGTCCCCCAGCTCTTCGTAATATACTACGATATCATATGGGCTGGCAGGATGAGCATGGACATTCCTGCAGCAGAGAATCGGGCAAATTTATTCGCTCTTCCCTTTGCCTTCTTAGTTGTCAAGCGGTGGGGGGTGACATGTCGCAGGTAATGC
>Ga0315532_1001535_pt1 | contig 16901 bp, 10 predicted proteins | sample SalMarWE160370MG_FD_203082 | JGI IMG/M metagenome (GOLD analysis project Ga0315532, IMG submission 203082) | Salt marsh sediment microbial communities from the Plum Island Ecosystem LTER, Massachusetts, United States - Salt Marsh Sediment WE1603-70 ... | reverse complement strand
TATGGTCGTAAACATCCCTTAGATATATACCGGTAGATTCTTCAATAAGCGATGATTCTGTTCTTTCTAAGCCGCTTATTATTTCTCTTAAAGGCCAAACTGATTTACGTAAAAATATCATGTCTCTCTTTAAATTGTGAATTCCTTGTAAGGTATTTGGTGTAGGATTAGCTATTAATATTTCCTCCATTTCCTCAATCTTTTCACCAGTTCCTTCTAAGATTATAAAATAGTTATCAACTATGGCATCTATTAGGGTATATGCAAGATAATCAGCCCCTGATTTTCTCACTTTTCCCTTTCCTCTTCTAATTCTCTCTCTGATAGAATTGAAAACATCACCTTCTCTCTCTTGAAAAGAAATAACGAAATTTAAACCAAGAATTAAGCTAACTTGCTCGATTTCTATTTCCTTCTTTTTTTCATTATAATAAATCATTTTCAAGGTAATAAAGATATAATCTCCAAAATCTTCTATTTTGGGACGTTGGTCAGTATTCATAATGTCTTCTAATAGAAGAGGGTGCAAATCTACATATTCTCCTATTTTTCTCATGACCTCAACGTCGTGAATACCATTTATGTTCAACCAGGTAACAGCGGGCTTATCCTTAAAAGGAAAACATTCCTCAATTTTTTTTACTTCTTTCTCTTGATATTGTGCTTCATCATAATTAATAAGTGTCATTTTCACATTTTCGATCTTCTTATCTCCTATGTAAATAAGAGTCCCGGGAGGATGACCGATCTTTTTTGATCTCTTCTTAACTAGTCTGGGCATTACAATTCACCTCGTAATTCATTATTTTTATACTTTTTAGAAAAATATGAATATCTTGCGAGTGAAATATTTTTTAGATGTTATTCATAGAGTTAGTCCACTTTCTTCTTTTGATGCAAGGAATAACTATGCAATAGCCATCCAATGATAACCCCAATCGCCAGTAAGAAGAACATGAGTAAGGATCGTGACATAGATAGCGTCCACAGCAAGAAGCGGATTTCAACAACAACAACATTTTGAACTATGAAGAGAACCGCAAAACCAGCAAGTATTAGGGCTAAGATTAACTTAAAGTTCATTTTAAACCTCCTTCCGGGTCAATTTAAAGAAATTTATATTGATGCCTGATATATTTAAAATACGTTATAAACTTATAAAATCCTTCTTTTAATTAAAAATATTAAAAATAAAAAAGTCTTTACGTAAAATGCCAAAGAGTACAATATTTTTCTGGTTTTTTAGTTTGAGCGTGTTATTGTTATAAATTATATAAATTATGTTATAATTTAATAAAACAAAGGTTTTTGAGAAAAACTATCATCTAACACTCTAATTTCATCTGCGATTATGTTATTATATTATTCATTCATTTAATATTTAATCCATCTATTCTTTAATCATTTTTAGTTGATGAGGTAAAACCAATTTGATTACTCTGTCTAAAAGAAAATTTCTTTTATTCTTTTTAATGGTTATAGTGTTTATCATAATTTTAGGATCAAGCTATCTTTTTATTTTAAATAGCCAACCATTTAAAGATTATCTAAAACCAATAATCGTTAAGCAATTAGAAAATAATCTGGGCAAAACTGTAACTATCGAAGAAATTCAATCGGTTTCTTTCAATTCATTAGTATTTTCTAATCTAATTATTTTAGAAAATACTATAGCCGGAGAAAATATTACTCTATTAGAAGCAGAGAAGGTTACAATAAATTTCCGGTTTACATTATCCTTTCCACAATTTAAAAACTGGCAATTAGCTATCACACAGCTTATCTTTCAAAAGGCTAACTTAAATCTTAAACGAGATATACAAGGAGATTTTGATATTGTAAAAAATCTCAATCTTCAGCCGGAAATGATTAAAAATAATTTTACTTTTAATAAAATTTATTTTAAAGATAGTTACCTCCTCTTTCAAGATGATTTTGTCTATCAGACCGAAAGATTGTCCACTGGGGTAAAAAACCTAAATGGCTTTTTTAACTTAAATAACTTACCTAAAGTTGAATTTGAATTTAATGGTTTAATAGAAGAAGATAGCTCACCAATTGCCCTACAAGGATATTTATTTATTGATCAACCTCGCTATTCCCTAAGTTTTCAGCTTAAAAATGCTGATATTATGCATTTTCAACATTATATCAATGGTCTCGAATTGTTAAATCTGGAAAAGGGTAGATTTGATTTAAAACTAGACTTAAACTCTGATCCAACTTTAGAACCTGCTAAAATATCCTGGCAGGGCGAAGCATCGTTTCAAGGAGTTAATTTAAGACCCGACTCTCTCAATAGAATATTTCTTGAAAATGCTCATGGTTTAATTCAATTCCAAGAATCGGAGATTCAAATCAATACCTTTCAAGGATTCTTTCATAACCAACCTTTCTATCTCAAGGGGAAACTTTCTTTTCAAGAAATAGTCAATTTCAATCTTGATTTAAAAGCAAATGACTTTTCTTTAGCTGCTTTAAAGGAAGAGTTGGAAGGATATATTTCAGAAACCAGTCTTTTATTAGAAGGGGACATCTCTCTGGATGTCAATTTAAAAGGCAAACTTAATGACTTCCAGGCAAAAGGAAAACTCAACTCTTTACTGCTTGACATAGACGGCTGGCAATTACAAAACCCAAACCTTCTATTCTCTTTTAAAGAAGAACAACTTATGATAGAATCCCTCGAGACCCAATGGGAAGATACTAAAATAACAATGGATGGAATAATTGATTGGAAAAAACCATCTCCGGTTTATAAATTTTTTGCAAAGGTCAAAGGACTTGATTTAGAAAATTCTGCCTTTAAGAAAATAACCTTTTTAGATTCATTTTCGGGTAGCTTATCAGGAAATTTCATCATAGAAGGAACTCTTCTTGCGAATTCACCTATAAACTTAACCGGTCAACTAACTGCACAAGAAGTGAAATTATTGAAAAATAAATTGCAAGAACCCATTACTGCCCAATTGGAAATGAAAATTATCAATTCTTCTTCCTTCGAGTTAAATAAACTTGCCTTATCTTATCTTCATAATCAATTTAATATATATGGAAAATTGGATTCAAAAAATCAACTGGACTTTCAATTCAATAGTGATTATATTTCCTTAGAAGATTTTCCCTTTTTATTTAACCTTGATGAATTAAGAGGAATTTGTAATATTACTGGAAAAATTCAGGGTACAGTTTCTCAACCTCAAATAGAAAGCAGGTTAGAATTAAAGAGCGTTAATTGGGAAAATTTAGCTGTAGATAATTTTGAAGGAGAAATATCCTATCAATTTCCTTTATTACAATTTAAAAAGATTATGCTACACAATAATAGTATCAGTTTAACTGCCACTGGACAGGTTGACCTTCAAAAAGATAGCCAAAAACAAGTTGATCTAAAACTTCAACTAACCAGATTAAATATGAATTACTTAACCGAATTATTTGCTTTTGAAGAGTCTTTATCTGGATGGGCTCATGGTTTTGCTAACATTCAAGGTAATTGGCCATATATTTCTCTGGATAGTCAATTAGATTTAGAGGAAATTTCTATAAAAAATTATTATCTGGGTAAGGGAAATTTCCATTTTAGATTAGCAACAGATGAAATTTCTTCTGTAAATACTTCCCTTTCCTGGCAAAAGAACTTTTCGGACTGGAGCATAAATAATTATCAACTAACCATCGAAGAATTGAGCTTTAAGCAGGAAGAAATGCAAATTAATGCTCAAGGAAAGGCTGATTTAAAAAAAGATATTCCTTTTTTTCTAGATATAGAGTTTAATCATAAAAATTTAAATCAGTTGATAGCCAACATTCTTCCCTCAAAAATAGAGGGAAAGCTAAAAATAATGGGGAACTTAACTTCACAGCAGTTTCTTTTAAATTCTCAATTCTCCACCCTTCAGGATGAGACCAGTTTGCAACATGACTTAAAATTAACTTTAGAAAAAAAGGGATCTAAAATCACTTTTAGTGAATTATTACTAAAGCAGGAGAAAGGAAAGTTTTTAGCTAAAGGATGGCTGGATCTTACTCAAAACTTATTAGATATAGAATTTCAAGCAACCGAATTCGATTTAAACAACCTGGTTCAACTTATCGAATTCAAAGAAGATATAAAAGGAAATCTTAATATTATTGGAACTTACCAGGGCTCACTTAAGCGCCCCAGTATATCTATTTCTGTTCAAATAGAAGACGGTTACTTCCGTAATTTTAAATTTGAGGATCTTCAAAGCAAGATTAACTGGAAAGAGGGCAATCTGGAAATACAAGAATTAATCATCTCTTACCAAAAGGATTTTCAAATTAAAGCTCAAGGCAAGATACCCTTTCCTTTTATTGTCTCTGAAAAAAAAGAGGACCAAGATCAAGACTTTAATCAATTACCTTTGAACTTTAAAGTCAGTTTGGAAAATACCGATTTAAGTTTCATACAAATATTTTGGGATAGAAACTTCAAACAAGTTCAGGGCATCACTAATCTTATTTTAAATTTATCTGGTACTGTCGGTGAGCCTATCTTTAATGGACATCTTACCCTCAATCAGGGAAGTTTAGAATTAACCTCTATCCCGTTTAAGTTAGATAAAATAGAAACTAAAGCTGAAATTGTTAATAATTTGGTAAAAATTCCACAAATGACTTTTATGCTGGATAATAATTTAATTTATGTTTCTGGAGATTTTAAATTAGCTAATTTTAAACCTGATGATCTTAGAATTAAAATATGGAATGAAGGAGGGAAATTAATCTATGGAGATATTTTAACTGCCCAAACGAATTTCCTGGCTGAAATTAATGGATCTATCGATTCTCCTCAAATAAAAGGAGAATTTATTTTCTCTGAAGGAGAATTAAATTGGAAACCGGGTTATCAATTTATCCCTGAGAAAAATGACTCTTTAATGCGTTTAAAAGGCAAAGTAGATCTTTCCGCTAAAATTTTAAAAAATTTTCAATTTAAAGCTCCTAATATAGATCTAAAATTAGATGGAGAAATAAAAATTCAAGGGGATTTACCTCAGCCCATTTTCACAGGGCAATTAACGGTTAGAAAAGGATATTTTGTATTCCTTGAACAAAAATTCCAATTTACCGAAGGTAAATTATTACTGAATGAATTTACCGGTCCTGATGTACTACTGGATATTAAAGCTAATACTAAAGTAAGCCAGGTTACTGTCTTTTTAAAAATTTCCGGAAATCTTTCTGCTCCTCAAATATCACTCTCTTCCGAACCTGCTTTATCTGAGGCAGAAATTATTTCTTTATTAACTTTAAATAAAAATATTAGCGGTCTATCAGAGGGAGAGATTGGAGAATTATTAAGGGAAGAAATTTTTAATTTAATTTTTCAAGGTCTAAGCATTAATTTTCTCAGAAGAGCTGAAAATCAGATTGCTAACTATCTAGGGCTGGATGTTTTCCGATTAGAAACTATATTTAAAGAAAATGGTGAGACAACTCCCTTTTACGATTTAAATTATAATACAATCGGAATAGAAGTAGGTAAAAGTATTACCGAAGACATTTTTCTTACCTATTCTACTTCTCTCGATGGGTTCAGCGAAAGGAATTTTAGTATTGATTATCAATTTAATTCGGATCTATCCTTTACTGCTGAGATAAACACCTTTGCGCTGGAAGAGAACAATTCTGAAATTAAAATTGGTTTACAATTTGAGTTTTAAATAAATATTTTCCAGTTACAAACCTCATATTAAAAATTCATCCACTATTACTGCACGATAACTAGTGCTACAATAATTCTTGAAATTTATCGCTTCTTTCGGATAATAAGCGCAAAACATCTCAGACAAAGAAAACAATTATTTAGAAACTCTGGATATTTTACTAATTCGTAATATTATTTACGTGAAAAATTTCATGTATTATACACTAAAAGACCCAAGGGCTTTAAATTTCATGGCTTCCAAACAAAAATTAATTGGAATTAATTATAGACTCCCATATTTCAATTAGGATTTTTGATTTTTATCGGCTTTAAGGATTCTGTCCCAAGTATCCCTTAAAGATACAATTCGGTTAAACACTAACTTATCCGATGTTGAATCGGGATCCACACAAAAGTAACCTTTTCGCATAAACTGGTATCTGCTTCCGGAAACCGCTCCCGCCAAACCGGGTTCCACCAAACAATCAGTTAACACTTCCAGTGAGTTTGGGTTAAGCTGCTTTATAAAATCTTTCTCTTCCCCCTGCTCTTCCGCTCCCTGGTTCTGATCCAGTAAAAGATGCTCGTATAAGCGCACCTCGGCCTTTAAAGCATTCTCTGCGGAAACCCAGTGTAAAGTTCCTTTTACTTTACGCTTAGCACCCGGCTTACCGCTTTTGCTTTCCGGGTCGTAGGTGCAGTGTACTTCTTTTATCTCTCTCGTTTTTTCATCCCGAATAAATCCTTCACATTTGATAATATAAGCATTCTTTAATCTAACCTCGCGACCAGGAGCCAGGCGAAAATATTTCTTCGGCGGGTCTTCATGAAAGTCTTCCCGTTCGATGTAGATTATTCTGGAAAAAGGTATCTTACGCTTCCCGGCAGTAGGATCCTCAGGATTATTTTCCGATTCCATCTCCTCCACCATATCACGAGGATAATTATCAATAACCAGCTTTAAAGGCTTCAGTACTGCCATCACCCGGGGAGTTTTTATATTTAAATCCTCACGGATACAGTATTCCAGAAAGCGGATATCCACTACACTATTAGTTTTGGCTACCCCGATACGCTCACAAAAGTTTCGGATAGCCTCCGGGGTGTAGCCCCTGCGCCTCAAACCGGCTATAGTCGGCATCCGAGGGTCATCCCATCCAGCTACATAACTTTCCTCCACCAGCCTACGAAGCTTCCGTTTACTCATTACCGTATTAGTTAAGTGAAGACGGGCAAATTCGATCTGCTGGGGTAAATCTGGAAGATTTAAGGCATTGAGAACCCAATCGTACAGGGGGCGATGGTCTTCGAATTCCAGTGTACAAACAGAATGAGTAATCTTTTCGTAATAATCCTCAAGAGGATGGGCATAATCATACATTGGGTAGATACACCACTTATCCCCAGTCCGGGGATGGGTAGCCTTTAAAATACGGTAAAGAACGGGATCTCTCATATTCAGATTAGGTGAAGACATATCAATTTTAGCCCGCAGCACTCGGGAACCGTCAGGAAATTCACCAGCCCGCATACGTCTAAATAAACCTAGATTCTCTTCCACAGAACGGTTGCGATATGGGCTTTCTCTTCCCGGCTCCTTGAAAGTTCCGCGGTACTTCCTGGTTTCTTCAGGGCTCAGGTCACACACATAAGCCTTACCTGCTTTAATTAGACTAACTGCGTAATCATACATCTTTTCAAAATAGTCGGAAGCATAAAAAAGCCTGTCATCCCAGTCAAATCCCAGCCAGCGAACATCGTTGATTATGGAATCAATATATTCTATATCTTCCTTATTGGGGTTTGTATCGTCAAAGCGAAGATTGCATAGACCACCATTTTCTGCAGCCAAACCAAAATTCAAGCAGATAGACTTGGCATGACCGATGTGCAGGTATCCATTAGGTTCCGGAGGAAACCGAAAATGAACTCTTCCATTATGTTTATTCGTTTTTTTATCTTGATTGATGATCTCCTGAATAAAATTAACCGTTGCTTTAGACTCTCCGTGATCCATAAATCAATCTCCTTACTTTATTTTATATTGCACTTTTTAGTGTTATCTTATCAGTGCTGAGTATTTTTTAATATTACTACATCTGTCCCCAAAAATCCAACTTTGCATGACAAGGGGACACATGACAAGGGGACGTTTCGTTTGTCATATTTTAACAGCTCTTTCTATAATACTTCTTCCTATGCCTAATCCCCTACTTAGATCTCTGATGCTCGCACCAGTTTCACGGTATATATCCTTAATTAACTTAGCTCTATCGGCAAAAGGCATTTTATAAAACTCGTCTATGCTTATTTTTTTCTTAAATAATTCTAATAATTCATCATCGGAATATCTGTTTATGTTTCCATAGTCCATATAATTTTCTTTGCTTATTTCCTTATGAAATTCAGCAAAACTTTTTTTACTTTTAAAATATGCTTTCGTTATTTCTCCATCAATAAGGTAGTCCTTGGAATCATACATTTTAAGATACTCGTTATAACTAGACCAATTATATTTTGCTGCTTCTTTTACCATTCCTGCTTTTATAGGATTTTGATGTATATAGCGCAGTACCGCCATAAGATATCTCTCATCTTCAATAGGTTCACTTTTATATCTATTTTGAAATAGATGACCTACTCTATTATATTTCCGGTTAAACCATTGTACATAGCTCACCGTAATCCTTTTCATGCTTACTCCGATTTCTTCGCTTTCTTGAAGTAGTAAATGAACGTGAGTATTCATTAGACAATAACCGACAACTTTAAAACTGCTTTTTTTTCTTGCTCTATACATTGAATTCAAAAAAAAATCTTTATCTTGGTTGCTTTCGAAGATGTTGCTTCTGTTAATTCCTCTAAGCATAATATGGTGATATCCTGTACTGCTTTTTGACCTTGAGCTTCTTGGCATAAAATCACCCCTCTTCATTATAAGAAATTTAACTGGCTATGTCAAACGAAACGTCCCCTTGACTTACTCTTGACTTAAAAACCCCTGACAGGATTACTTAATTCATAAATTTCAGAGTTACGGTCACTGGATTATGATCGCTGTTTTTAAATCCAAGGTCATGGGTTTTGGTATTTATGATTTCAAGGTTGGGTGAAATTAAAAAACCATCGATAAGCGTTTCAAAAGTCTTTCCCTTTATATAAGGCGAGTCAAGATCTCTCACTGTATTATTTGTGGAATCAAATGCTAAATTGAAACTCAGGGTATAAATTTCTTCCGGCAGGGTTCCTAACCAATAAGGTATACTCTCCCCGTAGCCGGTTAATAACTCAGGGTCCAAAAGTTGATTCCAATCGCCGCCAATAACCATATAATTATCTTCATTGTAAACTCGATTTACATAATTTATGATATAATTCATCTGCTTCTTCTTAATTACTCCACCCTCATCATATGCTGAAAGATGAATATTTACGAGATAAAGATTTTTCCCATTCTCCAGTGGTATAAGCGTCTCAATCATGGCCCTATCTAAATCAAAATATCTCACTATCCCCTTTTCCTCTATGGGCAAACTACATCTAATAGAACTCTCGGTCAAATATTTGCTATAGGTGACTATCCCTGATTTCACATAACCCATCTGGTCAAAAATGGGCATCGGCACCCATTTAGCCACATAATTCAGGGCAAAAGATGAACTATAGGCATTCAACAACTCATTAAACAATTGAACCTGGTTAACATTATAGCTTCTTTTTGATTTTACATCGACCTCTTATAAAAAATAGAAATCAGACTTAACTTCGATTAAAAAATTCGCTATGGCATTATAATTTTCCATGGTTTTTTCATAGCTCTCAGACTTACTCTTTTCCCCACCATCCATGAAAAAGTCTTGATTCTCATCCAATCCACAATAGCCTATGTTAAAAGTTGTGACTGTAAAATCCTCATCACCTCTCATCATAATACCGCTATTCTGTTCAACAATAATTTTCTCTGTTTCCGGAGGATTGTAATCTGTTAATCACATATCTACTTTATCCTCTCATACCATCCTCAATAAACAAGGCGCATATTAGCGAAGTTATAGGAACGGTTAATATTAATCCGATACTTCCTGATAACCCCTGAATAATTTCAGTACTCACCACATTGAGATTTATTGCTCTGAAATAAGGCATATTATAAGCCATTAGAAGTATCATTATACTTAAAGAAGCTCCAGTAAAAGCAAGTATTAAGGTATTGGCCATTGTACCCATTATGTCTTTCCCCACATTCATCCCTGATTTAAAGAGTTCTGTTTTACCTAATTCAGGAGCCTTATTATGTATCTCAAAGACGACAGAGGCAATGGACATACCCACATCCATTACCGCTCCCAGGGAGGATATGATAATACCTGCAAACATTATCCCTTTTATATTAATCGGAAAATCGCTTACTATATACACCAGTTGTTCACTGGCTTCTCCGGTAATTCCAGTAAGATGTGCCAATTTCCCTGAAACTAAGGAAATAATTCCGGCAATTACTACCCCGGTAGCTGTCCCAATTATAGCTGCGAGACTCTTTTTGTTAAATCCTCCAATTAACATCAGAGATAAAAATATTACGATAGAAGCAGTAATAACTGCTAATAAGATTGGGCTGTAACCTTTAAACATTAATGGTAACATAAAAAAAGCTATTAATAAGCCGGTAATAATCAGGGAAATCAAAGCCATTACACCTTTTATTCTTCCTACTCCAATTAATACAAAAATAAATAGAAAAATAAGTAAATAGAGAACCTTGTCCCGAGCATAACTATCTACTCCGACCGAATGCAATTTACCTTCCTTCTCCTCTATCACTACAACAATCTCCATCCCCTCTTCAGCAACAACATCATATACCAGATCACCATGTAAGCGAAAATTGGTCATTATTAATTTCTGACCTTTAAATCTTCCTGATAATATTTCAATTTTCAATTCCTGTGATCCTACATAAGCACCAAGTATATCTTTCTCCTCAACTAACCTACTGTCAATTACCTCTAAGACCTTTGCCCTTACATAATCAATTCCTGTATTATTCGCCTGATTATCTCTAATATAATTTATAAAATAAAAGGATGTAAATAAAATAATTACTATAAATATTAATAATAAAATGTAAATTTGTTTATTTTTCATAATTATCCACCTTTTACATTATTAGAAATACAGAAAAGAGAGAGGCATAATTCATGCCACTCTCTTTTTAAATTTAATTTTTAACAATTAATTGGATATAGTACCATCCTAATAACTAACCCTGAGGGAACAATTATCGTTCGCTCAGGGTTAGTTGCCTTCTCAACTTTAACAGTATTAGCAAGTTTTGTTACACAAATATTCTAACCGACTTTTGCCAGGACATCAGGATAGTCATTAATTGATAAGAAGATGTTAATTGTTTTACTATATTTACCCCTTAGTTTTATTACATTCTTATAAAGTTCACCTTTAGTCTGACATTGCTCTAAAACAGATACAGGGATATTTGTTTTTTCAGAAATTACTGCAATTTCTTCCTTATCCGGTTTTTCCAATAAGTTAATTGATTTATAATTAACTCCAAACCTATCTTTAGTTGGTACAGATATTATATCTTCATTAATAAGCTGTATCATCTCTTCTCTTCCTTCAAGTTTAGAGAAGTCAAATCCAACAAAATGCCAGTTATCATCAACTACAGGAGATATCGTCCCTTTCTCTTTAACATATTTGATCATGAGATTCCTCGCCTGACCTTCATCTCCATATGTTTCCTGGGAATCAAATACAATCCTCTTATAGGCCTCTTCTTCACTTCTGATACCCATAGCATATAAGAAACCACCGTGCATTGTTTCTCCCCAGCTTTGGAATCTATAATCATTTAATGCAAGGATAAATTCATCATCATCATTAACCGGTTTCCCATCTTTTTCCAGGTTAAAGATTCTAAACTGTTTTCCACTGGCTAATTCATCAGCATTTTGCGGAGCAGGCTTAGATAGGTCAATATCAAAACTCACACCCTTAAACATATCGTAATCATACCCTGGTATACTATCATCAAAGGCAATTGTAGCATCCCCATCTTTGACCTGATGATAGTATCTTACTTCATATTCTAATAATTTCTTCAGCTCCGCACCGGTAATCCTCATGCCAAACAGGTAATTTTCATAAATATAGATTGATGAAATATCATTAATTGTTATATCACCTTTTTTAATATTAGCAGTTTCTGCAAACTCAGCTGCTAAAGAAATATCTGCTTTCGCATATTTTAGTTGGAACTGGTTAACAAGATTAAGAAGGGGCGTATCTTGAAGTTTACCTTGAGAAATTCCTTTTATCTCATCCCTATACCCTTCTTTAAAATCAGCTGTTGTTGTACTAATAATAGTACCAGTATACTCTAATGTCGCTTCATGATATTTTTTGCCTGCCATTAATATTTCTTCATCAGGCTCAACAGGATTTTTCTTGAAATCATATATCTGCTGTTCGGTTTTATCCCTCTCTACAACCCATTTACCATCAATATTTTTCAGATAAAAATCCATTCTCGCTAAAGCACGCCCCCATTTATAAGGCATAAGGATAGGCACCGTATAACCTGTAGGCCCCATTTCCTCTATATCAATAGTGATATGGTCATGCCCGGTCAAAATACCATCTACTCCAACAACATCCTGAGCAATAGGCCTTGCATAATTACCTGCCCTTTTATCTGGATCTAAACCAAAATGTGCGGTTATAATAACCAGATTACAGTTTTCTTCTTCTTTTAATATCTTGACAAATTTTTCAGCTGTTTCAACAGGATGTAAAATCTTTAATCCTTTGATATCCGAGGCAGTACAACCTTGGGTTGTAAGACCTAAAATTCCAACTTTTACACCCTCTACATCTACAATAGTATAAGGAGTAAAGGCTAAAGAACCATCTGATTCTTTAACAACATTGGCTGATAATATGGGGAACCTTGCTGTATCTATTACTTTTTGAAGTGTATCTAATCCATAATTAAACTCATGATTACCCACAGTACCAGCAGTATAGTTCATAATACCCATTATATAAGTCATGGGGTAATCTTTATCAGGCTTCATCATCTTACCATAATAATAAGTAAGCGGGGTGCCCTGGATAAGGTCGCCTGCATCAATTAACAGCGTATTAGGATTCTCTTCCCTTACCTCTTTTACCATTGTACTTACTATAGCAAAACCTTGTGTATATGTGCGGACTCCATAATAATCATAATTCATAATATGTCCGTGCAAATCTGCAGTTCCAAGAATTGTAATATGAACTTCTCCGGTATCAGCTGCAAAAATAAAAGAAGCGAAACTGAAAACTAACAAGAAAACCAACGTAAAAACTAATGATTTTTGATTTCTCTTAAACTTAATCATTTTCAAATATAACCCCCTTTAAATAATTTTTTTACTTTTCTTCTTCTATTATCTTAAATCCATTATCTTAAATCCATGGCAACCCCCCTTACAAATTAATCCTTTTATAAAAGCCAGACTTCGATTTTTAAATTTTATAATACATATTTTATATATTCGATATTTATCGAATAAACTCCTGCCTGAATTTTAAAATAATTAAAAATTTTAAAATTATTATTAATGCAACACCGATTCTGATCTTTTACCTTGATTAAAAACCCAGCGTGGGACGTCCCCTATTACATTATTATTCTGATATATTTTTAATTCTTTCTCTTATCCACTTCCAGTCAGGTTTTCCATAATTAAAAAATGATTTAAAGTTGCCCTTTAACCATTCATAGCAATCATCTTCAACATACTTACAGAATGCTTCTACAAGTACTTCTTTAAGAATATCATCAGGTATTTCCACTTCCTCAAGTTCTTCCTTTAAGAATTCTCTTACAACTTTTATGTCAAGAACGATACTTCCTCCTATTATTGACTAATCTTTTAAGAAATTCTCAGACCCTATAGGTTTTGCGCCAAAAGTAGCCGAATTATTAACCTGGAATACCTTCCTTATTTATCTAACTTAAAAGGAAATATTAAAGGTCTCTCCTGATACCTTCATACAGGATACAATATTAAATTTATTTAAAATAATATGAACTTGTGAAGACCCCCCTTCTATTTCTCATCCAATTGTCAAGATTTTTCTTTTTTATGAAATACCTCTATCGCCCATTTGCCTGACAAAGCAGAAGGAGGTAACCCACCACCCGGAAAAAGCCACTGTCCTGCCAGTATGAAATTATCAAGTCCTTTAATGATTGGATTTATTGTTTTATTCGCATTACTCTTTGTTGGCATAAAACCTTCATAGGCTGCCCGATATACCCCAGTGTATTTTATATCAGTTAAAGGAGTTGCTACATCTACAACCTCAATAAAATCTTTTATACCGGGATAAGTCTTTTCAAGCAGCATGATTGCATCTTCTTTTATTCTTTCCTTTTCTTTTTCATATGGATTATCTTCAAGATGCTCCCATATCTCATAAGGGCTTTGAAATTTAAGAACAATGGTCGTTTTCGCTTCAGGCGCCATAGCCGGATCATAGCTGTAGTTCGATATTGAATAAGAATCAGTTTCCGTAGCTCCTATTTTAGCCGGAACCAGATAGTTGGTCATCATCTGTTTTTCCTTGATCTCTTTTTTAATACCGAATGAAACCTGGACCAGGGGTTTGAAAAGTGGCCAATTTTCAAAGGCATTCTTTATATCCTCAGGAATATATTTACCATCAAGCATATCGTAAATAACCGTATGTAAATCACAAGCAGCGATAACATAATCAGACTTATGGATAGTGCCATCATCCAGCTTGACACCAACAGCTTTTCCCTCTTCGATGAGTATCTTCTTAACCCTTTTCCCGACTGATAGTGTACCACCAAGTTTTTGGTATTTATTGGCAATCCGTAATACAAAATTTAGGGAACCACCTGCTGGATATCCGGCATTATTATCTTTAAAGAGTGAAAGCATCATCAAAAAAGCAATGGCAGAAAAATTTTCGTCACTATATATTTTCTCTAGAAAATGGTGCAAAAATTCATTTTTAAACCCCATTTCTTTTATAAACTGAAGACAGCTTTTTTTACCATATTTAATCATGGGAATCATTGCTGGCAACATCTTTAAGAAAATCTTTAACATGGGAAGAGTTCTTCTTAATGGTTTAGGCTTCATAATTTCCTCTATATCACCGGAAAGAGAAAATTTATCTATGACAGAAAACATCCTTGATATTGCTTCTTCATCTTCGGGAGCAATGCTTTTTAGATATGCTTCCCATTTTTGCATATCTTTATATATTAAGAATTCTTGGCCTTCATTGTTTTCATTTCTGATAAAGACTTCAGTGTCAATGATAGGTATATCTTCTGATAATGCCCCTAGTTGTTTCCACAGTGTATTCATACTCCCTGAAGATGAACCCATAAGCCACACAATACAATAATCAAACATGTAACCCTTTCTCTTCCATGCTGTACACTGCCCTCCGGGAACAGTATGCATTTCAAATATTTCAGTCTCAAACCCATACTTCTGACCAAAAACACCTGCTGAAAGTCCTGCTATCCCACCACCAATAATAATTATTTTACTTTTCATTATTAGTCCTCTTTTCCTAAAATCTTTTATCTTACTGGTTTATGTTCATTATATCAAAAATCTATTTATTTTAAATTAATTGGAAATTGTGAAACTTAATCCCGATAAATTCTAACTAATCTCTAATCTGAATTGTCAGAATAACCTTTCCCCTGAAAGTCCCCCTGTAAATTCTATCCGTCATGGTCTGGTCATGTGGCCAATATAGCCTATCTATATTGGCAGACATATTGGAAAGAGTAACCTTTACCAACTTTGTTATATTGCACGACCCCCTATTTGCTTATGCGTATAACTATTTTTTTACATATGCAATGCAGTGTGTACCATTAATTTTCGCAATAACATTACCGTATTCATCTCCAAAAAACATTTTTTCCAAATCTTCAGAATTTAAATTCTGAATTAAGTTAAAATTGTAATTTTTTAAAAATGCTTCCATTCCTCCTTTTTCTATACCAAACAACCATGGTTCCTGGACACTATTTACTTTTCCATGAATATTCTTTTCACCATAATAAATATTTTCTTTTCTCAATACTGATGCGTAAATATAATCGAAAACCACTCTACTTCCAGGCACTGCAAGTTCGTATATCAATTTAAATAATTCATCTACCGCTTCCTTATTCAAATACATAATGATACCTTCCATGATAAATAGAGTGGTTTTATTTCGTTTAAATCCATTTAATTCTAGTTTTTCAGATACCGAATCAACATGAAAATCAATCGGTATTAAAATAGTATCCTTTGGGATAGAAATATTTTTCTTTCTAAACTGTTTTATTTTTGCTGTTTGCGTATGCAGTGTGTCTAATTCAAATATTTTTGTTTTAATATTTTTTTCAGCAAAACGTACAGCCCTCGAATCAAATCCAGCTCCAAAAATAAGAATTTGATCAATACCGTTTTCAATCGATTCTTTAAAAATATTATCTATGTATTTTGTTCTGGCAATTACATACTCATAAATCCCCTTTGGGAAAAACGACCAATTAAAATTTATAAGTTTGTATTTTACAAGGAATTTAAGCAGTCCTGGTAGTAATCTTGGCGCGATATAGTCTTCTGATTTATATAATTCATTTTTCTCAAGATATGACGCAGCTCTATACATACAATTAAAGCCTGCTGTTCTTGATGATTTACTATCAATTCTTCTTACTTCTTTTCTCATATATCAATAATCCTATCCTTTTCGCCTGGCATTTCATATAACGTTCCCGGCATAGCCGACGTTTTGCCGTAGTGATAGCGAAGGCAAAATGTGCCGAAGGCCGGGGAGTGACAGCAACGAAGCGGTTATACTGGGTTAGCTGAAGTGCCATACCATTTATTTAATACCTTTTATTTCAATTCCGATCATATTTTTTACCATAACCCTGGAACTAATCTATAATGAACTTCCTTGATATATTCTTTATATCCAGGAAGTTCGTTTTGAAGCGTTTTATCCTCTAAATATGTTCGAATAATAAAAAGAATAATGGTTAATCCTGAAAAAATTAATGCGATAAAAGAGCCAAGAGCAAAAGGGGTAAATAAAATCATCAAAATAATAGCGCTATACATAGGATGCCGTACATATTTATAGGGACCTGTTTTCACCACCTGTT
>Ga0315532_1001534_pt1 | contig 16906 bp, 24 predicted proteins | sample SalMarWE160370MG_FD_203082 | JGI IMG/M metagenome (GOLD analysis project Ga0315532, IMG submission 203082) | Salt marsh sediment microbial communities from the Plum Island Ecosystem LTER, Massachusetts, United States - Salt Marsh Sediment WE1603-70 ... | reverse complement strand
AATGAATTATTAGTATTAAACCAGCTAACGGTTAACTAATTTATCTTGTTTTTTGTATTTGAAACTAACGAATATTCACTAACGACTAACATAAAAGGAGAGGTGGCTGAGTCTGGTTGAAAGCGCTCGACTCGAAATCGAGTAGGCAGGTAGCCCCTGTCTCGCGGGTTCGAACCCCGCCCTCTCCGCCAGTTGGAAAATGCGGCATTTTGCACCATCACTCGCCAGCATTCACCCGTTGGCTTACGGTTTCTAAAAACTGTCAAAGAACCTGAAAAAAAATCGGCTCGAACTTCATTTTTGGCCAAAAGCAGGCTTCCCTCATTTTTTAATTTGATTGATTTCATAAAATTTGTTAGTATATTTATGAAGGATTAAATAAGCACCCATACCAATACTAGCATACTTAGGAAACTATGAAAAGTCAAAACAATAATGAAACAATTGGGAATAAGATAAAACAGCTTAGAAATAAGCAGGGATTGACACAAGACGAATTAGCGAGAAAATCCGATCTTCCCTATACAACGCTTACCAAGATTGAAACAAATGTCATCACTAAACCCACCATCCAAACGGTTATGAAGATTACTAAAGGTTTGGGAATTAGCCTTGATGAATTAATGAAATAAATCATGCAAAAGAAAAAAATTCAATCAGAACAGTTATTTCCTGTTGAAAGGGAATATGCCCGTTGCGTTACCGCTTTAAACCGCACCGGCATTCTCACACTTCTTCCGAAATCAGAAAGCATTGGGGTGATTGGAATAGATGGAAGAGAATATCCTGTACCAACCCAAGAACAGGTTGTAGAACTATTTACTCATAATAGAGAGCTTATAGGCAGAAAAGTTCCACAAGGGTTTGATCGTTTAGAATTAACACCCATGGTAATGCCAACACCCCTTCTTATTGACCGAATGAAAGCAGCTATTCTTAAACACGCAGCAGAAGTTAAAATTTATCAAACCAGACGTTCTCCTTCTGATCCTTTAATACCTGTTCGTGTCAATACCGAAAAAACTGTCTGGATATGGGATACCTTAAGACAGGCACTAGATACAGACGAGCTGGTATATTTTCCTCAAGAATATTCAAGCAATCATCGGGGACAGACCAAATTAGAAGTAGTCAATAATGGACGTATTTGTGCCGTTTTAGGCTGGTCTGTGGGATTAGTTGAAAGTTTACCCATTATGCCTCAACAAGGCCGAGGAAAGACATTAGGAGGCAGAAGACAATTAGAAATAGGCTCTTCTCCTCGTGATTACTTACGAACATTACAGACGCAAGCTTATCAAGGAGAAACAGGAAAAACACTTGAAGATTTTATTACAAAATTTCTTACCCACCTCGAAACAACCAATGAAGTAAGTAATGATAGGTATGATAACAATGCCTTATGGTTTCTTGGTCAATATGTAAAAGTAACATATGCGGAGCTTGTGCCTACTGGTCGCTGGTTTCGAGACGTTGGGCGTGCTCGCTTAGATATGCATCGTACAGGAAATAAGCTTTGTACTAAGAGTTGGGGCGGTTCCTCCACGGTGAGACTTCTTAAGCCTTAATCTTCATCTTTTTTTACATAATAATTTGCCGCCATAAAGAAAAATAGGGCAACTTGAACCCAAGCAGACACCTATTTTCTTCTAAAATAGGCGAACTTTTTAAAATGGATTATTCAGCGGTTTCCCAGATTGCAAAAAGATTTGAACAAAAAAGTAAAGTGAATGATAAAATAAAAGAAAGCTTGCAAAAGGTGATAACGGTCTTAAAGGAAATATGAATGTCAAATATTGAAACCTGCCCCCTTTATTACCTTGATAAAATTAAAGAAAATAACTAAAAAGTGTTTACATCTTTTGATATTGACAATAAGTCATAATAAAGTTAATCTTATAGGAGTCACCTACTCCTGCATTCCCGTTGCGTCATATACACAGGCTTAAGCACAGGATGTATGAGATGCATGAAAGTTAGGTGAAAAATACTTATTTTTTAATTTAAGGAAAACTTATGAAATCAATATTTTTTATGTTATTTGGTGCTCTCGCTGGTAGTTTTATTGCTCTTCAAAACACTTTAAACTCTTCTTTAGGAAAAAAAACAGGATATTTTGGTTCAGTCCTTCTTCTTACAATTATAAGTACTATTACTTTAATAATTATCATATCTATTTCACCTAAAACAGCTACTTTAAAAAATGCTCCAGGTCTTTCTCAATGGTATTTATATCTTGGAGGTATTTTGGGTGTTCTTATTTTAGCTATACCAATTTTTATCCTCCCTAAAATCGGAGTTTCAGCTACTTTATCCTCAATGATTTTTGGTCAGATTATTTTAGCATTAATCCTTGATCATTTTGGTTTTATGGGCAATCCCACTATTACTATTGATTTAAAAAAGATTTTAGGTGCTTTTCTTCTTTTGATATCAATTTTTTTAATTAATAGCAAATAGAGTCTTTTGTATAACCGGGCATATAAGGCTCAACCGTTAAAGAACCTTTGATTAATGTATTTGTTATGATGTAATCCATAAATTTCCCTAAAAAAAGATTTTTAAAAACATTCATAATATGCATAAAAAGAGATAAAAAGATATGAAAGATAAGAAGATATGGGGTCTGGCTTCACAACTTCTTAAAAGAGCTGAAAAAATTTTAAAAAATGTTAAAGTTAACAATGATCTAAGTCTATTTAATGAAATTGAATTTCCTCCATTAGAGAAAGATATAATGTCTTTAGTGAATCCTGATGGAATAGAGAGACTAAAGCTATTATTAGAAACATATAATGAGTTATTTCCTAAAAGAGATAGAGATATCCCTTTAACTATAGGAGAACATAAATTGATTATGAACAGGATTATTAATAAATTCTAAAAAATATCAGTGCTAATCAAATGAATAAAAAAATATTGAAGTGTCTTTGGGGTCAGCCTGTCAAGGGCCGATTCCTCATTTATTTAATTCAAGGGATAGGAAGAATTGAAAATGAAAATATTAGCAGTGGATTTTGACGGGGTCATTAGTGACAGTGCTTTAAAATCTTTATTTGTAAGTCATAATGCTTATTGTAAATATTTTGGTTCGGAAGTAAAGAAAAATTTTGGCGGGGAATTATTTACCTTTGATAATTGGGAAGAGATTCAAAAACAATATAAAAAAGAAATGGATGATTACCACCGCTTAAGGTCTTATATTGAATTATCGGGTGATTTTTTCGCTATTATTAAAATTATGGAAGAGCAGGTTCAGATTAAGGATCAACAGGAATTCATTGCTTATCGCAACCAGCTTCAATTCGATTATCAATTTTTTAGAGAATTATTCTTTAGAGAAAAAGAGAAATGGCAGAAAAAGAATTTTAGAAAATGGTTTTTTCTGTCACCTGTTTTTAGAGGGAAAGTCTTTATTTTTTGCTTTTAGATTACTAAAGTGATATAATATTTCTTGAAAGTGCTATAAATAGCATTTTGGAGAAATAATATGAAATTTTTAGAATTAAAGAGTGAATTAAAGGATTTCACGATATTTTCCTTAAATGAGATTAGAAACATTGAACCTGATTTTTATCGACCAAGATTAAATGAGTGGCAGGATAAGGGCTATATTAAGAAAGTAATTCGTGGATATTATATCTTTTCTGATTATCAACTTAGTGAGGAAATCTTATTTAAGATTGCCAATCGTATTTATTCACCCTCTTATATCTCCTTGGAAAGTGCCTTATCTTATTATCATCTAATTCCTGAAAGTGTTTATGGAATTACCTCTATTTCTACTCGAAAGACTTATCATTTTATCACATCTATCGGAGAATTTATTTATCGGACTTTAAAGCCTTCGCTTTTTTTTAGTTATGATTTAATAAAGTTTCACGAAAAATATTTTAAAATGGCCAGCATAGAGAAAGCCCTGTTGGACTATTTTTACTTGCATTCGGATATAGAAACAGAGCAGGATTTTGATAGTTTACGGATAAATAAAGAGATGTTTTTCGAGAAGATGAATGAGGAAAAATTGCAGAATTTTTTAGAAAAGTTTAATCAAAAGAAATTAACCGGAAGAATCAATCGTTTTTGGAGTTATATAAAAAATGCTTAATTTAAAACAGATAGAAACATTTTACCCTGAAAATTTGAGAATCTTTAAAAGGAATTTACTAAGAGAATACTTACAATATGTTATATTAGATATTATTTACAGTTCCGGATATGGAAGCCGGTTGATTTTTATGGGTGGGACGGCAATCCATATGATCCATGGTGTTCGGCGGTTTTCTGAAGATTTGGATTTTGATAATAAGGATCTAAGCCAGGAAGATTTTGATGATTTATCAGATAAAATATTACGGCAATTAGAGTTATATGGTTATTCTGTGGAAATACAAAATAAATATAGGGGAGCTTTTCATTGTTTTGTAAAATTTCCCGGAATATTCCATCAACATGGTATTTCCAATCATATCCGGGAAAAATTAACCATTCAAATTGATTGCGAACCTCAAAATGTTAATTATAAAGCCGAGAGAGTTATTTTAAATAAGTTTGATATTTTTATGAAAATCAACACCGTGCCTCCCGATGTATTATTGTCTCAGAAGATATTCGCTATTTTAAATCGTCCCAGACCGATGGGAAGAGATTTCTATGATGTAATTTTTCTTTTTTCTAAAACAAAACCAAGTTATCATTTTTTAAGAGAGAAGATGAAATTGAAAGAAGAAACCGATATAGAAGAGGTAAGGAAAAAATTACTGTTAAAGTGTGAGAAAATAAATTTTAAAAAATTAGTTGAAGATGTAAAACCTTTTTTGTTTTATCCGCATGATGCTGAAAAAATAATGTTATTTCCTGATTTCATTAAAATAAAAATGGAGTAATAACATATCAAGCTCAATCATTTGGTAATTACGATTTAAGAGAAATAACGCCACTTAAGCCTATAAAATATGAAAGGAAATATAATGGATAAATTTATTTTAAAACCAATAAAAGATGAGATTAGCTTCGAAGATTTTGCCAACATTGATATTCGGGTTGGAGAAATTGACGAAGTGTTAGATATTCCAAAGTCAAACAATCTGATGAAATTAGTGGTCAACTTCGGAGATCATAAGAGAACGATAATTGCAGGCATAAAAAAGGAAAGAGAAAATCCTAAAGAAATTCAAGGTAAGCAAGCCTTATTTGTGATTAACCTTCCCACCAAAGAAATGTTTGGAGAGAAATCGGAAGGAATGCTTTTTGATATCGGTTATGAAAATAAAATTACCCCAGTGTTAGCTATACCGGAAAAGCAAGTACCCAATGGATCATCAGCAGGATAATCGTTATGATATTCAAAGTCAGCCCGATTGTTACGGGGACGGTTATTTTGACAATAAAATATGACATTGGGTCTGTGGCACATTTTTTGATTAAATAATTATCCAAAAAGGAAAAAAATAGAGGAACAGAAAAACTGATTTTTAGCTAAGTAAGAGAGATAAATATATACAGAATTCGAGGATTATCGGTTTTTATAGGAAAAAGTAGTATGCCTCTAAAACGTGGAAAATATAAGGGTTTCTGCGTTTTTTTGTTATGTGGGATATCAGTAGTGCTTCTAAAATATGAAGAAAATGAGGCAAAGAAGCGCTAAAAGCTCTATTTTTAGGAGCCTGAAAGCCTTGCAAAATAAGGGTCTTAGCGAAATATTGTCGTAGCTGCGTTTCTTGAGGTTGCTTAAGGCGATTGTTCATATTTTTAAAATAGGCGCTTAAAATAGCTTAAAATGGCTTATTTTAGATGTAGATGAAAAGCCTTATTTTATAAGGGGTTGAGTGAGGTTCTGACTGAAGAAGAAATTCGAGCCTATTAAAAAAAGAGGAATTTTAAGAGTTCTGTAGAATATATATAGTAAACAGTATTATAATTAAAAAATAATTTACGATTGTAGACCTAGATTGTAGACGCTATATATAGAAGAAAAGAAAAAAGTAATAGAATTTTGTTAGTAATAAGGAGAAATAGGTCTCCGAATTTGACAGATTATATTTGATTGGCTATAATATTAGTCGATAGGCTAATATTATAGCCAAAGGAGTTATTAAAAAGATGGAGAAGATTCTTTTTACCACAAATTCTCAGAAAATATTAGAATTCTTAATTCAAACATCAGGGGAAGAATACCTTTCCAGGAAAATTCAAATTGCCGTTAAAATAAGTAAAGCAGGTACAAATTTTGCCTTGAATGATTTAGTAAAAGCAGGATTTATCAGAAGAAAAAAAAGAGGCAAAATGTATCTCTATGCTATAAATTTTGATCACCCAATAGTTAAACAGTTAAAAGTTCTAAAAGTAATTATCTTCTTAAATCCATTATTAAAGAAGATAAGAAACAAATCTCAAAAAATAATTCTCTATGGAAGTTCGAGCCGGGGAGAAAACACCAAAGATAGTGACATTGACTTGTTTGTAGTTACCAATGCCTTTCAGGAAGTTGAAAAAATAGTAAAGAATAGCTCTAAAGGGAAGATTGTCCAATTGATTATGAGGACACCATTAAAATATATAGAAATGGAAAAAACTGACCCGATTTTTTATGCAGAAATAGAAAGGGGTATTGTTTTATGGCAAGCAAAAGATGAATCCTGAATTTGAAAGATGTTTAAAAAGTCAAAAAATAAAAGTATTTTCCCGAGGAAAGATGTTAGCTGATAAAGAATTAAAGGTAGCAGCTTCAGACCTTGAACAAGCGAAAATAACTTTTAAGAATGATAATTATAAATGGGCTACTATACAATGTTATTACTCGATGTTTCACTCGGCGAGGGCATTACTTTATGCTAGAAATTACAGAGAAAGAAGCCACCATTGTTTAATTATAGCAATCCGAGCATTGTATGTAGAAAAAAAATTACTACCTTTGCATTTAATTGAAGGATTACAGAAAGCAAAAACCTTAAGAGAAAGCGCGGATTATTATGATCAATGGTCCAAAACAGGAGTAGAAACAATTTTAAAAGTTGCTGAAGAATTTTTAAATCATAGTACACAATTAATAAAAGAAATAAAGAAATAATAGTATAAGAATTAAGGTCTTCACGTTTGAAATAACTTTTTCTTGAATTGAAAATTTGGGTCTTTATTTTTGGCAAAAAGAAGGATTTTTTAAAACCTTTGTCGAATTAGTATTAAGATGTAGAAAAATTAAAAAAGACTAATTCATTTAACTGCTGGTGGCGATTCCATAAGGTAAATATATATTTTTGAAGTGTGACAAAGAACCGTCCCTTGACACATAAATATATACTGAATAAAACAATGCAACAATAAAAGAAAATGTTTTTTTTGTGAACTTGTGAAGCCTGACCACAAAATATTTTTGAATAAAAGGTGCATGTAAAATGAAATTATTATCATGGAATGTGAATGGACTTCGGGCTATTTATAAGAAGAACTTTATGGATTGGTTTATAGAAAAAAACGCAGACATTTTTTGTGTTCAGGAAACCAAGGCACATCGAGAACAATTGCCAGATGATCTCATAGAAAGAGAGGGATATTCAAGCTATTTTGCCCAGGCAGAGAAAAAGGGATATAGCGGAGTGGCTCTCTGGACTAGAAAAAAACCGGAGAGCATATTATATCAACTGAATATTCCTCAATTTGACCTTGAAGGTCGATTGATTCAGGCAGATTATTCTGAATTTACTTTATTTAATATTTATTTTCCTAATGGCAAAGCTTCCAAAGAAAGGTTGCAATTCAAGTTGGATTTTTACGAAACCATTCTAAAAAAATGGATGGCTTGTTAAAACAGGGAAAGAAGATTGTTATCTGTGGTGACGTTAATACGGCTCATCGCGAAATTGACCTGGCCCGACCCAAGGAAAATGAGAAAATTTCCGGCTTTTTACCTGAGGAACGTGCGTGGATCGATCGATTAATGGAACGGGGATTTATTGATGCATTCAGAAAAATCCATTCTGAAAGTGGCCATTACAGCTGGTGGGATTATAAGACAAAAGCCAGAGAACGGAATATTGGATGGAGAATTGACTATTTCTTTATAAGTACTAACCTAAAAGAACATTTAAAATCTGCTTTTATTGAATCAGAGGTTTTGGGTTCCGACCATTGTCCCATTGGCATTGAATTGGATTTTAATCATTAAAATATGAAAAATCAAAAGTATTTATGCCTGGAAAAAGGAGATAAAGCAGTTTGGGTAAATTTATGATATTATTAAATGAGTTTATTATTAGAAAGGAAATGATCAATGCACTTTTTTTGTTTTTATCTGATTGTTCCAACGGTTTTTGGTGCGTTCAGCATAATGTGGCGGGAACCCGGTGGAAAGTCCAAAATAATCAAAATCACTCTTTCTAAAAATCAATATTCAGCTTTGAAACTAATTCAAAATAATTTTTCTTCTGCCTGTCAATCATCGAATCCAACCATCCTTCACCTGGTGAATCTTATGCAAAGATTTCTATCCGGTCAAAAGGTTAAATTTGATCTCAGCTTATTGGCTTTTGAGAAATGTTCTAATTTCCAGCAACGCGTTCTTCTTGCTGAAAACCGCATACCCAGGGGATGGGTTAGTACATACGGAAGAATAGGAAAATTCATCGGGGTTAGCAGGGGGGGCACGGGCTGTTGGCAATGCCCTGGCAACTAATCCCTTTTCCATTATTATTCCCTGTCATCGTGCAATTAGATCTGATCAGACACTGGGAGGATATCAGGGAGGCATGGAAATGAAGCGAGCCTTGCTTGAGTTTGAAGGAATAGAAATATCGGAAAAAGGAAAAGTAATGACACCGAGATATTATTATTAGAATGATTTCAAATTTTCTTAATAAATATTTTAATCTTTTATTCATGTAAATTAAATTGAAACACTTCTACGATATTGTAGATAAGCCGGAATGAATTTTAAAAGGAATTATTCAAATATCATGATAAATCGCTGGAAAAGAATCACTATAATTATGTCCTTGTTGATTGGTTATGTCAGTTTAGACCAATTTACAAAATATCTTGCAAAAAAAATGCTCGTTCCCGGTTCTGTTATTCGTTTTCTGGGTGATACGGTTAGATTACAGTATGCCGAAAACAAAGGGATTTATTTGAGCCTTGGCTCTAAATTACCTGATGAAATAAGATTCTGGCTTTTTACCGTGGCCGTATCTATTATGCTTTCTTTTTTGTTCTTATTTTTAATTTTTTCGAAAAAAATGTCATTTTTCCCAACCATCGCCTTGACCCTTATATTATGTGGCGGAATTGGTAACTTGATTGACCGGATATTTTATCAAGGCGTGGTTATCGACATGATTAATTTCGGTATTGGAAATTTGCGAACCGGTATACTTAATTTGGCAGATTTAGCGATAACTTTTGGTGGCGGATTGATGATTTACTATGTATTATTTAATGACAACCTGAACAATTCATCATCAGCTACTCCACTAAGGGAATGACAATGAGAGGTTGGGAATGGTAACGGTAGAAGAATGGTCACGAATTATGGAAGACTATGGTGCAAAAATATGGCCTATGCAAATCGTTTTCTACATTGTTGCAATTCTACTTATCGTTTGGCTATTTCTTAAACCGGGTAGGATACAAAACATGTTGATGAAGCTGTATCTCTGCATTGCATTTATATGGATTGGAATCGCATTTTACTTTATTATCGCCAAGGATATTGCTGGTAATACTTATGGGAACTATATTATTGGAGTGTTTTTCATAATAATATCGGCACTATTTGCTATCGATCTGTTCAGAAATAAAATGCAATTCTCCCTGCCTACAGTCAGATGGCAGAGGTATGCTACCCTGGCGTTAACTATTTTGGCATTTTCTTACCCCTGGATCGGTATAGCCTTTGGACACCGGTTTCCAAATCTCATAATTAACGGTACTCTACCATGCCCAACGGTAACTCTCGGTTTGCTATTACTCACAACCTCTCTCCCACGGGTAAATAAAATAGTCTATATTCTATTACTTTTCTTGGCAATTCCTTTCACACCGTTTATTCAAATTCTTAAGTATGGTGTCTATGAGGATACAATTTTACTTGCTACTGGTATTTTCAGTCTTATCTTACTAATAAAACATTGGAAGATTAAAAATCAACGTCCTAATTCCGGTAAGGAGGTTTAAGAATGGAAGAAAAATCAATCATAATTATTGGTGCAGGGATCGCAGGATTATCAGCAGGTTGCTATGGACAGATGAACGGTTATCGTACACATATTTTTGAAATGCACAATTTGCCGGGAGGTTTATGCACATCATGGAATCGCAAGGGATATACAATAGACGGGTGTATTGGTTGGCTGATGGGATCAGGTCCGAGTTTTAATTATTATAAACTATGGCAGGAATTAGGCGCATTGCAAGGGAAACACATAATCGATCACGAAGAATTTTTACGTGTTGTAGATAATGAAGGGAAAGCTTTAATAATTTATAGTGACCTGGATAAACTTGAACGGCATTTGAAAGAACTTGCTTCGGAGGATACGGATGAAATCAGTAAATTGATACAATTAGCTAGAATTTGTTCAACTTTTAATCCTCCCATTAAAAAAGCCCCAGAGTTGATGGGATTAGTAGATCTGATAGCCTTTTTATTTAAGGCTAGACCATTCCTGAAAATCAATTCCAGGTATAGAAATATCACTCTTCAGGATTATGCAAAGAAATTCAGGTCACCCTTCCTCCGAAAGATGTTTCCATTTCTCCTTGTAGATGTATTCAGTCTTATCATGATGCTCGGAGTACTTCATAAAAAATCAGCAGGATACCCTGAAGGTGGTTCGCTTGAGTTTTCGCGCGGAATAGAGCGGCGTTATCTTAACCTGGGAGGTACAATTCACTACCGTTCACCGGTTGTAGAAATAATAGTCGAAAACAACCGTGCTACGGGTGTTAAATTGTTAGATGGCAGCATACATCGTAGTGATATGATCATCTCGGCTGCTGATGGTCGCACAACCATTTTTGACATGCTTGGAGGAAAGTACATCAACAGCAAAATACAAGATTATTATGACAATTTTCCTGTTTTTCCACCTAAGATTCTCATATCCTTAGGGGTAAACCGTACATTTGATGGTTTCCCTCACTGGGTTATTTTCCTTCTCGATACACCTGTAGTTATCGGTGGACAAGAACAAACCTCCCTGGGTGTCGAGATATATAATTTTGATCATACCCTTGCTCCTCATGGAAAAACGATTTTAAGAATCCTATTTGATGCTGATTATACCTATTGGTACAACTTAAAACAGGATCCTGGTCGCTACAAGATGGAAAAGGAGAAAATTGCTGAAACAGTGATTTCACTTTTGGATAAATGTTATCCCGGATTGGCGGCGCTTGTTGAAATGTTTGATATTGCGACACCTATGACTTGGGTACGTTATACAGGCAATTGGAAAGGTAGCTATCAGGGATGGCAGCTTACCGAAAAGACCATGCCTCCTTTCAGAATGAGCAAAAAACTCCCGGGGCTCGAGTCTTTCTATATGGTTGGACAATGGGTTGAACCGGGCGGGGGGCTACCCCCAGCTGCATTATCAGGCCGTAATGTAATTCAACTTATCTGCAAGCAGGATAAGAAGCCTTTTAAAACAACTCTTCCGTAGCAGAAACTCAAAGTAATAAGGGCAGATCTCAACATTTGAAATAGCTCTTTCTAAGTGCTAACAGTTTAATATGACTGAGCCTTTAAAATTATCTTTTGGAAATGCCTTTTATCATATTACCCATCTCACAACTATTTTTTTAAAAAAGAAGGATTTCATAAACTTTTTGTCGTATTAATATTAAGGTGTAGAAAAATTGAAAAAGGCTAATTTTTTTAACCGTTGCTGGGCGATTCAATAAGATAAATATATATTCTTGAAGTGTGACGAAAAACAGTCCCCTTGACACGCCCCCTTTTTTGGAGTTAAACATGGTACAAAATTTACTAAAAGAAATAAAAAACTGGGCTTATAAAAATAATGATCTTGATTCCCTACTACTTGTCGGTTCCTACGCAAGAAATAAAGCTCGTCAAGATTCCGATATTGATTTAATTCTAATTTTTAATGACCCTAAAAAATATGTTAATAATTTAGATTGGGTAAAAATATTTGGCGAAATTGAAAAGTATGAAACAGAGTATTGGGGCAGAGTAACATCAATTAGAACTTGGTATAAAAACGGGATAGAAGTAGAATTTGGAATCACTTCTGCAGAATGGACAGGAATACCAGTTGATAGTGGAACCTTTAGAGTAGTTTCTGATGGCTCAAAAATTTTGATAGATAAATCTAAGAAATTAGAACAGCTTTTACTGGAAGTTAAAAAAGTAAAATAAGAATTGGGTATTATTACTTCACCTAACATTGAATATACTTCGGGCTACACCGCTTACCCCTTAGGATGTTGCGCTCTTCGGTCGGAACGCCCTGCATGCTAATACTGCAAGTTTGGATTCCACTTACCCAACACCGCAGCTAATTCTACTCCAATATTCCCCTAAAAAGGTGAAAAATAGAAGAACAGGAAAACTGATTTTCAGCTAAATAAGGGAGATAAGTATATATAGAATTAGAGGATTACCAGTTTTTATAGGAAAAAATAGTAAGGCTCTAAAACGTAGAAAATATAAGGGTTTCAGCGTTTTTTTGTTATATGGGATGTTGGTAGCACTTCTAAAATATAGAGAAAATGAGGCAAAAAAGAGCGAAAAACTCTATTTTTAGCAGTCTGAAACCTTTGCAATATAAGGCTTTCAACGAATATCGTCGTAGTTGCGTTTCTTGAGGTTGCCTAAGGTGACTTTATCCTATTTTTAAAATAGACGTTTAAAGTAGCTTAAAATGGCTTATTTTGGATGTAGGTGAAAACCCTTATTATATAAGGCTTTCAAGAAGGTATTTTCACACAGACTTTACGCATTTTCCCCATTTGTAAGTAAATATCGTTAGTTTTAATCCTTCTGTCATTGCGAGCTTACTGAAGGCAAGCGTGGTAATCTCATTACTTGTTTCTGTCATTCCCACTTCCCTAAATGTCATTCCCACGAAAGTGGGAATCCATCTTTCCCCTTCCATCCAGAAACTTTTTCTTTTAAAAAGAAGAGTTTTATCTACCTTTTGTCGTATTAGTATTAAGATGTATAAAAATTGAAAAAGACCAATTCTTTTAACCGTTGGTAGCGATTTAATAAGGTAAATATATATTCTTAAAATATGACAAACGAAACGTCCCTTTGTCTTTCTAGAAGGTCTTGTTTTAGCGTGTAAGTATGACAAAAAAGGAGAATATTACATCTTTTATCCGGACAACAGATAAGTGTTTGGTAATTATTAAAATTTTTAGAGAAAATTAGTGGGGTCAAAACCCCTGTGTTTAAAATACTCATCGGATAACAAGGGTATCCGGATTTTTTAATGTATTGTATTGCAATCTAATAAAGACTAAACCTCTTTTTACCCCTTTTTCCATAGATGTTTTGGCAAGTAATTTCCTGGTTACCTGCCAGAAAGCGAAAGTTGAACTTGACTATTCACCCCGTTCCATTTATAAATCAATAAAAGATGCTGTCCGATGGTTCAGACAAAATGGAATTGCCTAAAATACAATAGCCTGAAAATAATATAACCATTGAAGTAATAATATGATGATGGAAGGTATACACTGACATAAGGCAAATAACATTTGACAGAAGCAAAAGGACATGCTAATATTTTAAAAAATGTTAAGGAGTAAACAAGGTGGTTTCAAAAAGAGTATTTTCTAAAATAGTAAATTCCTTTAATTATTTTTTCTTCTACTTTACCACCGATGTTTATGCCTTAGCATCTTAGCAGTTTAAAAACAAGATATTATAGGCATAGACATCGGTTTAATGCCTATGATATCTTTATATTTTATCATATTTATATATAAAATGAAGGTCATAGGTTTTTCTATTCCTATGACCTTCATTTTATTTTATATGAACAACTTTGCCGAAAAATCATTCTTTAAAATTGTTCCCTGGCATACGGATAGATTATCCGGAAGTATTCAAATATTAATTCAGTTCGATAACTCTAAAATCCAAAAGGAAATAAGATAGGGTTATTTGAGAAGTTATAAATTTTAAAATGAATTTATGTAAATAAAATAAAACCAGAAGGAGGGTAAATTAAAATGATTATTGTAATGAATGGCAAAACCAATGATTCTGATTTAGGCAACTTAGTTAATAAATTGAATGAAATGGGACACGAGGTAAATATTATTCGAGGAGAAAAACGAATAGTTGTGGGAGTCATCGGGGACGTAGAAAATTTGGTTTCCGTACCTCTTTATGCCTTTACGGGGGTAGAAGAGGTAATTCGTATCATGAAACCTTACAAGTTAGCTAGCAGAGAATTCAAAAATACTGATACAACTGTTAAAGTAAAAGGGGTAACCATTGGAGGAGAAGAAGTAATAGTAATGGCCGGACCCTGCGTGGTAGAAAATGAACAACAGATATTTAAAACAGCTCGTCAAGTGAAAGCTTTGGGGGCGAAGGTCTTACGGGGAGGGGCCTTTAAACCTCGAACTTCCCCTTACAGTTTTCAGGGATTAGGTGAAAAAGGTTTAAAATTATTGGCAGAAGCAGGAAAAGAGAACGGTTTGGTAATTGTAACTGAAGTGATGTCAGTTAATCAGATAGATTTGGTAGCCGAATATACCGATATATTTCAAGTGGGTGCTCGTAATATGCAAAATTTCGTATTATTGAAAGAATTGGGCAAGACTAAGAAACCAGTATTGCTTAAAAGAGGTGTGTCAGCTTTTTTGGAAGAACTGTTATTATCGGCAGAATATATTTTAAGCCAGGGAAATTCTAAAGTAATATTGTGTGAAAGAGGAATCCGCACTTTTGAAAATTATACCCGCAATACATTAGATTTAAGTGCCGTTCCTGCTTTAAAGCAATTGAGTCACTTGCCGGTCATAGTAGATCCCAGTCATGGCACAGGCAGATGGAAATTGGTAAGTCCGATGGCAAAGGCAGCTATAGCCGCCGGGGCAGACGGGCTCATTATTGAAGTTCATCCTGAACCCAAAAGCTCGCTGAGCGATGGAGTTCAAACTTTAAAATTCGATACTTTTACTCAATTGGTGAAAGAATTGAAACCCATAATTCAGGCAGTAGGAAGAGAATTTGATTTACCTTAGTAATATAATATAACAGAAAATAAATAGGATAATAATAGGGACAGCTATTTTCTTTGTCATCGTCTATTTGTCCCTCCCAGCTTGACCGTGCTAAAAAATAGGGATAGAGAAGACCTAAGAGTGAAGTTGGTAAATAGGTGTCTCCCTATTTCCCCATTTGTAAGTAAATATTGTTAGTTTTAATCCTTCTGTCATTGCGAGCTTTTGAAGAAAGTGTGGTAATCTCATCTCGCAACTATTTTTTAAAAAAAGAAGGGTTTCATAAAACCTTTGTCGTATTAATATTAAGGTGTAGAAAAATTGAAAAGGATTAATTATTTTAACCGCTGGTGAAGAATCGATAAGGTAAATATATATTCTTGAAATATGACAAACGAAACGTCCCTTTATCTTTTTTTAATTGAAGGAGGCTATTTTGAAAAGAGTACCCGAAAAAGACGTGGAACAGTTCTGGAAGAAAAAGGAAGAGGATATTGGAGAAAAAATTAAAGGGAGGAGTATGGCCCAGTTCATTGGTGGCTATCGGAACTTTTCCGGACCGATCTTGGGAATTTTATTCTATACCGAGAGCGCTTTTTATTTTCAGACTTTTCCCCGGCGAAACTTGCTCTTTTCTTTTATAAGAGCTGAGCAGCCGGAACGCAAAGAGAACCAGTTAAATTTTCGCATTCTCTGGTCCGATGTAGAGAAGATTGATCTTCCTCCCAGAAAACATCCTTTTTTGGCACTTTTATCTCCTGCAGATTATCGGATTTTCATTGACTACCAGAGCAACGGTCAAAAAATAACCCTAACACTAATCATGCACTGCCTGGAGGATTGCAGCAGGTTAATCGATTTTTATAAAGATGCAAAATAAAAAAAAATGGTAAATTATCTATCAGCCTATAATACATCCAGTAACTATTTTTTAAAAAAAGAAGGATTTTTTAAACTTTTTGTCGTATCAATACTAAGATGTAGAAAAATTAGAAAACACTAACTCCTTTAACCTCTGGTGGTGATTCAATAAGATAAATATTCTTTAAACGTGAAGAAGAACCGTCCCCTGACACGTGACACGTACTCTAACAGCCCCAGCAAATACAATTTGACATTGTAGTCAATAAATACTACAATTGTATTCAGAAAGGACTACAATTATGGATTTATTCAGTATTACGAAATCAAAATTAAGAGAAGAACTCTTAACTCTATATTTTACCAATCCAAATAAAAAATACTATCTAAGAGAGTTAGAGAGGATACTTAGTTTTTCAGTAGGAAATATTCGCCGTGAATTGATTAAACTTGAAAGTACAGGACTTTTTCTTAGTGAAAATAAAGGGAATCTGGTTTATTATTATTTAAATAAATCTTATCCTCTTTTTGAAGAATTAAAGAGTATTGTCTTTAAAACTTCCGGTGCCCCCAAAATGCTTCAAAATATCTTAGAAAAATTTAATGGTATAAGTCAGGCTTTTATTTATGGTTCTTTCGCTAAAAGAGAAGAGAGAGAGGGTAGCGATATAGATCTATTAATTATAGGTAATATTGATGAGGATAAATTGATTGAAGAAATAGGTAAATTAGAGAGAAAATTACAAAGGGAAATAAATTATTCTATTTACGAGAAAGAAGATTTTAATAAGAAGAAAAAAGAAGGCAATTCTTTTATTTTAGATATTTTAAGAGAGAAGAAAAT
>Ga0315532_1001529_pt1 | contig 16956 bp, 12 predicted proteins | sample SalMarWE160370MG_FD_203082 | JGI IMG/M metagenome (GOLD analysis project Ga0315532, IMG submission 203082) | Salt marsh sediment microbial communities from the Plum Island Ecosystem LTER, Massachusetts, United States - Salt Marsh Sediment WE1603-70 ... | reverse complement strand
ACAGATGAGCAAATTTCTCTGAATCATCTGAAAAGGAAGGCTCATGCTTTGGGTTGGGCGGAATGAAGACAAAAGGGGCGGGAAAACTACATATAATTTGCGATTGGCGATTTAGACAGACCCAAGACCACATTTCTGATTTTCGATCGACGATTTAAGATTGGAAAAAGCATCGTTATAGTATAAAATCAGAAAGATATGGGTGAAAAAATTAAGCAATTACAAGCGCCTTTGAGCGATTCTACAATACGCGGCTTAAAAGCAGGCGATGAGGTTCTTATAACCGGCGTAATCTACGGCACTCGAGATATGGCGCATAAAAGACTGTGTGAGGCGATTGACGCCGGCAAAGAACTGCCATTTGAGCTTGAAGGAGCGATTATCTATTTTGTCGGCCCGACCCCCTCCAGGCCGGGCAGAGTAATCGGCGCAGCAGGCCCTACTACATCCTCAAGAATGGATTCCTTCAGCCCAAAGCTCATCGCCAAAGGCCTTAAAGCAATGATCGGAAAAGGCTACCGAAATGCTGAAGTCAGAGAAGCCCTGAAGCAATACAATGCTGTTCATCTTTCTACTATCGGCGGAGCGGGAGCACTACTATCCAAACACATTGTTGCTGCGGAAGTAATCGCCTACGAAGACCTCGGAACTGAAGCTGTGAGAAAACTGGAAGTAGTTGATTTTCCAGCTATCGTGGCTTATGATTCTTATGGAAATAGTGTTTATGATTAAACAGAAAACAGGAGACAGAATACAGAAGACAGTTTAGCCGGCACACCTGTGGTGCCGGTTAATAACGAACACCGAAGAAGAAGGAACAATATGAAAGTTGCCCTTCTTGGCTTATTTCAATCCGGCAAGAGCACTATCTTGGCGAGCCTGTGTGGTAAACACATCCCTGCGGCCGGCTCGACCACGATTGAAGAAGCAATTGTCCCCGTCCCGGATGAAAGACTCGATTGGCTGACCGAACATTATAAGCCCAAAAAAACAACACACGCGACAATCGATTGCCTCGACCTGCCCGGCTTTAACTTTACCGATGAGCACGGCCGAGCGGCGGCAAGACGGCTGATTAACCAGATAAGAACCGTCGATATGCTCGTTTTGGTAGTGCGAGCTTTTGAAAACCCGGCTGTGCCGGCCTACCGAAACAGAGTAGAACCAGCCGGAGATTTGGCGGAGCTGCTGACGGAATTATTGCTTTCTGATTTGGAGCTTGTCACCACACGCATTGAGAAACTTGAAAAACAGGTCCACAAACCCATCAAAACCCAGGCACACGATAAGGCTGAATTGGCTTTGCATAAAAAATTGCAAGAGACAATCGAGGTGGAAAAGCCGATAAGCTCAGCTATTGAAAATGATGCTGAACGTGAAATGATTAAATCCCTCGGATTTCTAACCCAAAAGCCGATGGCAGTTGTGGTCAATGTCGGCGAAGACAACCTGGACAAAAAATATGATTTCTCCGCCGTAATAGACAGCACCATGGAGATAATGCACAGCATGGCTAATGCCATTACAATATGTGCCGAGCTGGAATATGAGCTTACTCAGCTGGATGCTCAGAGCAGAAAGGAGTTCGCTGCTGATATGGGTCTGACCGAATCTGCGGCAAGCAAATTCGTCAAAAGCTGTTACAAGACGCTGGGCTTGATCAGCTTTTTAACCGTCGTCTCGGATGAGCTACGTGCCTGGCCTATAAAGCAAGGCACAACCGCTCTTGACGCGGCAGGCAAGGTGCACACCGACATTAAGCGCGGTTTCATAAGGGCCGAAACCTTCGGCTTCGAAGAGTTAAAGGAGCATGGCGATGAAAAAGCCCTCAAGGTGGCCGGCAGGATTCGACTCGAAGGTAAAGATTACATCGTGCAAGATGGTGACATTATTAATTTCAGATTCAATGTATAAATTCTTTGGATTGAATACTCGATACTCGATACTGGATACTCGCAAACTCAGTCGAGAATTAATATCAAGTCAAGCATCAAGAATCACCCTAATTGTGCTATCGATTGTACTACTGCTTTACGGCTGTTCAGATACAAAAACCTCTGAAACAACTATAGATTATACATACCAAGTTATTAAAGCTTATCCGCACGACCCCAATGCCTTTACGCAAGGCCTGGCATATGAAAACGGCTTTTTGTATGAAGGCACAGGAATTTACGGAAAATCAACATTGCGCAGGGTGGACCTGGATACAGGACAAATCCTTCAGATATACAAGCTGCCAGATAAATACTTTGGAGAGGGCATGACCATCTTTAAGGATAGAATTTATCAATTGACCTATAAATCCAAAATTGGTTTCGTCTATGACAAAAGTAGTTTCAAGTTGCTGCAAAGATTTAATTATCCAACTGAGGGCTGGGGCATCACATACGATGGCAAAAGCTTAATCATGAGCGACGGCTCATCGACGTTGTACCTTTGGGACCCCGAAACGCTGCAGCGAACCGGCAGTATCAAGGTACATGATAACGATGTCCCTGTAAGTGGACTTAACGAGCTGGAATATATCAAGGGACAGATTTTTGCCAACGTCTGGCCGACAGAACGCATTGCAATAATTGCGCCCCAGACCGGCCAGGTAACCGGCTGGATATATATGCAAGGACTTTTAAGTCAACAGGCCCGCCTGCCCAGAGTATCTAACGAAAGAAAAGATTCCTACGGAGGATGGTACGGCGGGCAGGAGCTTAATAAGCCGGTCGATGTTCTCAACGGAATTGCATACGATGCCACCGGTGACCGTTTGTTCGTGACCGGAAAGTTTTGGCCCAAGCTCTTTGAGATAAAACTTGTGCCCATAAAGTAATTGTTGTAGAAAAAAGAAAAAATAGTTTAGCCGTCGCCGGTACGGCGACGGTCAACATTTACGGAATAACCTATGAAAGCAGCCGTTCTGACGGGAATCCGCCAGATGGAAATAAGAGATGTGCCGGAGCCGAAAATCGAAAAAGACAATGATGTCCTATTGAAAATCGAAGTTGTAGGCGTCTGCGGCTCTGATGTACATTATTACGAGACCGGCAGAATCGGCTCCCAGGTCGTCCAATATCCGTTTATAGTTGGCCACGAATGTTCAGCGACTGTCAAAGCGGTCGGCGATTCAGTCACCCGTGTCAAGGTCGGCGACCAGGTAGCAGTCGAGCCGGCTGTATCATGTCACGAATGCGACCAGTGCAGGCAGGGCAGAGAAAATACATGTGATAAGCTGCGTTTTCTCGGCACGCCGGGACAGGGCAATGCCTGCCCGCCGTACCATCCTTCGCAAGTATCTTCTCTTGCATTGGATACTCTGGGCAGGCGGGGGTGTTTGTGCGAATATATTGTTATGCCGCAGGAAAGTTGCTTTCCGACTAATAGAGCCATCACACTTGAGCAGGCGGCTTTGTGTGAGCCGTTCGCTATAGGGGTCTATTCCGTAAAACAGTCACAAATCCCAAAAAATGCAAAGGTCGCAATCTTAGGAGCCGGGCCGATAGGACTTAGTTGTATGGCTGCAGCACAGGCACAGAGCGTCGAAGCAATCTACATGACGGATAAATTAGATTATCGCGTCAGTATTGCTAAGAAAGCTGGAGCCGTTTGGGCTGGCAACCCGGAAAGGGAGGATATTGTAAAAGCCATCTTGCAGCGAGAGCCGCTGGGCATGGATATCGTCTATGAATGTGCAGGCCAGCAGGAAACGCTCGATGAGGCAGTTGAGCTGCTCAAGGCCGGGGGCAAGCTGATACTAATTGGGATTCCACGTGTCGAGCGAGTCTGGTTTAGTATCGACAAGTTACGCAGGAAAGAGCTATCAATAATAAACGTCAGAAGACAAAATAAATGCACACAAAAAGCAATTGATTTAATTGCTGAAGGCTCAGTCAATATTGACTTTATGATAACACACCGGTTCAAACTCGAGCAAACCAAAGAAGCCTTTGATATGGTCGCCGGCTACCGCGATGGTGTGGTCAAGGCGCTAATTGAAATACAGTAGTAATCATAAAAACCACGCAATTGCGGGTATAAATATCCTATTTTAGCCCGTTTTGAAGTAAACAATTTGCAAAAATCCTTGCAAAATTGATATTATTTATATTAAAATTATATTATTGTACAAATGTTATAGGAGGAACCTCAAATGAGAAAGCAAAGTCAGACCATTTTGATTGCGCTATGCGTTCTATTTGCCCAATATACTATTAAAAGCCAAGGCCAACAGCCCGAAGAAATCGGTGGAAGTCCAGGAGCATATCTTTTAATTACGAGCGAATCCCTCGCAGATTCATTCCAGCCTTTGGTCGATAGGCGAGTCAGTCAAGGTTTTTGGGGAGAACTTATCACTATTGAGGCTATAGATTCAACGTACACCGGCGTGGATATTCAAGAGAAAGTCAGAAACTGCATCAAAGACCTTTATGACCCGTGTACTCCACTATTTGTGGCACTTGGAGGCGATGAGAGTATAGTCCCGGTTCGGTACTGTTTAGCGAGTGAGGTTTCAGCAGATTTGTATTATGCCGACATTGATGGTGGAAACTGGGACTTGGATGAAGATGGCATTTACGGCGAGCCGAACGACGTGTTTGTGGAATCGATAATCCCAGAAGCATATTTCGGACGTATTCCGGTTCGTGAGCCCTATGATGTTTCTGCCTATATTGAAAAAGTAATCAGGTACGAAAGCGTGACTCCTGATAATTTCTCTCGAAGTATGCTTTGCATTGGTGGTGGAGGGTCACGTTCTGGTAATGCGCGGCCACTTGATTTTCGATATCATGATCCAGTATGCGCAACCGAAATTAAACTTACTCGAGATTACTTGCAATTAATCCAGCCTTATTGGCAGGCAGCACCCCTCCATTTGTTTTTTAAGACATTAACGTCGTGGGACGAATCGTGCTGTGGCGACTACCTACTGACCGCTGATAATGTTATTTATCGTATCAGTCAAGGATACCATTTCGTCATCTTTCACGGCCATTCCGGTGCATACAATTGGAGCTTGAGAGCCGGAGTGCCTTTTAATTGGGACCACGCTAGCAGGCTCGTTAATCATATACCACACATATTATGGAGTGGTGGTTGTTCAGCTGCAAGATATGATGGTGAAGACGACCCTACTTTGAGTGAAGCATTTATTCGGAATCCGCATGGTGGTGCAGTAGCTGTGTTCGGGCACGCGCGTTCTGTTGGACCTAGCCCAAATAGGCCGGCGCTGTGGTGCCGGATATTTCAACACAGGGATCCTTACCTGGGGCAGGCTTTCGCAAATGCCTTAGCATCAAAGGCGCCAGAGGCAGTGGAAGACAATAAACGTATTAATCGGTATATGTTCACCTTTTTAGGCGACCCTGCAATCAAATTTCGTATGGAAGAAGAGCCTGGCCGAAAGATTCAGCTCTTTTCTCCAAACGGTTGTGAAATTATTGATCCGAACGACACAGATATCACTATTAGGTGGAATGCGCAAGGTACAGATTTCAGTTCAGATGATATGGTTAAACTCGAATATTCACTTGATAGCGGCGCCTCATGGTTATCAATTCCAGGGGCTGAAGCATTACCTTATAACAGCCGAGCATTTACCTGGCAGGCAGCTTACTCTATTCCATATGGTACAAACTATCGTATTCGGGCTTCTTTGATTGACAACCCAACTATCAGTAGTGAATCAAATAGGGATTTTATGATAACAAATCTTGGACTACTTAGCGTCAAATCTGTACCTTACGCAGTGTGGATCAGTGGGACCCATCCTGGGGATACCAATTACACTTTCAGTGCCATCGTTGGTGAAACAGTTATGCTTACTGCTCCAGCCACAGATGGTGAATATGAGTTCATCTGCTGGTCTGATGAGGGCGGGAGAAGCCTTAGTCATGAAAGAACTTACGAGTTTACATTTGAAGGAGATACAACTGTAATAGCACGATATGTACAGCCGCATTATTATGTCAATGATGAAATCCCAGAACAGGATTTTGCCGCTGGAGATGACCTTAACGATGGACTTAGCCCACAAACTCCAAAGAAGCATATTCAGTCGATACTAAATTCTTATCCTGATATCGGCTGGTATGTGATCATCCATATATCCAAAGGGACCTATCCAGAGAACATTAATCTGAACGCAGGAAACAACGGTTTGATGATTCTTGGATCAGGTTCTGAGAATACAATCATTGACGGACAACTTAATGGTTCGTGCTTGATGCTGTACCACTGCGATAGTTGTTCTATTAAAGGCTTGACTTTATCAAATGGATATGCCGCAAATGGTGGTGGAATGTTCTGTCAAAAGTCATCACCCACTGTCGAAGACTGTAAGTTCGTTCACAATACCTCAAGTAACCGTGGTGGTGGACTGTATGCTCTAAACAGCACCCCAAAGCCAATAAGATGCACTTTTAGCCATAATAGCGCAAAGAGGGGAGGTGGTATAAATAATATCGGAAGTGACACAATCCTGACGAACTGCATATTAAGCTACAACTCGAGTCAAAATGAAGGTGGAGGAATTTATAACAGAGGCAGCAACCCAACGTTGATAAACTGTACTCTGATCGGTAATACAGCAGGAGGAAAAAGAGGTATAGGATCAGCAATATTTAATAAAGACAACCGTAAATCGACTCTGGTTAACTGTATCATTTGGGACAATCCCGGCAGTGGTATAGAGGGTCCTATTGCTGCAACTTACAGTAACATACAAGGCGCCTGGCCTGGGCAAGGTAATATTCTTGTTGACCCTCTGTTTGTTGCCCCAGATAACGGCGATTATCATTTGAAATCACAAGCAGGTCGGTGGGACCCAAATAGTCAAAGCTGGATTCAGGATGATGTCACAAGTCCCTGTATTGATGCCGGCGATCCGAATAATCCAATTGGCGATGAACCAATTCCCAATGGTGGCAGGATTAATATGGGCGCCTACGGCGGCACAGCAGAAGCAAGTAAAAGTTTTGCAGGATAACGTTCATAATAAATTCCTCGATGAAGTTTATCCCGGCATAGGCCAGGCTTGGAATGATGACGAATGTTTTTTTCTTGTTTGTGGATTGGCCCAAGATTAAAATCCGCTCTTATGAAAATCGTCAAGATGCCTTACGGCAAGGCAAGTATCGTCGGTATAGGTAATGAGCTGCTCAGCGGACAGACCGTAAGCACTAATTCAGCATATTTGGGAAAAAGGTTGTTCTCAATCAGCATACCTGTTGTCAGTTCATATACAATCGGCGATGAGATAGATTCAATTGTCCGAGCATTAAAATTAGCAAGCTCTGACGCTGATATTGTAATAGCAACCGGAGGTCTGGGGCCGACCGATGATGACCTGACAAGACAGGCTTTTGCTAAATTCCTCGGTTGTGATTTGCAGTTGCAAAACGATCTTCTCGAGAAGATTCAAAGTATGTTCGCTCGTAGAAAAAAACCGATGCCGGAGAGGAATAAAATCCAGGCATACATACCTGTAGGGGCTAAAGCCCTTGAAAATAATCTGGGCACGGCTCCAGGAATCATGGCTGAATATACCTGTCCTGAGCAAGGTCGAAGGAAGAGCAAACTATTTTTTGCTCTGCCTGGCGTGCCGTTGGAAATGATGCAGATGTTTGAAGAATCGGTCATGCCGGAATTGCAAAAATTCGGCGGCGGACAAGCCATAGTAGTACGGAAACTGAAGTGCTTTGGAACCGGTGAATCGAACATCGCTGAACTGCTTGGTGATAGGATGCAGCGAGGCAGAAATCCGCTAATCAACTGCACAGCAGAGCACGGCATAATCACCCTGACCATTAACGCAACTGCTGAAAATAAAGATAAAGCCCAGCAAATGGCTGAAAAAGATGAGAAGCTGCTTCGCGATATTTTGGGAGAGTTTGTCTATGGAACCAGCGAGCAGTGCTTGGCTGAAGTGGTAGGTGAAAAATTAGCTCAGCAGAATAAAAAAATCGCTGTAGCTGAATCGTGTACGGGTGGTACCTTGGCCAAGCTGCTGACCGATATTCCAGGTTCAAGCAGATATTTCACATACGGCTGGATTACCTACAGCAACGATGCTAAAACCAGCGAGCTTGGCGTGCCTGCCGAATTGATTGAAAAATACGGTGCTGTCAGCGAACAGGTAGCTGAAGCTATGGCACAACAAGCCAGAAAAAAAACCGATACAGATATTTCTATTGGCATAACCGGCATAGCCGGCCCAGACGGTGGAACCGAACAAAAACCTGTAGGCTTGGTATATATTAGTGTGGACACCAGCAACGAATGCGAAACGAAACGCTTTATCTTCCCATCCAAAGATAGAAACTCTGTACGACTTCGAGCAGCACAAACTGCACTAAATATGGTCCGATTAAAATTGTAGATTTGACTAATTACATTATTGGTGTTATAATATAGCGCAGGAGAGTCCACAAAAATTGAGTTGAAAATGGCCAAGAAACGCAAACATTTAGGCGAAATTCTTTATAGGGCCGGCATAGTAAAAAAAGAGGCCCTTCTCAATGCTATCAAGACCTCCAAATCCAACGGGAAAAAACTCGGCCAGGTGTTGGTACAAGAGGGCTTGATAGATGAAGAAACGCTGACCAAAGCGATAGCCAAGCAGTTTGGGCTAAAATATGTAAACTTGGATCAAACCTCCCCACCGCCTGACGCAACAAAAATCATCCCGGAAGATTTAATTAAAAGGCACAATGTCCTTCCATTGAGCATGAATAACGGCAAGCTGAGGTTAATTATAAGCGACCCATCGGATTTAGACATGATGGATTCGATTAGGCTTCGACTGAACACGGAATTGGAGTGCTACATTGCTAATCCAACCAAAATTCGTTCGCGAATTCAGCAACTGTTCGAAAAACCACAACAAAAAGCAGAAGACGACAGGCTGAAACACAGCATAGATGCTACCGCTGCCGAGCTTGCCGAGGTTGGCGATGAGATACAAGCGGAGATTTTGAGAAGCCAGGCCAAGGGCGATGAAGATGAAGGACCTATCATAAGGCTCGTAAACCTGATAATAGATAACGCATTTCATATGCGGGCCAGCGATATACATGTTGAGCCGATGGCTGATAGGGTACGCTTAAGATACCGTGTGGACGGCGTCTGTCTGGAGAAAGACAATATTCCCAAGAACATGCAGGCGCCTTTAATTGCACGACTTAAAATTCTGTCCGGTATGGATATCGCCGAGAAAAGACTGCCGCAGGACGGCCGTATCAAACGCGAGATCGCAAACCAGGAAATCGACTTTCGTGTCTCAGCTTTACCCGGCAATCACGGAGAAAGCGTCGTGCTGCGTATCTTGCGCCGGGATGCGGTCAATATCGGTATTGAATCGCTGGGCTTTGAACAGGATAACTACGAGCAATTTCAGAAGATAATCAGAAGACCCAACGGCATCTTCTTGGTTACAGGTCCAACCGGTAGCGGTAAAACCACAACGTTATATGCAGCGTTGCAGGAGCTTAATAAGCCCGATAAGAAAATCGTAACCGCCGAGGACCCTGTGGAATATAACTTCGATGGAATGAATCAGTGCCAGGTTAAAGAAGAAATCGGCTTGTCTTTCGATAAGATTCTGCGGGCAATGCTCAGACAGGCCCCCAATATAATCTTGGTCGGTGAAATTCGAGACGGTGTCGTTGCAGATACCGCAGTTCAGGCGGCACTTACAGGACACCTGGTTTTCAGCACTCTGCACACCAACGATGCCTGCAGCGCAATTACACGTCTGATAGATATGGGCGTTAAGCCCTTCCTTGTAGCCAGCTCGATACAAGCTATTATGGCACAAAGACTCGTTAGAGTTATTTGTAAAAAATGCAAGCAAATCGACAAGAATCCCGACCCGTACTACTTGCGGATGCTCAATATTACCAAAGAAGATATTGAAAAACATCCCATCTACAAAGGAGCCGGATGCCCACAGTGCCAGAATACAGGCTTCAAAGGCCGGCTCGCCGTTTTCGAGATGGTGGAAATGAACAACGAATTAAGGGAGCTGGCCTTTAAAAAGGCACCGGCTGGAGAGTTAAGAAAAGCAGCTAAGGCAAGCGGAATGAGAACGTTGATGGAAGATGGCAAGATAAAAATATTCAACGGTATCACAACGCCTGAGGAAGTTGTGAGTATAGCGCAGACAGAAGAAGTGTTGGTAGATTAAACAAAATGTAGTTAGTTGAGGACTATTAAAAATGTCAACCGTGAATATGGATAGACTCCTGCAGGCTTGTGTCTCACAAGGAGCATCCGATATACACCTTACTGTTGGCCGATCACCGGTATTGAGGATAGACGGACGACTTAGAAATCTGGAAACCAAGATTCTTGAACCGGATGACACAACGGCCCTTATGAAAAGCATCACTCCTGATCGAAATCAACAAGAACTGCAGGAGGAAGGCGGAACCGACTTCGGCTTTGCCTTCGGTGATGAAGGCAGGTTCCGCGTATCTGTATTCAGACAAAAAGGTAATATTTCGATAGTTCTTCGTCTTATCCCATCAAAAATTATGAGCTTTGAGCAAATCGGCCTGCCCAAGATTTGTGCTGCTTTGTGCCGCAGACCCAGAGGAATGTTTTTAGTTACAGGCCCAACCGGATGCGGCAAAACGACCACCTTGGCTTGCATGGTAAACTATATAAATGAAAACTTTGACCGCCATATTATAACCATAGAAGAGCCAATAGAATACTATCACCCGCATAAAAAATCTATTATTAACCAACGTGAAGTCGGTGTTGATGTTCCCAGTTTTTCTGAGGCCTTGAAACGTGTTTTGAGAATGGACCCTGACGTGATCCTGGTAGGCGAATTACGGGACCTTGAAACAATCGAAGCAGCCGTTAGAGCTGCTGAAACCGGCCACCTGGTCTTTAGCACAGTGCATACAACCAGCGCCGCTGGAACGATTACCAGAATGATTGATGTCTTTCCCGTAAGCCAACAAGAGCAAATCCGCATTCAGTTAAGCAGTAACCTGATAGCGGTTCTGAGCCAGGCTCTTTGTCCTTTAGCTACCGGCAGAGGAAGAATCGCAGCTTATGAGTTTATGGTTGTGACACCCGCCATTGCCAATCTTATCCGTGAAAACAAGACTTATCGAATCGATTCGAGTATCCAAACAGGTAAGAAACTGGGTATGCAGCTTCTCGATGAGCATCTCTGGCAGCTTTATGACGTCGGCAAAATCACATTGGAGGAAATGCTGGAAAAAGCCCGCCAGCCAGGTGCTTTACAGGATAAAGCTATAACTAAAATGAACGCCTTAAAGGGAAGAAAAAAGGCAGAGAAAAAGACGGCGACGGCACAGGAATTGGAAGGTTTGGGACCAATCTTAAGGGCCTGATTGTATTCGGAAAACCACATTTGGAGGAGAATCTACAGGAAAAAATGGGCCTGGTTGGTGCTTCTTGCATACTAAAAGACATACCAGGAACTTCCTTAACCCATTATCGGTCCAAAAACAGCGAAAATCTGTAAATATTATCTGTCCCAATAACTAAATGTCCAATTCATAATTTGTTTGCAAAGAAGGCTTTAATGTTTTATACTAAAGATGAAAAAGATTCAGGTTTATCATAAGGAAATTCTTTAATGGGCAAGATGAAAACAGCACAAAAGATGCCTCCGATCGAACAATTGAGGGGCAGGCCGCTCGGCAGGATACTTATGAAAATGGGAAATCTTAGCCGAGAGCAAGTACATGAATGTCTGAAAATCCAGAACCAACGACATGGGGACGTACAAACAGGCCAGATTCTTCTTGAGCTGGGATTGGTCGATGAAGATCAACTACAGATCGCTTTAGCCGCTCAGCGAGGAATGGGATATATAAACATAGACGGTATCGACATCCCTCCGGATGTAGTAGAAAAAGTTCCTGCGCAAATGGCAAAAACGTACCATATCGTGCCAATTGAGTATAACAAAGAAGCAAACGAGCTGACAGTCGTGCTTGATAGTACCAATAATTTTAGAGCTACTGACGACCTGAACACACTGATGGGTTTTAAAGTCAATGCGAAAATAACCGACCCACAGGCGCTGGAAAGTATCTTAGCTAAGTACTATGAGACACAACAAGATGAAAACATCAACGAATTAATTGATGAAATACAAAGTGACCAGTTTCTTGCTGAATTCGAGGGTAGAAACCAGAGTATCGACCTGGATGAGCTAAAGGAGCTGTCAGAGTCAAATCCCGTCAAGAAGTTACTGAACCTGGTTTTGCTGCAGGCCATTCGTGACAAGGCCTCGGATATTCATTTTGAGCCGTTTGAGCACGAATATAAGATGCGATATCGTATCGACGGCGTCCTTTATGAAATGATTCCTCCGCCGAGGTACATTGCTGCGGCACTTAGCTCACGTATAAAAGTTATGGCAAATTTGGATATCGCTGAGAGACGACTGCCACAGGATGGTCGAATCTCATTGAATGTTCAGGGTAATCCCGTTGACCTGCGTGTGAGCGTCCTGCCCACAATGTTCGGAGAAAGTGTCGTATTGCGTGTCCTGGACAGATCGCAAATCTCCTTTGATTTGGGTAAGCTCGGTTTGAGGCAAGACAGTCAGAAATTGGTCCGCCAGCTCATTCATAAACCCAACGGCATTATCATTGTCACAGGACCAACCGGATGCGGCAAAACTACTACATTATATTCGGCTTTGAGCGAGCTTAACGACGTTGAAACGAAGATAATTACCACAGAAGACCCTGTAGAATACGATATTGACGGTCTTATCCAGGTTCAAATGAAACCGGCTATAGGACTGACATTCGCCAGGTGCCTGCGGTCAATCTTGCGTCAAGACCCTGATGTCATATTAGTTGGTGAAATTCGTGACTTAGAGACTGCGGAGATTGCAGCACAGGCCTCTCTGACGGGCCATGTTGTGTTTACTACATTGCACACAAACGATGCTCCAGGCTCGATAGCGAGGTTGTTGGATTTGGGTGTTGAGCCATTCCTTCTAACCGCTACTATCGAAGGTATTATCGGTCAGCGACTAATTAGAAAAATATGTGACAATTGCAAAACACCGTCTGACCCGAACGAAACACAACTAAGAGAGCTGGGACTGACAGAGGATGATATCAAAGGCAAGAAGTTCTATTACGGCCGAGGCTGTGACCGGTGTAATGGCACAGGCTATAAAGGGCGAACGGGCATTTTTGAGATAATGGTATTCAATGACGAAATACGCAACCTGGTTATGAATCGAGCTTCGACGAATGTCTTGCGTATAGCTGCTCAAAAAGCTGGCATGACGTCGTTACGCGACAATGGTTTGGCTGCCCTTTATGACGGCATTACCACTATAGATGAGATAGTAAAAGAGACAATTATTGAAGGGTAATTATAATTTTCGATATAGGAGGTATTTAAGATGCCTGTATTTCAATATATAGCGCTGGACCCGCATGGCGTTGAAATAAAAGATGATATTGAAGCTTTGAGCGAGAAAGAAGCTATAAGCAAAATACGAAATATGGGTTACTTTCCCACGAAGGTCCGCTCGCGAACCGCAGTGAAAGCCGCTGCAAAAGCTACTGCAAAGCCCAAGCGAAGACCTGGCGCCGGCGGAAGGGTCAAGACAAAACATGTAACTCAGTTCGCAAGACAGCTTTCTACGCTACAAGATGCAGGACTTCCTATTTTACGTTCATTACGTATCCTGCAGGAGCAGCAAAGGTCGGGAGTGTTCAAGAGGATCATCGGTTACGTAGGCGATGACATTGAGGGCGGCTCGACCCTTTCAGAAGCGATGTCAAGATTTCCAAGGGCTTTTAACAGGTTGTTTGTCAATATGATCGCAGCCGGTGAAACAGGCGGTGTGCTTGACTTGATTCTGGCACGTGTGGCTGACTTTATGGAAAACGACCAGAAACTCAAGTCACGTGTAAAAGGTGCGATGATTTACCCAGCAGTAGTTTTAACTGCAGCGTTCTGTATTGTGCTGCTGTTGATGTGGAAAGTGATACCCACATTTAGCGGCGTGCTGGTCGAAATGTCGGAAGGTAAAGAGCTGCCAAAATTGACGAGAGTAGTGCTTGGCGTAAGCGACTGGATCGCAACAGGCCCTGCCTGGTTTCCCCGTATACCAATACCGCTTTTAAATATGAAAATAAAGATCGGCGGCTGGGCTGTCCTGATAGCAACGCCGTTTATCATAATTTTTCTACTCAGAACTGCAAAGCAGTTTCGCATCGGCAGATTGGTCCTGGATACCATCAAATTGAAATTGCCGATTATGGGCCAACTTGTCGGTAAAGTGGCAGTTACGCGATGGACAAGAACCTTAGGTACATTGATCAGTGCCGGTGTTCCGATCTTAGATGCCATTAACGTTACCCGTGAGACGGCTGGAAACGAAGTATATGCCAACATGCTCACTAAAGTTCACAATTCCATTCGACAAGGTGATACATTTGCAGGCCCTCTGAGGCAGTCCAAAACCGTTGACTTGATTATTTCCAATATGGTCGCCGTGGGTGAGGAAACGGGCGACCTGGATAAGATGCTTCTGAAAGTTGCCGACAACTACGACGAGCAGGTTGAGGTAATGGTCGGCTCGTTAATGCACCTGCTTGAGCCGGTCATAATTGTTGTGCTTGGCAGTATCGTTATGTGTATCGTCCTATCAGTGTTCTTGCCGATGATACAAATTATTACGACCTTAAGTTCTGCTGCATAAAAATAAAACTAAACAAATAAATCAAAAATCCAATTATAAGGAGAAAAAAATGAAGCCGATTATCAAACAATCCAACAGAAAAGCCGCATTCACCATCATAGAGCTGCTGACTGTTATGAGTATCATCGTTATTCTTATCGGTTTGTTGGTGCCATCTCTGAATATGGCCAGGCGGTACGCCAAAAAGCTAACACAAAAGAACCAGTTGCACGTCATTGGCATAGCCATAGAGTTTTTCAATAACGAGTGGGACGGATATCCGCCTTCTTCTGCATTGGATGGAAATGGTCAATCGTATTGTGGCGCTTTAAAGCTATGTGAGGCGATGTTGGGCCAGGATTTGTTGGGCTTTCATCCGGATTCTGTTTTCAACAGAGATGGAACAGATAACACCGGAAGGCAGCTATATGATATTACTACTCAGGGTTCCAGAAAAGAACTTTATCTGCAGCTTGAAAGTGCCAATGTCTACAAAATGGAGGATATATATGGTTCTGATGTAGGTTCTTTTCTGCCGCTTAATTATGTCTTGTGTGACGTATATACCCGTGAATTAAGGACCGGAGAAAAAACTGGTATGCCTATACTGTATTACAAGGCGGATACTTCAAACAAGTTACACGACCCTAACAGCACACCCACAATCCAGAATAACAATGGTAATATCTACAATTACTGGGACAATCAGGAACTGGTTGCTCTTGGTAAGCCGGGGGAAGGAGTTGGCACGACTCCGGTGCCACATGATCTCTCAGACATTCAAAGGTTCTACAGAAACACAAGAAATCATAAGATTGACCATCCTGCCAGACCTTACAGGGCTGATTCTTACATCCTGATTTCAGCCGGTTTTGACGGTGAATACGGCACAGCCGATGATGTATGCAATTATGACTGGAAATACCATTAAAAAGTTAATCAGCTTCAGAAAATTTGGCAAAGTTGCGATACTATCGACTTTTACGACTTTTTGTCCTTGGCTGATAACTGAGATAGCAGGTTAGCTCTGCTAATAAAAGAGGATAGCTGTGAACCATAAAAAAACAGGATTTACGGTTGTAGAGATGTTAACAGTTGTAGCGATAATAGCAATACTGGTCGCAGTGCTTGTTCCGGCCCTAAATACAGTTCGGCATCTCGCCAAAGAGACCAAACAAAAATCCCAGTTGACGACTATTGCATTGGCCATTGAGGCATTTAAGAACGACTATGGTGATTATCCACCATCATATTATTGGCTTGGCGCGCCCTACCCTCCACCTGCTGCCGGTTTTGGTTACTGCGGCGCGCAGAAACTCGCTGAGGCACTTTTAGGCTGGGACCTTATGGGATTTCATCCAGGATCGGCCTGGCGGGCAGATGGATTGGATGAAAATGGCAGCTCGACTATATACAACCCGGATACGTTAGATGAGAGAAAGGGTCCCTATCTTGAGCTTGCCACTGCAAGTGCATTTTGGTTAGGCAGAACTAGTGTGCATGACGGCCTCTTTGCTAATACAGGAACTCTGAATCCAGATAGATTTGTCTTTACCGATGTTTTTGGAAGAAAGACCGTGGTTATAAATAAGGGGATTGACCCAATTACAAGACGACAAGAAACTGAGAGCGTCAAAGCCGGGACTCCAATTCTCTATTACAAGGCAAATACATCCAGTAAAATTCTTGTCAATAATGTGAGTATGTTTGGGAATAATATTTACAACATTCGTGACAATGGAGTTCTTATTGCTCTGGGAACGATGAACGATGGCAGACAACATCCTCTCGAGAATCCAGATATCTTCTACTCTTCGGTTGGTGGTGTAGTAGACCCAAAAGTTATAGTTGATCCAACAGACCCACAAAAGCTCTGGCCTTACAGGCCTGATTCATACATATTGATTTCGGCGGGGGCGGACGGACTTTACGGGACGAATGATGATATCCGTAATTTTGGAAATTAAGCCCTCAGGGCTGAAACGCCTGTCTACACCGTACTTAGCAAACCCCCTTTAGGGGTAAACGCTATGAAAAATCACAAATGCAAAAATGGCGTAACTCTTGTCGAGATGGTCATTGTTGTAGGAATAGTCGCACTGTTGGCCACTGTGGTAATCGGTATAGCATCTCGCATTGATAATCGGACTAAAGAGAAAGGCCTGGCAAACATTTTTGTATTGCTTGAAAGTGCGCTACAGGAATACCACGAATATACAGATAAGTTCCCGGAACAGCCGGAAAAGAATTTTACAAACGCC